>Ga0207709_10000401_pt1 | contig 42459 bp, 62 predicted proteins | sample KBSM34metaG_FD_184397 | JGI IMG/M metagenome (GOLD analysis project Ga0207709, IMG submission 184397) | Miscanthus rhizosphere microbial communities from Kellogg Biological Station, Michigan, USA - KBS M3-4 metaG (SPAdes) (version 2) | ecosystem: Host-associated > Plants > Roots > Rhizosphere >...
GGCTTCGACTTCAAGCCCGCAACACCGGCCAAGGCCGCGCCGCTCGGCTTCGGCACCGCATCGCCGTTCAAGTTCGCACCGGTAGGGCAGAGACGCTGATGGTCGACAAGCTCACATTGAGCGACCTGGGCGGTCGCGTCGGGCGCGGCACCCCAGATGCAAATGCGGCGTACAGCTTCCTGCGCACGATCGGCAGCTATGTCGCGCCCGATCTGACCAGCGTTCTGACTGAGCCGGAAGCGCCGTACCGGGGCATGATCGGCCCCGGTGGCCAGCTCGTCCCGACTTCGAACGGCAAGGTGCCGTCGACCGAAGACCCGCGCACGCGCGGCATGCAACAGGAGCTGGTCGACCTCGCCAGCAATCTGGTGCCGGTGGGTGGAGCTGCCAAGGTCGCTGGCGCGCTCACGCCACTGATCACAGGCGCAGCTCGTCGCGCTCCGACAGTCGCGGCGCTCGGCGAGGATGTAGCACGCGCGCCATTGAGCTTCTGGGCGCATCATCCCGACATCGCTATCCAACCCGGCGATCTGCGCGCCTCGACACGCTTCCCGACAGCCAAGGGCGCACCAGATGATCCGCTCAAGTATCAGCTGAACATCGGCCTGCCCGAATTTATGAACACGCCTGGAGCAGCTCACAACATCGATCTGCTGCGCGACTATCCCGGCTTTGCTCACCTCAAAGGCATGTCGGATGAGGACGCCGTCAAGGCATTCCTTGAGCAAGCCAAAGGCAACATGAATTACCTGTACGAGAAGGCTCCGCAGATCATGCGCGAGCGTTCGCCGCACTGGTACGAAGGTGCGAACAGGCTCTCCACCGCCCTGGCGGAACGCTACGGCTTGCCACGACAGTCCACGTCGGCGGCAATCGCATCGCTGTCGCCACAGATGGATTGGTTCAAGAACGCATCGCTCGCAGAGCGCGTCGGCAACACCCTGACCAGCGCAGCTGCCGGTCGCCCGATGACAAGCGAGATGATTGCGTTCCAGCGAGCAACACCGTCGTTGAACGCTGAAAAATCGCCGGTCAACGAGGCACTGTTCCAGCGCATCAAAGGCAAGACGCTCGATCAGCTCTCCGATCCTCTCGACAAGGCTCTCTGGATCAGGCTGCACGACGAAGCTCACAATCCGCGCAATTACCGAACGATCAATCCCGAAGGCATGATCGGCGACTTCGTACTGAACCAGGGCGGCGAACCCGCCAAGGTAGGATGGGGCGCGCTCGGCGAAATTGAAAAAGCGGTGAAAGCTTATGAGAGCGGCGGCTCAATGGATGTCATCTCGCCGGTCCTCGGCACCAAGCACAAGGTGCGATCGTTCTACAACAACATCGAAGTGCCGAACGATCCGCGCTTCGGTGATGTCACGGCAGACACTCATCAGGTCGCAGCTGCGCTGATGCGGCCTCTCAGCGGTTCAAGCCCCGAGGTGCAGCACAATCTGTCATCGGGCGGGGCGGCTGGTTCCAGAAACGCCCTGTCCTCTGCAATCACTGGTGTCCAGGGCACCTACGGCTTGACCGGCGAAGCAACCCGGATGGCGGCGCGCGACCAGGGCATCCTGCCGCGCGCAATGCAGTCCGCCACCTGGGAACCTGTACGGGAGCTATTCCCAGCGAAGTTCAAAACTGCTACAAATAACGCGATCGTAGACGACGTTTGGCGAGCTGTAGATCGCGGAGAAATCAGTGTCCAACAAGCCCGAGACAAAATTGTCGAAATTGCGGGAGGAATTGGAGAGCCGAGCTGGGCAAGACGGAGTGTTGTCTTTTCTGATCCGCGAGAACTTTCCACTTACCGCTGAGAACTACGTCAACGCGAATTGGCCGAACGGCTTCCCCGAGGAGCCCGATCCCGAGGATGTGGAGCTGGTCAATCTGCTGAAGGCCTACGAGGCTGAAACCAAACCAGCCTAACGCGCTCACACATCGCGACCACAACAGCCGCCCCTTCTGGGGCGGTTTTTTATTGGGAGAAACAGATGGCCGACGAACCCGAAAAGCACCGCACCTCCGCACCTAACCCGCTGCCATCTGACGAGGAGTTTACCCCCGGCCGCGAGCCCGACCATGAGGCGCATCCACCCGAGGATGAGTTCTGGGACAACATCATGTTCGAGGAGAACGACTACAAAATTCAGCACTACCGCTCCGCTGCCCAGCAGATGGCCAACGACTGGGGCTGCAGCGTCAAGCTGCACTACTACGCGCTGCCGTCCTATCAGCGCACCAACGGCGTGATGCTGGCGGCGTTCATTCCCGCCGACGAAAGCAAGGCAACGCTGCCGCCGCCGCCCGCCCCCCTGTCCAAGAAGAGCAGATAAGCGATGGCCTATCGCAAGCGCAGACGGCGGGCGCGCAACAAGGATGCGCCCGTCAACGAGATGCCGGAAAGCAAGGACGAGACAACGTCCGAGGCCGCGCCCGACGACAATCGCGTGCCCGCCGGCCAGAACGATCTGCCGCCGAAGAGCGCCGACACCAATGACCTTGAAGCCGTGTTCAAGGAAGCTTTCGATCGCTACGAGCAGGCCTGGGAGAAGGACCGCGAGAACCGAGCCGCCGCCTACGACGATCTGCGATTTCTCTCCGAGGAGGAGGCGCAGTGGGATGGCGTCGCGCTGCAGCAGCGCAAGGACGAGCAGCGCCCGATCCTGACCGTCAACAAGTGTCCGCAATTCGTGCGACAAGTCACGGGCGACATCAGGCAGCTGCGGCCGTCCATCCACGTCGTGCCGGTGGACGAAAAAGCCGACGACATGGTGTCGAGCGACGTGCTGCCCGAGATGGTGCGCTACATCGAGCGCCGATCGGACGCCAAGGCGAGCTACTTCAGCGCCGCCGATCAGATGGTCGCCGCCGGCATTGGGCACTGCCGCGTGTTCACCGAATACGCCGCCGGCACCACGCTCAATCAGGAAATCGGCATCATGCTGATCCAAGACGGCGTGGCCGTCGTCTGGGACCCTGATGCCATTCACCCAACCCGCAAGGACGCCAACTACTGCTTCGTGCCGATCGACATGGCGCGTAAGGCGGCCGAGGCGCGCTGGAAGAACAAATCATTCGACGCGCCGATGCTGCATGAGGCGTGGCAGGGTTGGTCGACCGACGACAGCGTGCGGATAACCGAATACTGGCGCAAGGTGCCATGTCAGCGCGAGCTGGCGGTCTATCCCGATGGCACGATCATCGATCTCACCGACGACGAATACGATCCGCAAGCCGAAGAGGACATCGGCTATCACGGCGACGTGCCCTACGAGGAAACCGACGACTACGGCCCGGAACAGGACGACAAGCCAGACAAGGACGAGGCCGACTATCGCGTCGGCGAAGGCGAACGCCGCTGCGGTGCCTGCACCATGTTCCAGGCACCGAGCCACTGCACCGCGATCCAAGACCCGGTGCGTGCTGACATGCTGTGCGATTATTTCGAGCCGCTCGATCTGCTCGGCAACCTCGGCAACAACGTCATTCCGTTTCCGGTGCGTCCGCAGCTCAGTCCCGGCATGGGGCCGAAGCGCGCCGACGCCATTGCCGGCGGCGCAACCATAGAGAAGCGCGATAGCTACCGCGTCGAACGCTTCGTGATGTCGGCGAGCGAAATCCTCGACGGCCCCGACGAGTGGCCGGGGATGCATATCCCGATCGTTCCGTTCCTGGGCGAGGAGATCAAGATCGGCCGTCAGGTCGTGCGGCGCGGCATCGTGCGCGTGCTCAAGGACGTGCAGCGATTGTTCAACTACGCCATCAGTGCCGATGCCGAGGCGGTCGCGCTGCAGCCGAAAGCGCCGTTCAAAGGCACCCTCGTCAACTTCGAAAAGTACCGCGATGAGTGGGAGACGGCGAACACCCGCAATTGGCCGTTCCTCACCTACACGCCAGACCCGCTCAATGGCGGGCGGCCACCCGAACGCGAGCCGCCACCGGTCGCCAGCCAGGGCATCAAGGAGCTGCTCAGCGTCGCCACCACGGAGATGAGCGCCGTCACCGGCATCTATCCCTCATCGCTCGGTGCGCCCGCGCAGGAGACGAGCGGCCGAGCCATCGTCGCGCGCCAGCGTGAAGGCGATACCGGCACGTTCGTCTACATCGAGAGCTTCGGCCGCGCGGTCGAGCGCATCGGCCAGATCATTGTCGATCTGATCCCGCACATCTACGACACCGAGCGTTCGCTGCGCGTCGTCGGTGATGACGGCAAGATGAGCAAGATCGACATCAACAAGGAGATCGTTGACCCCAACGGCGACGGCATCGCTACCAAGCTGCTGAACGACCTCACCACCGGCAGTTATCAGGTGTCGGTGGAGATGGGCGCGAGCTACAGCACCAAGCGGGAAGAGGCGCGCGAAGGCATCCAGACCTTGATGCAGGCGCTCGGCCCGCAGTCCGCGCCACTGCTCGCCGACCTGTTCGTGCAGGGCCAGGACTTCCCGCTCGCCGATCGCATCGCCAAGCGCATGCGGTTGCTGCTGCCGCCCCAGGTCGCAAAGCTGGAAGCAGCACAGTCGGGCGAGCCGCCGGCCCCGCCGCAGCCGCCCGCGCCGCCGACGCCGGAGGAGCAGCTGCAGGCGCAGGAGCTGGAACTCAAGAAGGCCGACCTCGCTGGCAAGGCGCAGCTCAACGGAGCCAAGCTGCAGCTTGAGCAGCAGAAGATCGGCCTGGAACAGCAGAAGATCGAGGTCGAGCTGACTAAGGTCCGCGCCGAGCTGCAGAAGGCGCGCATGGCCGCGCAGACCACTGCGATCACCCATGCTGCCAAGAGCGACCAGATGGGCATGGGCATGCTCGACAGCGCCGCCCAGCGCACCCATGAGGCGCGCATGGCGGTGACGCCGCCACCCTCCGACGAGGACCAGCAGACGCAGATCGACGCCCTGATCGAGGCCGTCAGCCAGCTACAGCAGGCAGTCGGCCAGATCGCCCAGATGGCCGCACCTCCCTCGCCGCCGCCTGGGCCGCCCCCAGGACCGCCGCCGCCAGCGGCTGGGGGCGACTTCTTCGCCGGCATGCCGGAAGCCCCACCCCCAGCTGGCCCAGCTCCTGGCGGGCCGCCTGTAGGCCCAGGAGGCCCCATTGGCTGACGATCAAGCTGCCTACCTGCGTGAGCTGGAAGAGGAAGGCGACCGGCCACGCCGGGTGCGCCAGTTCCTGCCCCGGCGGGTGATCGTGAAAAAGGGCGGCGGCGGCCTGAACGTGACGGTCGCGCTTGCCGATGGACAATCCAGTCCAGTCAATGCGGGGCCGATCAACTTCACGGTGACGTTCAACAAGCCCGCGACCGGCTTCACCAACGCCGATATCAGTTTCACGGGCAGCACCGTGGGCGGCACGCTCGCCGCAGCCGTCACCGGCACCAATCCGTACAACGTGGCCGTGACCGGCATGACCGGCAGCGGTCTGGTGCAAATGAACATCCCCGCAGCTGCCGCAACCGATGCAACGGGCGCTCCGTTCCCGGCTTCGAACTCGGCCAGCGTGACGTTCGATGCGACGCCGCTAACGGTGACGATCAATAAGGCGTCTGGTCAGGATGATCCTACAACTTCAGATCTGATCGGGTTCCGCGCAGTCTTCAGCAAAGCGGTCGTCGGCTTCACGTCTGCTGATGTGAGCTTCACTGGCAGCACAGTGACCGGCACGCTTTCGGCATCGGTTTCGGGTTCTGGCTCCTCGTACATGATTTTCGTGTCGGGGGCGACAGCTGCAGGCAATGTTGTGGCCAGCATTCCGGCTGGTGCAGCAACAGATCTCGCGGGCAATTTAAGTCAGGCATCCACCAGCACGGATAATGTGGTGGCGTTCGATCCCGGCACGGTATCTGCATTTCCTGACGCGACTAATACTGGCTATACGAATGCTCCGGGATATCCCGGTTTTCTTACCCCCGCAGTCCAATCAGATATTGTGGCAAATACTACATACTATTATCGGGACTTTGATGCTGGGTCTGGTTCAATCGGGATTGATGTCAACAATTGTGTGTTTATTGGTTGTCGCTTTCAGAGCAACAATATCACCGACGGGAGCGCGGTTCAAATTGGAAATTATTTTACGACGCCACATCCAAGTGGAACACAATTTATCTACTGCACAATTTCCCCTCGGGTAGCTGTTGTCACGGCCCCGCCTGGAGGGATGCAGTGGCCTTGTTCAGGTGTGGGAGCATCGGCAGATAATTCTAGTTCGTACCAGATTAGTGGAACGCAGGGTTACCAGTTCGCAATGCGGATGTATGGCACCGGCGTGACCATGCTCAATTGCGATATCTGGGGTTTTGCAAATGGTCCTGATTTTCCCGGTGCTGGAGGAGTTATGCCGGGGCCATCCTTAATCAAGGATTGCTGGATACATGACGCCCGTGATCCAGCGGCTTTTGAAGATCATACCGATGGTCTCGGATATACGGATGGCAGCTCCGAGCCACCACAAAATGTCACCATCGATCATTGCACGATAGCATCATTTGCCAATACCAACGCCATTGCGTTTCAGTATATCCACGGAGGAAAGTACGACAACGTGGTCGTGAAGAATTGCCTGTTTACCGGGTTTAATCAATGCACCGATATGGGCGGCGATGGCACCGCACCAAGTGAAATACAGCCGTCTATGCAGAACTGCAGCTTTCTCGACAATACCTATACCTCTCACATTCAGATGCTGTTAAATTTTACGCGATACAACATACCCAACTTCAGCGAAGCATCCAATGTATGGAGAGGGAATAGATTTCAATTTATCCCCGGAACTTCTCGATACGCTTCTTTTGTGCCAGCATGGACATCTGCCGATGACGGTAAGTATGTCTGGCCGGACGGTAGCTTGAACGCCACGGATTATGTTGGCGGTGGCGGTGGCGGTGGCACTGTCGCCAACATCGCATTTGAGAGCGCGCAGACGCAAGGCGGCGTGGGTGCTACGTCTGGCTCGCTGATATTCACGGCAGCTTCTGCCGCTGGCAAAGAGCGTCTGGTGGCGCTCTGCGGCATCGCCAAAAGTGACATCACCACCACGACCTTCACCAGCGTCACTATCGACGGTCAGGCTGCCACACAAGTCGGCTCGACTATTCGCCAAGCCGACAGCGGTGGCAACGGTGCAGTCGTCGCCATGTTCCGTGCGACTGGCACATCCTCGACCACCGTCACAGTCGCCTTCAACGTCACCAGTACAGGCAGCGTCGGGTTGTTTGATCATCGCGGCGCGCTGTGGACGCTCACCAATGCAGGGACTGTGTTCGCCACAACCAGCGACGTTGCGGCTGGCACTGGCAATCTCGGCGATCTAGACCTGAGCATAAACACCACCACCAATGGCGTGACGGCGGCGTTCGCCATGCTCTACTCCACCAGCACTCGTGGCGTAACATGGTCCGGCCTGACCGAAAGCTACGACGGCACGACCGCCAACCTCTACTCTGGCGACTGGTTCAGCGCGGCCGACCTCAATGTCGGCTCGGGTTCGACGCCGCTGACGGTCACGGCAACGCTGCCTACGAATTTTGACAGCAATTCAGCGGTCGCTGCAATCGCAGTGTCGTTCAACCACACCTGAGTTTCGAGCGAGCCAGCCGGTAATCGGCCAGCAGCTTCGATGAGTGAGCCGCCCTCCGGGGCGGTTTTTTTATGAGGAAAGACGACAATGGTAGACGACGACGATCCCAACACCGCGCCAGCCGGAAACGCGCCAGCAGGTAATGAGAAAGCCGAGCCGCCTCCTGTCGAGCCGCCGCAGGACGAGCCGTCCGAAGGTGAGCAAGCAGAGACAAAGGCTGAACCCGAGGAGGAACTAGACCTCGGCGATGAGGCTGACGACGAGCAAGACGACGATGAGGGCGACGATGATAATGGCGGCGAAGATGTCTCACCGAAAGGTGGGAAACGCCTCCAGCGTTACCGAGAACAAGCGGCACGATTGAAGGCCGAGAACGAGGCGCTCCGCAGCCGTGACAACGGCGGCGTCCCCTCCGATCAGGCCCAGCTGCAGCGCGCACTTGAGTATGCCGTGCTGCAGAAGATCGGCGATCCGCCCCGCCAAGAGGACTTCGGCAACGACTACGTCGCATTCGCCAACGCCAAGCTGGCCTACGAGATCGATGCGCGACAGGTTTCGCGTGAGGTCCGCAGAGACTTCGCCACCGCGATCAAGACTGAACAGGATCGCGTGTCGGGTCAGGTTGCGGAGCACAAGGAACGTGTGCAGCGACTTCGATCGCGCGTGAAGGACTTTGACGAGGTGATGGCGCGAGCCACGCTCCCCGTCATGCCGCACGTCGAGCGCCTGCTGTTGGCGTCGAAGAAATCCGATCGTCTGACATACGTGCTTGGCAAGAACCAAGCAAAGCTCGCGCAGCTCAACCGCATGTCCTCCGAGGAAGCCGCCCGCGAAATCGGTCGGTTGGAAGGCCGCCTGTCTCTGCCGTCAGCAACCAGAACGAAGACACAGGCTCGCAAGCCGATCCAGCCCTTGAAAGGCAGTGGCGCAGCGCCGCCATCCGACACAGCCGCCGTCAATGCTCTGATGAAGAAGTATTACGGCGATCGTGCGTGATCGGCCCGAGCCGCAGCCCAATAGGAGCTACGGCAAATGGCTAACACGGTCCTAAATCCATCAATTATCGCCAAGACCAGCGTGCGACTGCTGGAGAATGAGCTGGTGATGGGCCAGAGGGTCTATCGCGGGTTCGAGGATGAGTTCGACAAGAAGATCAACGGCTACGATGTTGGCGACACCATCAGCATTCGTAAGCCGCAGAACTTCGCGGTTCGCACTGGTGCAACCGCTGTCATGCAGGACGTTACGGAAGGCAAGCTGAACCTCATCGTCAACCTGCAGCAAGGCGTCGATTTCAACTTCTCCAGCAAAGACCTCACCCTGAAGATCGAGCAAATCTCCGACCGCGTGCTGCGGCCAGCAATGATCCGTTTGGCCAACGCGGTCGATGTCTCGTTGATGAACCTGTACACCCAAATTCCGAACTGGACACGCCAGCCGGACACGGGTGCGGACAGTCCGATCGACAGCTTTGCGGAGTTCGCGGCAGCTGCAGAACGGCTCGATCAAAGTGCCGTGCCCGGAGACATGCGCTATGCGGTCCTGGCACCGGACAGCTACTGGGCGTTGGCTGGTAGCCAGACCACGCTGTTCGCGCCGACCATCACCACGCAAGCCTATCGGCGTGGCGAGATCGGCGACATCGGTGGCGTCGGTACCTACATGAGCCAGAACGTGCCGACGTTCACCGGCACGGCCGCACAAGGTGACACACCCACGGTCACCAACGCCGTGGGCACCAACCAGACGACCTACGATGCCGTCAAGAACACCGAAGGCACTCCCGGCATCTGGGGGCCTGCCACGGGCGGCGCTGGCACCGGTCTGGTGACCGGTGGCTGGACCTCCGGTGCGGTCGTCAAGGCAGGCACCGTGTTCACCATCGGCACGGGCGCAGGCGCAGTGCTTGCGGTCAATCCGGTGACGAAGGCAGTGCTGAACTACAAGCAGCACTTCACCGTCGTCGCTGACGTGACCGCGACCGGCGGTGCGGCCACGCTGACCATCACGCCGCCGATCATCCCGTTGACGGCAGCTGATGGCGCGCAGTGGGGCACGGTCAACATCGCCCCGGCTGCAACTGCGGTGATCAACGTCGTTGGCGACGCCAGCGCCAGCTATCGGCAGAATATGATGTTCCATCGCGATGCGTTCGCGCTGGTCATCGTGCCGATGGTCAAGCCGCCCGGTGCCGTCGATGTCTCGCGCGAAAGCTACAAGAGCACCAGCGTTCGCGTGATCCCGTACTATGACGGCACCAACGACGTGTCGAACTATCGCCTCGACATCCTCTACGGCGTCAAGGTGATCGACAATCGTCTTGCGGTGCGCATGGGCGGCGGCAGCGCCACGCTCGGCAATCCCGCAACCTAACGTCCTGCAACAACGGCCCGTGCGGCTCGTCTCATCCGAGGCGGGCCGCTTCATTTATCGAGAGGAGTTCAACGATGGCGAAGAAGCCAGCTGAGACGAAAAAGCGCAAAGGCACGTCGCCTGCGCCGAAGCCAAAGACCACTGCAGAGGGCGAGAACGAAGCCGTCCTCGGCGAAGTCTCGATCCCGGTGCAGTGCTCCGTCAGTGTTCTCAATACGTCGAGCTTTGACGAGCTGGTGATCGAGTGGAGCTGCCTCGGCCTATCCGAGGAGCCGGACAGCATCAAGGAAATCTCTGGCAATGCCTGGATGCTCGATAGCGATCGGCAACCGGCGACCGACGACGAAGGCCTGCACGTCTTCTTCAAGCCGGCGCTGCAGGCTGGCAACTACGGCTTCCAGTTTGTCTTCACCTACAACAGTGCGGTCGAGGCGCGCACCGCCGAGCCGAAGAAGGTGGAGCAACTGGAAAAAGAGCGCGCTGAGTTCGAAGGCGCAGAGGCCTAACCAATGGCCCAGACACGCCGTCAGCTGATCGACAAGGTGCTCGATAAACTCGGCGTGCTTGTGCCTGGGCAGGCCCCCGGCGATGAGGCGGTGAGCAGGGTCGACAGCTATGTCGACCCCTGCTTCGCCCAGCTCGCGGCGGAAGGCATCGTCTATGTCGCCGACGCCGGCATCCCCGATCCGCCCAGCGGCGGCCAGATTGAGGACGCTATCTCCAATCTGCTCGCCGACTACATCGTCTGGGCGTGCGCGGGCGCGTTCAATCTCGCCGACAACGCCAACCTCAAGCTCCTGGCCGATCAGGCCGAGAGCAAGCTGCGCATCATCGGCCGTCCTGCCTCGACGCGGCAGACGCTACGCACTGATGCCGCCCTGCGCGGCAACAACTGGCGTGCGCCGGTCGGCAACTTCTCGCGAGGCTCCTGATGCCGCTCGGCACAATCCAGATACCGTTCCCCGACAGCACGATGCCGGGGACGCCAGGGCATTTTCAGGAGAGTGGCGGGCGCATCATCAATTCGTACCTTGAGCCGCTCGGCCCCGCTGCACCATCGGTGGTGATCTACCGGCGTGCGCCAGGACTGCGCACGTTTGGCACGACTGTGCGTTCCGGTTTTCGCGGCGGCATTCAGGTCGGCGGCAGTTTCTACGCCGCCTTCAACAATCGCTTGGTGACACTCACCGAGGCTGGCGGTGCCGCCGCCGATGTCGGCGCATTGTCGGGCACCGCGATCGGCTTCTTCGCGCGCAACAACCGCGTGGGGACGCCGCCGATCCCGGCGGCCTGGATCACTGCGCATGCCTACTTCATCGATGACTTCGTGCTCCAGGGTGGATCACAGTATCGCTGTATGATCGCTCACACCTCTGGCACCTTTGCAACCGACCTAGCGGCAGGAAGGTGGTTGCTATTCACGCCGCAAACCGGGCCGGATATTGTCTTTGTCGATCCTGACGGCAACACCGCAGTCATCAATGGCACGACCATTAGCGCGCTTGTTCGTCCGACCGACATGGGCGCTCCCAACTCGGTCTGCGCCATGGACGGCTTCTTCGTGTTCACGGTCAGCGACGGCAAGATCTGGGCTACCGACAATAACTCCATCATCATCCCCGGCCTGTCGTTTGCCACCGCCGAGAACAAGCCGGATGGATTGCTGCGCGGCGTGCCGTGGGCGGGTCAGCTGTTTCTGTTTGGGCCGTCCACCACCGAGGTCTGGGCCAACGCTGGCACCACGCCGTTCCCGTTCCAGCGATCAGTGGTGATCCCGCGTGGGCTGGCGGGTCCGTTCTGCGTTGCCGGTTTCGAGGACAACTTCAGCCGCACACTGTGCTGGGTGGCCGACGACAACACGGTCGTGCGGCTCAACGGCTATCTGCCTGAGAAGATATCACCGCCCGATCTCGATGGCCTGATCGAGAAGGTGCCGGCCAACAGCTCCGGCCAGAAGCGCGAGCTGGAGATGTCCTGCTACATCAGCCGGGGCCACGCCTTCATCCTGCTGTCGTCCACGACATGGTCGTGGGTGTTCGATCTCAACACGCAGAGATGGGCCGAGCGCAAGAGCCATCTGCGGACGCGGTCGCGCATCACGGGCGGCGTGTTCGCATTCAACAAGTGGCTGTGCGGCGATCAGCTGTCGACCAACATCAATGAGATCACCAATCTCACGCACACCGAAGCTCCGGGCTCGCAGCTGATCACGGGGGCGGCGTCATCTGGGTCCAGCGCCACTCATCCGCTCGGCCTCAACAATGTCGTCAGGCTGACATTGGCCAATGCGCGCCAGTTCTACAGCGACACGGTTGTTGTGACCGGCGTCGGCGGCGTTACAGCTGCCAATGGTGTGTTCAAGACATTCGTCGTTGACGACACCCATCTCGATCTGATCGACACGGTATTCGCTGGCAGCTATGTGGCCAACACCGGGGTTGTCACCGACACCGTCAATCCGGCGTTCCGCTGGCAGCTCGACAGCGGAGCCGTGGAGAATTTCCCGGTGGGCGCGCGCGTCGGTCGCTTCGATTGCGAGTTCGTGACCGGCGTCGGCATGGCGAGCGGCTCGCATGCGATCAACATCACGGGCGCGGTGGCGGGCACGTCGTTTCCCTGGCCCACGCCTCCACCCGCCACGGCGAACCGTATCCGCCTCACCGTGCCGCATACCCAGTTCCTGCGCGACGGCGATGCCGTCACCGTGTCCGGTGTGGCGGGCACGACCGAGGCCAACGGCACCTGGGCGATCGACGTGCTCGATGGCACCACCATCGAGCTGAACGGCAGCAGATTTCAGAACGCCTATGGCGGCGGCGGCATTCTCACCGGGTTGACCGCGTTCGATCCGATTGAGACGGACCCGATCGTGGAGATCAGCTGGAGTGATGACGGCGGGCAGAACTACTACGCGCCGATCCAGCGCAAGCTCGGCCGGCAGGCGCAGACGCGGCAGCTCGTCTCGCTGATCGCTTGCACCGGGCGTTCGAGCTGGAACGCGCGGCGCTGGCGGCTGGTCATTGCCGATCCGGTCTATATCGGGTTCATGGCGGCGTATCAAAACCAATCGTCCAAGGTGTCGGACATTGGCTGATGGCGACGCAGATCAATCGCATTCCGCCTCCGGGCGTTCCGCTGGTCGATACCAAGACCGGGATCATTAATGAGTACTGGTGGGATTTCCTCGCCGGTCTGGCGGGCGGGCAACCACTGAAAGATTTCGCCGACGACACCGCAGCCGCTGCCGGCGGCATTGCGCTCAACGGGTTCTACCGCACCGGTAGTGCCGTCAAGATCAGGGTGACGTGATGGGCCTATTTGATTTGTTCAGCGGCTCTGACGAAGCCGAAGCCGCTGCGGCCAAGAATGCTGCGCTCTATCAGCAATACGGCATCGACACCGGCAACCTCTATGGCGGCTACAGGACCGACGCGACTGGTGCGCTGACTGGCGCGAAGGGTGCAGCACTTGGTGCGCTCGGTGAGGGCTTGAGCACCAGCACCGATTTGCTGCGGCAAGGGTTAGCGGGCGCGGCAGATGCCGGCAGGGCCAGCGTTGATGCCTACGCACCATTGAGCGCGCTCGGCGACACTTACGGGAAAGGGGTCAACCGCTACATGGATGCGCTCGGCCTCAACGGTCCAGGGGCAGCGGGGCGTGCGCAAGCAAGCTACATGGCGTCGCCGGGGGTTTCGTATCAGATCAACGAGGCAACGAGAGCGGGCACCAACGCCGCCTCGCGCACGGGCAATGTCGGCGGCGGCAGCACGGCGCTGGCGATTGCCAATGCCGCGCGCGGCGCGACCGCCCAAGATTACGGCACGCAGTATCTCGATCGGCTTGCGGGTTTCATCAATCCGCAGCTGCAGGCGACGGCCGGCGCGGCCACCGGCATTGCCGGCGCGAACAAGACGCTCGCCGATATCTACTCGCAGGGGTACGGCGGTCTTGCCAGTGCCTATGGCCAGAACGCCACGCAGCGGGCCGCGCTGGAGAGCGGTTATGGCTCGGATCTCAGCAACGTCTTCGGCAACTACACGGCGGGACAGGCGCAGTCGCTCAAGGACGTGACGGCCGGCAACGCCCAGGCCAACAGAGATGTTGCGGCGGCTGGCCAGACCGATGCCTCCAACCTGTGGGGCCTGCTCGGTGCGGGCGTGAAGGCAGCGAGCGGTGCCTTTGCTCCCGGCGGTGCTGGCACAAAGTCTCTCTACGGCTAGAGGTAGACCAATGGCCATCAATCCATTCCCGCGCATTCAGCCGCTGGAGATCACCCCAGCGTTGCCATCCGGTGCGCGTGCGCCCGAGGGCACGTTCTCCAACATCGCCAGCCTCGGCGACGCGATCGGACAGTATCGCGAGCGCAACGCGATGGGCGAGCTGCTGAAGGGCGCGATCGATCCGACGACCGGCGTGCTCGACACCAACAAGGCCGCCACGCTGATCGCGCTCTCCGGTCGCGATCCGACAAAGTATCTCTCACTGGCGGAAGCCGCCTCGCGAGCGAAGGAGGCTTCCAGCTATCGCCAGGAGGCGCTCGACATTGCGCGCCAGGGCCGCGATATCGAGGAACGGCGGTTTAAGATCGAGGAGGAGAAGGCCGGTCGCCCCGCCGTCACGATCAAGGGGACGGGGACGCCGCTCGATCCCTACCAGCGGGTTACGATTGATCCCCGTACCGGCAAGGCGACGATCGATCCGCTGGAGGGTGGACAGCCTCCCATACCCCCGCCGCCGCCCCGTGCGCCCGTGCCAGGAAGCTCGGCGCTCCCAGGTGGAGGTGGAGGCCCCGACGTTGCAGATATCTCACCAGCGGGCTTCCCAGGCGCTCCTGGCCCCGGCTCTCCGTTCGATCCCGAGCTGGCCGCGCCCTACCGGGTGGCAGGGCCGATGGTGCCGCCGCCGACGCCCGCGAGCGATGTCATCCAGGCGCAGGCCACGCAGCCGGCGGCCAAGCCCGCCGGAGCAATCCAGCGCCCCGATGCGGTGCGCCCGCCTCCCAAACTAGTGGAGGGAATAACGCCAGAGCAGGAACCGTGGGTCGAGAAGTACGTGCATCCGCAGTATCAGAGCACGCTGCGCGGCGTCCTCAACTACTCGCGTGATCCCTACAAGATCGGCGACAAGAGAGAACAGGACTACATCTTCAAGCTCGCCAATGATCTCGATCCGAGTTGGTCGCCGGATGAGTTTGCTCGGCGCGAGAAGGCCAAGGTCGGCACGATCGGCGAGAGCGACAAAAAGGCTCTCAGGGAGGAGGGCGGCAGATTAAGTCAGGTGCTCGGGTTCAATCAGAACTGGGATGACAGTTTTACAGTCCCCGGCATCGCCGGTTATCTCGGCGCAGGCGCAGCATCAATTGGCGTCGGTTACAGCTCGCCCGCCACTGCCGCAAAGATGTTGAGCTTCTTTCAGAACAAACCGGGCGTGACCGAGGACGATGCGCTCAAGGCCGTCAACTTCTGGCAGGGCTATCGGCGTTACGTCAACGTCGTTCGCAACGAGCAATTTGGCGCGAGCTTGACGCCGAGCGAACAGAAGGCATTCGCGGAAGCTGACATCAGCCCTGGCATGGACCCGAGGGTTATTCGTGAGAACCTCGACATCCAGCAGAAGATCCTGCGCGGAGCGATGGTGAAGACAGCGCAAGGATTGCTGGCGGAAGGTGTACCCGCCGATCGCATCGAGGCGCGGCTCGGAGTGCCGCTCTCATCTCTGAGAGAGGAACCGGCGGCAAAGCCGGGACGGCCTAATCCTGACATCGACAAGTACAGAAACCCGCCAGGGATGAGCGCGGCGGTTCAGCGTGCGCAGGAGATGCTGCAGCGATTTGGCGATACGCCGGAAACGCGCAAGGCAATACGCGGCACGCTCGATCAGATCGATCCCACCGGGAGCCTCTCGAAGCAGATGGGTATGTGATGCCTGATCCCTTTGACGAGCTGGAGCGCAGCCTCTCGCAACGTCCCGGCATGTCGGTGAAATCAACGACCGGGCGCGATCCGTTCGACATCCTGCAGACCCAGCTCGAGCAACCCTACTCAGGCGGCGCTGCGTTCTCTGGCGGTTTTGCGCGCGGCATTCCGATCGCGGGACCGGCAATCGAGAGCGGGGCACAGTCGGCAGCTGCAGGCATCCGCTCGATGATGTCCGGTCGGCCATACGAGGAGGAAAGCAAGACCGTCGAGGACTTCGCCAAGCGGGCGACTGCCGGCAATCCGACGCTCTCGACCACAGGCGAGCTTGCCGGTGGAGTTACGGCAATGGCTCCGCTCGGTGCCTTCGGTGTGGGGCGAGCTGCGCTCGGTGCGGCTGGTAACATCCCGACGCGCATCGGCGCGAGCACGCTCTTCAACACTGCGCTCGGTGCTGCTGATGCCGCAGCTCGCGGGCAAGACCCGGAAGCCGGTGCAACGGCTGGCGGCATCATCGGAGCTGCGGTGCCGGGAGTGGCGGGCTTCATGCGCGGCGTTGCATCGCCGTTTGCCAACCGGCCCGCAGCTCGTCAGGCGGGCCTGGATGTGCTGGAGCGCGCGGGCGTTCCGCTGCGAGCTGGTGATGTCACCGGCAGCAGCACGGTGCGCAATTTTGAGAACGCAATGCGCGACTATCCCTTCATCGGGCCGCGCACCAGGGCGCTAAAGGACGAGCAAGACCTCGCCTACACATCCGCCGTTCTGCGGCGAGCTGGTCTGCCGGTCCCCGCCGAGGGCACGCTGGTGCGGGCGACTGCGCCAGGACAGCCGGGAACACTCGCGGAGCAGCGCACTGCGCTCGATCAAGTGTTTAACGACATCACGTCGCGCACTCGCGTGAACACCAACACGCCAGACTTCACCAACGCGATCAACACCAACGAGCGCCAGTACCTGGGAAAGCTGCCGACAGAAGACAACCGCATCTTCGGCTCCGTCATGGATGACATCCGCGGGAATGCGCAGAACGGCATCTCTGGTAGGGAGTATCAAGACCTCCGCACTTTCATCCGGCAGCACGCCGATGCAGCCAGACGCGAAGGAGCAGACAGCCCTACCTCGCATGCGTTTCGTTCGCTGGGCACCGCTCTCGATCGAGCGTTCGAAGGCTCGGTGTCGCGCCAGGATGCGGTGGCGTTGCGCGAGGCGCAGCGGGCGTGGGGCAACATGCGTACGCTTGAGAACGCAATGGCGGGGGCTGGTGAGCGCACCGCGCAGGGCTACGTCAGTCCCAGTTCATTGAAGGCCGCCGTCCAGGCGCGAGCCGCAGGCGGCAAGTCAGGCTACTCGCGCGGCCAGGGTGATCTCACTGAGCTGGCACACGCTGGCGAGGCCATCTTGAAGCCGCTGCCCGAGAGCGGAACGGGGCGACAAATCATCAGCCAGCATCTGATCGGCTCGCTGCTCGGTGGAGCCGCAGGAGGACAGTACGGCGGCTACGATCCGGTATCCGCGCTTACTGGCGCTGTAGCCGGTGGTATTGCCGGTCCCTATGCCTTTGGTCGCTTGCTGCAGTCTGCTCCAGGCCAAGCCTATCTCCGCAATCAGTATGTCACCACACCGGGCGCAGCAGCTGCGATCACCGGGCCACTGCACACGCTCTCGCGGCTGGGGGAATAAATGTCTGGCACGATCAACCTCGCATTCACCCAGCAGTTCGACATGGACGGCGTGCCGCTCAGTGGCGGTCTGCTGTACTTCTTCACCGCCGGCACGACGACGCCGCAGTCTGCATTCCAAGACACCGGCCTGACCGTTCCTCATCCCAATCCGATCGTGCTCGATGCCAGCGGTCGCGTGCCGATGTTCTATCTGGCTGACGGCTTCATCAAGATCAGGCTGACCGACGATAGCGGCGTGACTGTTATTGCCGCCGATCAGCTGCTGGTGATTGGTCCGTCAAGCGGCGGCGGCGGCGGTGGTGGTGGCAGCACTCCTGGCGACACCACTCAGTTCCTGGCTACGGGCGACATCAAGGCGCGCTACGACACGGGCGTCAAAGACGGCTTCGTGCGCTGCAACGGAAACACGATCGGCAACGTCGGATCGAGTGCGACTGAGCGCGCGGAAGCCGTGTGCCAACCATTGTTCGTACACCTGTGGAGCTTTCCCAATATCCTGCTCGATGGTTTTGCAAAGGGCGCGAATGCGCTCACCGACTTTACTAACGGCAGGAGGTTGATCCTCCCTGACTTGCGTGGCCGTGCCATCGCTGGCCTGGACGACATGGGTGCTACGGCTGCAAACCGGTTGAGCAGCACATATTTTGGTGCCTCGGGAATTACGCTTGGCAATGCTGGCGGCCTTGAAAATCATGCGCTGACAACCGCGCAACTAGCGTCTCACTCTCATGCGATAGGCGGTAATACCGGTAATCAAAGCGCCAACCATTTCCACAGCGGTAGTACAGACACAGATGGGGCACACAGCCACACTTATAATGAGTGGAACCCTGGAGCCGGTACTGGATCAACCCCAGTAACTGGCAACAGCGGCGCAAATGCTGGGGCTACTACGGGTGGCACCGGCATCCACGCCCATGCCTTCTCCACTGGCAACCAATCCGCAGATCACACGCATACACTGCCAGCAAACACGTCGGCCAATGGCAGCGGCTCCGCGCACAACAACGTGCAGCCAACCATGGTCCTGACTTTCTACATGAAGCTTTAGAAAACCTAACCAAACCTTCCCACACAACGCGAAGCAAGCCGCCCTCCGGGGCGGCTTTTTTATTGGGGCAATCATGCCGTTCTATACCGGCCACATCGCGGCTGCGAGCAACCGCGCCGATTTCCTGTTCGCCGTCGAGCTGATCGATCCCACGACCAACGACCATGTGGACTTCACGGGTGCGTCGATCACGGTCGCCATGCGTCCAGTGACCGGTGGGAACAGCTACAACACGGCGCGTCCGTCGCTAACCGGCACCAATCAGGATGGTCACATCACCGTCACCGGCCCTGGCAAGTTCGAGACGAGGTTCACGCGCAATGAGATGAGCCAGTTCTCTGCCGGCGATCTCGACATCGGCATCACGGTGCGATTGTCGGACGGCGTCACCTATCAGCTATTCGCTGGGCAGCTGCCTGTCGTGGATGGAGTAGTCGCGGCATGAGCCTCACGCCATATCCGACGCTGCGGCTCAAGCTCACGATGCCGCAGGCGCTCAAGCTGCAATTCCTGCCGGCTATTCCCGGCACCAACGCTGCTGCAGCTGCCGCGCGCGCCGAAGCTGCTGCTGCCGACGCTGAAGCTGCAGCCGCAGCCGCCACTGCGGCCACCGCCAACAAGGTGGACCGTAGCGGCGACGTGATGTCGGGCTTCCTGACGTTGAACGCCGATCCAACTGTGGATCTCCATGCGGCGACCAAGCAATACGTGGACGCGCACAGCAGCGGTGTTGCTGACGGCTCAATCACCAACGCCAAGCTGGCAAACATGCCGGCGTGGACGGTCAAGGTGCGCAATGCCGCCTCGGCCGGCGTGCCATCAGATGCGGCGCTGGCCAGCGTCACCAGCAAGACCCCCATATCCGGCGACTTTCTGTTTGGCTTCGCGTCGACCGGCGAGCTGCGCAAGTTCGATGTGGGCGCGCTGCCGAGCACCGGCACTGGCCTTACAGACGGCGACAAGGGCGACATCACCGTCTCGGGTTCTGGCGCAACATGGACAATCGACAACGACGCCGTCACTTACGCCAAGATCCAGAATGTAACCGCGACGGCGCGGTTTCTGGGTCGGTTCTCTGGCGGTGCGGGCGATGTCGAGGAAGGCACCGGCACGCAGGCGACGGCGCTGCTCGACCTGTTCACATCCGCATTGAAGGGACTGGTTCCAGCATCAGGTGGTGGAACAACTACATTCCTGCGCGCTGATGGAGCCTTTGCAACACCTCCCGGCGGTGGCGGCGGATTGTCGGATGCGTTCCAAGTTATCACTGATGGCACGACAAGCTCAGTCGCGGTTGGTGCTGGGACATTCAGGCTGCGGACGACCGCACCATTGACGGTAGCGACGCAGAACAACGACGCGACGTTTGGCGACAACGCGCTGTTCGCTTTGGCGAATGGCACCGCCCTTTCTGTGTTTGGCGTCACCGGCAATGCGAGCGCGCAGCGCGCTGACATCGCGGGTACGGTTGGCCAAGTGTTGCGTGTTTCGGGCACTACGCTGGCCTTCGGCTCAATCGATCTGTCAGCGGCGGCGACTGTCGGCACCAGCGATCTGGCGTTCGCTAACCTGGCGCAGGGCAGCGCGCGCAGCGTGCTCGGCGTCACCGGCAACGCAACTGCGGACGTTGCGAGCATCCAGGGCACAACGGATCAGGTGCTTCGCGTCAATGGCGCGGGCACGGCGCTGGCATTCGGCGCAATCGACCTGTCCAAGACGGCGGCTGTGACCGGCGTGCTGCAGGCGGCATCCTTCCCGACGTTGACCGGCGATGTGACGACGGCAGGCGGCGCGCTGGCTACCACCATCGCCAATGATGCTGTCACCTACGCCAAGATGCAGAACGTATCGGCGGTGTCGCTGTTGCTCGGGCGCGGCTCGGCGGCCGGTGCCGGTGATCCGCAAGAGATCACGCTCGGCACCAATCTGTCGATGTCGGGCACGACGCTCAATGCAACAGGCGGCGGGTCCGGTGGCTTGCTGGCCGTTCAGGTGTTCTCGACCGCTGGCAGCACGACCTATACGCCGACCAGCGGCATGGTGAACTGCATCATCGAATGTGTCGGTGCGGGTGGGGGCGGTGGCGGCAATGGTGTTTTAGCTAGTAACGTCAATGCTGGTGGCGGGGGCGGCTCCGGCGCTTATTCGCGCATATTCAAGACGGCCGCACAGATTGGCGCTTCGCAAAACGTCACGGTCGGCGCAAAGGGGACCGGTTCAAGCAACGCGAACGGCACCGCAGGCGGCGATACCTTTGTTGGTGCCAATCTAGCGGCGAGCCTGTGCGGAGCAAAAGGTGGCAGCGGTGGGGGGCGAGCTGCTAGCGGCGTAGCGCCAACAGCAGGAGCCGGGGGCTCGGCGGCTTCAGGAGTAGGCGATATCAAGGCTGGTGGAATGCCTGGAGGTCCGGGCTTTCAGGCCCCTGGAACCGGGGTAACGACAGTCAGCAGCGGTTTTGGCGGCACCAGTTATTTGGGCGGCGGTGGGTCGGGCGTTCCAAATCCGGGCGCAGGCGCGACTGCAGGCGGTGCTGCTTCGAGTTATGGCAGCGGCGGCGGCGGTTCTGCGGGCTACGACACGGGCAATGGCGCGGGCGGTGCAGGATCGGACGGCGTCGTGATTATCACCGAATACAAATAGGAGAAGTCTGAGATGGCACTCGATTATGCAGCGTCAGCGGAGCTGATGAAGAACCAGTCTTTCATCGACAGAGTGAAAGTCGCGTGTCTCAAGTACGCGGACTTCATCCTCAACGAGCAACCGAACGTGCCTGCACACTCAACCCGCATTCGCTGGGCGCAGACCACAACGGAAAGCCCGGATCATGCGGCGCAGACGCTCGCGCCGCCGGTCGTGATGGACGCCCAGATCCAACAAGACGGTGCCGCCGTCACCGATGCGGCACTCCAGACCAGTGTGGAAACCACCATCAATCGACTGATGTGATGACCCGCGAGCGGTGGATGGCGCTGGCTGTCGGTCTGATTACCATCATCCTCACGCTAATTGTGCTTGCGCTATTTGAACAGCGTGAGGCGTCTTCCAGAGTGCCATTTGATTGCTTCGATCCCACCGAGCGCGAGCGCGTGCGTGAGATTTCGCTCAAGGGCATTGATGACGGGTTGCAGCAAGCAATTTCCCATCTGTACAGCATCTGGCAGAAAGACCCTGACAGCGACCAACCGAAGCGCGCTCAAGTGGGCGTGGCGAACGCGATCAATGCGCATGCGCGTGCGCGCAGGTTCACGCTCAATTGGATGCCGCCAACCTGCCCCCCGGAGAAAGCACCATGAAGGTCTGCATTAGCAGCGGCCACGGCAAATATATTCGTGGCGCATCCGGCTCACCTATTCCGCCCTGCATGGATGAGGTCGATGAGGCGCGAAAGATCACCGACGAAACGGCTGCGCGGTTGCGCATGCTCGGTGTTGATACGGAAGTATTCCACGACAACACGTCGCGCGATCAGGGCACGAACCTGTCGACAATCGTAAACTGGCACAACGCGCAGGGTGATCATGATTACGATCTCTCGGTCCATCTGAACTGCTACAACGGCACTGCGCATGGTTGCGAGGTGCTATATGTTTCAGAGGCGGGCAAGGTGCTCGCGAAGAAAATAGTGGATGCGATATGTACCGTTTCTGGACTGACCAATCGTGGAGCCAAACACCGATCAGACCTCAAATTCCTGAACTCAACGCGCGAGGTCAGCGCCCTCCTAGAGGTCGTGTTCTGCGACAATCCAAGCGACTGCAATATCTTGCGCTCGCGCTTTATCGACATCTGTTCCGCAATCGCCGCCGCCGTCGCTGGTGAGGATGTGCAGCCAGGACCGGAGCCGGAACCACCGGGTGACGTACTGTTCTATGCCGAGGGTACTTGCAGCTGGTTTGGCGGTCCCGATGATAGCGGGGTATCTAGCGCGGAAGGATTAGCTTTCATCTACAACTATGACGAAGCGCGTTACCTATTTCTGCCGCAGCAACCGCACGGGACGAGCGGGCTTGCGCGTCGGCTCGATCCCGGCGTGTTCTATCTCGCATGTCGTTGGGACTACGACGTGACCGACAAGGAGATGCTGCGCGACAGTGGGCAGATGGCACTGGTCACTGCGAAGAAGACCGGCATTGCACGGCTCGCGCATCCGGCTGACTGGGGGCCACACGAAGAACAGACCGGGCGAGCTGCTGATCTCTCACCCGGCCTGATGGACAATCTCGGTATTGAAACCGACGACGAGATCGAGGTTATTTACCCGTACCTTCCTTGATGCGCAGATGCTCGGGGATTGGCCCCTGCGTCACGACACGAGGTATCTTGTCCGGTATGTCTTGCGGGTTCTGTTGCAGCTGGTGGACGCGCTCGCGTTCCACCGGCATGAATTTTTTTCTCTCCTCCAAAAACACGGCACGCACTTTTTCCACCATGTTCAGCTGCTGATCGAGCCACGCAACGTGCTCGTAGGTTTCCTGCTGCTGCGTGTACCGTAGGTCGTCGCCCCGTAAGCGGGCGTTCTCGGCCATCCGCTGCAATCCCAAAACTAACTCCGTCAATCTATCAGCCATTGCTTGCCGCCTCCTCTGCTTCATCTACAAGCTTGTTGATCTCTGGCCGGATCGCGTTGATGCGCTTCTGTTCGTCCGGTGTGCAGTTCACCCAGAACGTCCGCATGGCTATCGGCCCTTTGCGTGCTTCTGCACGCGCCATGTCCTCGATGGTAAGCGCCGCCCCGCCCTCGAAGGGGGTGCCAACAGGCGGGGCGGCATCCACCGCTCCCGGTGATGCGGCTTGGTCCGGGGCAGTGGTTTCGGTGATCTCTCCCGTCTCCGGGTTATGTAGCAACACGTTGGGTGCGAGCGGCGGCGGTGCCTTCTCTGCGCCGGGGATGCTCTCGACCTCTGTCTCATCGAGGTAGCCCAAACCGCAGATCGATAGTGTGACCCTGCGCTTCGCCTTGGTGACACACTTCAAAATCTGATTGGACCTTGCCTCACCGCGCAGCGTGTTTGGAAACGGTACTGCACCCAAGTCCTCGTCCACACGACCGGTCTTGTCTTTGGCGCGAACATGCACCGTCATCAAGTCATCGCTGACATCTTGCGAGACGACCTCGATATCGATGCTGTGGAGCTTGCGCAGTTGATCGGCGCAGCTGCGCGTTGCGTACAGGATCAGCTTGCCCTGCAGCTTCATGTACTGGAACGGTTGCGTCAACGGATTGACGCCGATGCTGTCGCACACGCGGTTGTAGTAGACGACACGCTGATCGGGCGTCAGTCCCTCAAGATCACCCTTGATGATCAGCCCCTCCATGACATCCGCCGGATGCACGTTGGGTTTCTTCTGCGGTAGTGCCATTGTCATTTTCCTCTATTTTGAAAACACTGATTGTGCTTGCGGTCAGCGGCCGATTAGGTCTGCCGTCCGGCCGCAAAGGTTTGATTGTCGATTGCGTGCGCCAGAACTCCATTGCATCGCGCAGTGTCTTGAAGCGCATCGCCCGCTCCGGTTTGTCGGTGAAGATGCCGAAGCCGACGCCGCCCATCGCATCGAAATCGAAGCTGACGAGATACTGGTCCTCGACCTCTGGTGGCGTGTGAGCTTGGATCACGTATTTCATTCCTTCAGCTCCCGCAGCGAGAGGTGGCCGAGGCGATTGCGTGTGATCGTTACGCCGTAGCCGAAGCATCTCTTCGCATCGGGCGGCACCAGTGATTTGAGTATCTTCGCGGCATCATCAAATGCGGCGGCGCTGTCGCGCAGCTGCAGCCAGATGTCGGCTTGGTGTGCAAATTCGTTGTTGCCGATCATGTCGACAACTCGCGTCGCATCGACCGGCAGCGGCACCGCCGGCAGATCGACCGGCGGCGTCTTGTTCCTCACATGCTGGATGAATTGATGCCCACGCTCCAGCAACAACCCGGCGTAGTCGGCGTCGCGCTGGACGTAGTCCACAACTGGTTCAGCTGCGCCCAGGACCGCACTGAACGCGCACTGGTCCGCACCAGTGATCTCCATGATCCATTGCACCTGTGGTGCGTAGCGATCCAAGATGACCGGGACGAATGGTTCGTTGCCGTTCGTCCACTTCACCTCGATGGGGCAAGCGAGTTCTTTGATCCAGCCATCGAGCGTGCACATCGCCCAGTCGTAGCGATAATGCGCGACGCTATCGCCGCGACGAATGATGGATTGCTGCTCCTCGACCTCGATCCAGTTCAGGTGCAGCTGCTCGGTGTGCGTGCCGCGATAGACCGGCCACTTGCGGCTGAGATCGTCGGGCTCCTTTTCGCCGATCTTCTCCCGCCACAACTTGTCGATCTTCACCCGATCGCCGCCGACAATGATCCCGATGTCGGAACCACCAATCTTGCCGGCGCGTGCGGCGATCTGCGCTGCGTTGAGCATCTGCATCCCCTTGTCAAATCAGAGGGGAGGATACAGTTTGGCTGTAGTAAATCAAGGAGCCTACAGGCAGTCGCTAGGCGGCGACAGAAAAAGGCCAAGAATTGTTTCTACAGGGGGGGTGTGCGTTTTTGTGGCTGTACGGAAACCTGGAAGTTGTGGATAATTCTAAGGACAACAGTCGGGGAGAGGTGAGGTGGAAAAGTCTGTTGCAGAAATGAACGACGCCAAAGTAGTGGATTTTCCGCCGGCAATAACTGACGGCCAGAAGGAATGGGAGCGGCACTTGGCCTCCCAGCTGCTGCCGTACTTGCCGGACGATCCCGACGAGGCGCAGGAGATCGTCGCCATTATGGGCGCGGCGATTAATCGGTTTGAAGGGCAGCAGGAGTGGGAAAAGCGCCGGCTGGCCTGCTACATCCTGGGCATGTTTCCCGAGGATCGTAGAGCGGCGCAGCGGCTTGTCAGCTTGCTTTCTGGTTTTTTCGACGAGGGCGATGCTGCGTAGGGCGTGACTGCTGCAGCTGTTGCCTCTGGATTTCTTCCAGCATGACCGCAGGCATCGCCGCCGCGACTTGTCCGCGATAAATCCAGTCCATGGTGACGCCGGTCACCCGGCAGAGCTTCACCGCATTCGGAACCGTGAGCAAATTGTCGCCGGTTTCGGCGTTGTTCCACGTCTGCGGGGTGATGCCCGCAAGCCGACAAAGCGCGGTCTGGCTCATCTTCAGAGCTTCGCGGATCAGTTTTAATCGCTTCCCGATTTCGACGGCGCTGGCTGCGTCTGACGCATCCGCCATCATTTTGGAACACTCCCAAGGGCCTCCCTGGGAACGCCGCATCTGGTCACGACGATACAGGAGAGTTGAACGGGCTGGCAATATCCCCACAATTTTATTTGCGCGCCATCGAGCTTTTCTGGATTTGACACAACTACGGGCGATCTGTACGAATTTCGGAAAGCCCGAAGGTTCAATTCGATGCCGCCCGCTCGAAAGCGCAATCGCGTTGTGGAACACGCAAGCCCAAACGGCCAGCGTGCTCTCAAGAGCGCGAGAGCTATCATTGCTGCGATCGGCGGCAACGGGCCGGTGGCTGTGCTGACCGGCCGCAAGACCCAGCATGTGACCAACTGGAAGCACGGCGGCCGATTGCCTGCGAGCACGTTTCTGGTCCTGACGGCGGCCCTCGCCGAGCGCGGCTATCGAGCATCACCGAAGCTGTGGGGCATCGCGGAGCCGTGAGGCGGCTCATGCGAAAGCGACGCCAGCAACCAGAGGCGGCGATCCAGCGTGCGGTGTTCGAACATCTCGCCTACCGCAAGCAACCGGGCTGGCATTTCTGGGCGACACCCAATGCGGCACGCCGGTCGCCGAGGACGGGGGCCGAGTTGAAGCGGCAGGGGATGACGGCGGGGGTGGGAGACATCAGCGGAGTAAGCCCGGCCGGGTTGTACTGCGAATTGGAGCTGAAGACCGCGACTGGACGGCTCTCCCCGGCCCAGCGGAAGCGCCAGGACGAGCTGCGGGAGACAGGGGTGGTGGTTGTGACGTGTTACGGGCTGGACGAAGCGTTGGCCATCCTAGAGCGTTGGGGCGCAATCCGATGAACATCTTGGACGAGCTTATCGCCAAGGGCGTGTCCAGCGAAGTGATCATCGCAGTAGCCAACCTCATCTCCGAGCACGAACAAATCGAAAAACGAAGAGCAAATAATCGGGACCGAATGCAGACTGTGCGCGCACGTGCGCACACATCGATGCACACGGAAACACAGACTTCGCCTCTTTCTTTAGTAAGTAAGAAAGAAACTCTTTCCAAAGAAAGGAAGGGGGTACGGGGGAAACCAATCGCGATCCCGTTGCCGGACGACTGGCAACCGAAGGGACCACAGCGCGATCCCACCGAACCTGACGAGTTCCGCGACATGTGCCGGTCGAAGGGCCGGACCTACGTTGACTTCGATGCGGCCTACCGACAGTTCCAGCGGTCACCGTACAACCCGCGCAACAAGACCGGCGCAGCGGTGCCGATAGTCAAAAAAACCCAAGCGGAAATCACGGCCGAGGTTCACCGGAAAGTGGCCGAGGAGCAAGCACGCATCGCGAAGGAGGGCACCGATGGAAAAGCGGAAGCGGCGGGACTACGGCGACATCCCGATGTGGGCCAAAACGGGAGCGGTAACGCTGGAGAACTACGACTTGCGGGCGGAATGGATCATGTCGCTGGCGTCGAAGGGGGGCAACTCGGAGCACTCATATCTGCGACTTCCCGGCAAATGCGCCGAGGATGAAGTGGTCGGCGACTTCTGGGGATGGTTGGAATACTGGCTGCACTTTCTCGGTGGGTTGCCGCGTCAGCCTCGGATGTTCATCGAAGGCTACCTTGGTGCATTGAACGTACCGAACGAGAAGCCGGAAGACTTTGATCCGCCGTTTCAGCGATCCAAGGTTTGGCACGGGCCAAACATGGGAGAGCTGGTCGAGCGGCAGTGGCGACAACGGGCATCGCTGCGACCGGCGCGTCAAATCCAACTCAACAATTTGTGGGTGCCAGCCGAGAACCGCTGGATCAACTTCTGGCAGTACACGAAGCCGAAGGGAGCACAGCTATGATCATCCCCGCTGGTGAGCGCGCGACCGAGGCCGAGCTAACGCTCGCGCTGATCGAGTTCCTGCAAACGCAGGCCTATGGCGAGGCCGACTTCAAGACGATCCGGTTCTATCTGCCGAAGCACATCAAGCTCTCGCCCGCCGACAAGGAAGTCTCGCGCGAACGTGACGCGGAGCTGAAGTGGCACACGATCGTCCGCAACATCGGCGCACATGCCAATCAGCCGGATAATCCCATCCATCAGGGCGTTCTGGTGAAGCGGTGCGGGGGCGGCTATCAGCTCGCGTCCAGGGCTGGCAAGGTCTATCGCGGCAGTAGTGCGGAAGTGATAACCGCGATGCTGACGGCAAAAGAGGAATGCTGATGTCGCGATCCACTGGCAACGTCGGTCGGCACGATCTGAGCAGGGTGCCCGAGCCGATCGGCGGCTTCCCGGCGGTGCCGACGAGCAAGCACAATACGGCGCGGGAGCTGAAGCCGGTCGCGGTGGACGATGTCTACGCCGATGAGCGCGCCGGCTACGTGAAGCGCCGGGTGCGCGCCCTGGCGCGCATCGATCTCCTCGACAAGGAGCGCCGGGACGGCTCGATCTCCGAGGCGGCCTACCAAGCTGGGCGCACGGTCGAGCGCGTCTTTGAGCGCATGTCGCGGGTAGCTGGATCTGGGCAATGGCTCGCTGGCGATCGCCTGGACAGCGCAACGCAGGCTCAAGTGGCGGCGGCGTTAGGGTTTGAGAACGCGATCAAGGTCAATGCCTATTTGACTTTCTTGCTGCGTCATCTGGGCAAGCGGGACGCCCGGTTACTTTGGGCCGTGCTTGGATTGCGGCTCAAGTTTCAAACGATTGCCTTGGCAGAGCACCGTCCCGGCATCCGAGGCGTGAGATACATCGCCGACAGGTTCAGGGATGCCCTTGGCGTTCTGGCCGAAGCCAAAAGCGCCAAGGGCAAAGCATTGCGATAAGACGTTGCATTGAGGTGCGTTGTGCTGCGGGGCGATACCGAGCGCGAAGGCGCGTAGCGAAACGGTGCGAAATGGCACGTTGCGCTGCGGGGGCAGTTTTAGTGAGCGCGCTTTTGAAACAGCGTGATCACATCTCGGATGTCGACGGCTTCTCCTCGGTCGGCAATTTCATCGGCAATCTTCGTTCGCATCTTTTTTCCGACGACGGCATCGAGCACCTGATTGACGGCTCGCCCAATCCAGAAGGCGTCGCGTGTATCAGGGTCTAGCGCCTGACTGTTCACCAGTGGCTCGATCTTCCTGCCGCGCCTGACGGTGCGCCTGATCTTGCGATGGACGTGATCGGTCGAGAGCGTGGCCATCTGTCCGTTGGTGGCGCGCTTGATGCCGATGTTGCGCTCGGCCACAAAGACGATGCCGTGATCGCGCTGCAGGATGCGTAGCGCGCCGTAGAGTACATGGCGATCGGCTCCATTGATCTGGCGACCGATGCGCCGGTTCATTTCGCCGTAGGTGGCGTTCTCGCGCGGCTGCAGAAACTCTGCGAGCTTGCGGGTGTCAGGGCTGACTTCGAAGGATGGTTTTGCCATTGGGATTTATCCGTTGCGTTGTGAAGCGAAGAACGGCAGAGCGCAGAGCAGAGGGGAGCCGAGCAGAGCAGAGCCGAGCCGCGACGAGAAGTGAAGCACTGCGGGATGCTGAGTAGCGCGGCGCAGAGAGGTGATACGTTGCGTTGCATTGCAGAGAGCCGAGATGTGCGGACGCGAGCTGCGCGAAGAAACGCTGTGCTGCGAAGCGCTGCGGCGCGCTGCACGACGCGGCGTAGACATCAGGCGGCCTTTGCCATCTTTGCTTCAGTGATCTTGGTCACGTCGAAGCGGCCATAGAACCCGTTGTTGCGCGGGCGGAAGCGGCCTAGTCCGACGAACTGTCCGGCTCCTCGGCATACATCCTCTAGGATTGTGGTGCCTGTTGTCCGCGATGTTTGCAGACAAGTCTCATCGAGAACGATGACCTCAACGATGCCGCTCCAGTTTTCGATGATCGGGTAGTATTTCCAAATGCGCTTGCCGCTGCCGCGCCTGCCGTCAGCGGGCAGGAACAGCTTCTCGCAACGAACGTCCTTAGCTTTGATCCCGAGCAGGATCGGCTTGACGACCTGAACACCAGCTTCGAAGTGCTTCGTGTAGGTTGACTTCCCTTTACCCGGCACGCTGATGTTCATGTACTTGGCGGTTTCGCTGAGACAATTCTTGAAGGCGTTAGGCGGAATGAAGACCTCGCCGTCCTTGGTGACGTGCATGTAATTGCGCCAAGTGCGCTGGGAGTAGTCGTCGTGACCTTCGCCTTGTTCGCGTTCGACATCGTAAACTCGCGACTGACTGTATGGTGTAACGCCTTTGATTTCGACGTTGAAGAACTGCATGGGATTTCTCCTTGTTGGACGTTGCGGTGCGGAACGCGGAGCCGAGCAGAGCAGCGTAATGCTGCGTCGCGGTACAATGCGGCGCGTCGTGCTGCACTGAGCCGAGCGGCGCAATGATGTGACACGGTGCGGAGCGAAGCGACGGGAAGAGCCGAGAGGCAGTGCGTGGAGCTATGCAGCGTGGCGGTGCGTGGCATAACGCTGACTTGAGCGGCGCAGAGTTGCGGAACGGAGCGCGGCAAAGAGCCGAGCAACGGTGCGTAGCGCTGCGACGTGGCGTGGTACGGTGCGAGGTCACCCTCGAAGCGTACAGAAATACTGTAGCCGGTCAAGTCATGGCGGCGAACGCCCGCTGGAGCTTGCGCTTGCTGGCGATCAGGTTCCAGCCGAGCTTGCCGATCGGCAAGCGTTTGAGCCGCGCGAAGTGATAGACCTGGGCGACAGAAACGCCGAGAAATGCTGCGATTTCCTCGGCTCCATGCAGCATGTCTTCGGCGACGGTTTCCTTACGTTTATCGATGTTTTCCATGTTGGCCTCCTGGCGGCAATTTGCTGCGCTTTGCCGTCGTTCGCACGATCTATCTCGGGGTGTCCACAGAATTTCTGTGTGGCACCCGTGTGGCACCCAGGCGCGGCTATATCCAGTAAGGCGTGGATAAATCAGGATTATTTCTGCGAGGCCTGGATAAAGCCGTTGCCACACGGTTTTTGCGGGAAACCCTTATAGAATGGGCATAAGTGAATTGTTTCGACCAAAAGTGATGCGTTTCCGAAGACTGTGTCCAGCCATTGATTTGACTACATAATTTCTGTACTTGCGCCATCCTTGCGGCTGTGCGATTTAGCTCCTGTTCGCTGTGTCTACAGAAACCCTGGAGCCGGAAAATGGAAAGCCTCGCAGTCACCCTCCTCGTCGCAGCCGCCAGCCTTCTCAGCATTCAGCTTCTTGTGGTGGGTGGCATCAGCCTTCTGGGCACCATCTGGAACCGGGGCCGCTAGGCCCTCCTCCAACCCAACCCCAACCACAGGTAACCGCCATGAGCACCTTTCAAGTTCCACCCGCAGAAAAGCCGGAAGACGTTCTCGCGCGGCTCGACGCCCGCAAGCTTCCTCGCGTCACGCAGGCCCTTGTGGTCAACGCCGTGTTGGCCCAAGCCGCACCTGAATTGCTAGCCGCACTACAGCGGTTGCTCAACATCAGCGAACATCCGCTGGTCGATTGGCCGTCTAATCTCCCGATTGACGAAATCCGCGATCAGGCCCGCGTTGCCATCGCCAAGGCAAAGGGAGAGGTGCTGTGAGCATCCGTAACCGCACCTGGACTTCCCCCTCCGGCGAGACGAAGTCGGCCTGGGAAGTCTCCTACCGCGCCGCCTCCGGTGCCCGCGTCCGCAAGCTGTTCGACCGCAAGAAGGACGCCGACGACTTCCACGCCAAGGCGCGCATTGCCGTCCAGAACGGCACCCACACCCCCGACAGCCAGTCGATCACGGTCGCTGCCGCCGCCACGCAGTGGCTGGCCGAGTGCGACAGCGCCGGCCTGGAGCGGGTGACGGCGGTGCTCTACGCGCAGCAAGTTCGCAGCCACATCGTGCCGGTTCTCGGCGGCGTGAAGCTCTCGCAGCTGACCGCGCTGACGGTGTCGGCCTGGGAGGATGCGCTCCGCGCCAAGGGCTGCAGCCCGAAGCTGATCCGCCGCGTCCGCGTCAACCTCGGCCAGATCGTGGGCGAGGCGCAGCGCCGGGGCCAAGTCGCGCAGAACGTCGTGCGCTCGACCGGCACCGCCAAGGTCAGCAAGCGGCGCGAGGCGCAGCGCAAGCTGGTGGTGGGCGTGGACATCCCGTCGCCGGCCGAGATCAGGCAGCTGCTGCCGCAGCTGCAGGGCCGCATCCGGCCGCTGATCCTGACGGCGGCATTCGCGGGTCTGCGCTGGTCGGAGCTGCGCGGCCTGACCTGGGCGAACGTCGACCTCGCCGCCGGCACGCTGTCGGTGACCCAGCGGATGGATCGCTACGGCACGATCGGCCAGACCAAGTCGGTGGCGGGCGAGCGGTCGATCCCGCTGCTGGGGCTGGTGGTGAACGCGCTGCGCGAGCTGGCCCTGTCGTCCGGTCAAGGGGCAAACCGGACGGATGCGCTGGTGTTCGTGAACAGCCGTGGCAACGCCCGCCACCGCATCACGGTGTGCGCGGAGTTTGCCCAGGCGCAGGTTGCGGCGGGCATCGTGGATACCAACGGCGCGGCCAAGTACACCGGCTTGCATGCGCTGCGGCATTTCTTCGCCAGCTGGTGCATCAACCGCAAGGTCGATGGCGGGCGCGAGCTGCCGCTCAAGGTGGTGCAGGGCCTGATGGGGCACAGCACGATCAGCGTGACCGCCGACGTGTATGGCCACCTGTTCCCGGCCGGCAACGATCAGGCCGAGCTGCAGGCGGCCGAGAGCGCCTTCCTGGCGGGATAGTCCCCCGACCGACCGCTGGGATGCAGGGGGCCGGGAGCGATCCTGGCCCTCTGAACGTTTGGAACCCGGCGGCGTTGTTCCATGCTAGTATCACCGGAGTAAACGCCCATGTTACTTCAAGCCATGGCTGGCAACGATCCCAACAAGCCGGGTGACGACCACCCGGCCCCGACACCACCGAAACCGGGACAGCCACAGCCCGGTCAGCCGCCGCGCTAGGCGGCCACGCGGAGACGGCCCGGTTCAGTCCCCCCGACACGGGCCGTTTTCATGTCGGCAGGAGCCCGCGCGCGGCTCGCCCATTCGACAAACCAGTCTCCCCCCTACTCGGGCAACCCCCTGAGGCTCGGGCTCACCAGCGGGCTTCCTATTGGCTCGACGTGAACAGACCCTGAACGCACAAGGGTGCAAGTAAGTATCACTTACTTGCACCCCTACATCTTGACGTGTGCGGCCGAAGCACCCCATAACGCTAGGGTTTCCAAATATGCATGGGTCTACCCGGCGCGGGCGCAGGAGCTGCCCTCCTCTACCGCGTGGGTGGCGCTGCGGCCGGGTTGGTACTAGCCCCGGCTGCAGTCGCACCGTGCTAATCGACCTTGTCGGCGAGCAGCAGCAACCGGCCTTCGAGCTTGCGCATGGCTTTGGCGACGCGATCGTGTGGGCCTGCGCCGCGTGGGTTGAAGCGCGACATGCTTTCGTGGCGCGAGGCGCGGTGATTGAGCGCCTCGATCAGCAGATCAAGCTCTTGCGTTGTCAGTTCCGTACTCATCGTGATCACAGAGTGGCCTCCTCGGTAAGTTGCGGCGGTCGATGCCCTTGGACGGTTCGTGCTTCACGGGACGAGGACCGCAGGGCACCTATCGTGTACACCGACGCCGCCGCTCGCCGATGAGGTAACCCCTCGTCCCGTAGCGGTGGGATTACCAGTCTGCTGCGGTGAGTTCACCGACTGCGATGATGACGATTGCGATTATCAAGCCACAACCTATTGCCTCGAACATGGTTCACTCCTCCGGGCGTAGGTAGCGCGGGCGGATGCCCTGGTGCAACTCGCGATAGATCGCGGTCATGGCGACATCGATGCTCTGCAGCAGGATGCCCTGTTGCTGGATTTCGTCGCGCAGCAGGCTGATCTCCTCGATCAGGGTGCGGGCGGCGCGGTGCCCGATGCCGGCGCTGCGGTCAGTCATGAAGTTCCTCCTCCGGGCAGGGCTCGTAGGCGTCGCGGTGCGGGATGATGGGCGCGAGCCCATTTTTCACCCGCTGCGGGTTCACGCGGTGGACGCAGTCGAGGCAGATCGGCTCGCGCTTGCCGGTGGCTGCGCTGCAGGACGGCACCCGCATCGGGTTGTAGGCGAAGATGCGCCCACAGCCGAGGCAGGGGCTGTGCGCCAGGACGTAGCCGGTCATAGCTCACTCTCCCGCAGCCATTCTTCGTGATGGATGCGCGCGGCGCTGTAGCCCTGCAGGAACGCGATCACGAGGCTGTTCTTATCGTACAGACGCGACGCATGGCGCGAGACTTCGACCAGCATCAGGTTGGGCGCGGTCTTGTGGTAGTCGCGGCCTTCGTTGCGGGCATCCATCTCGGCCTGCAGGATGGCCTGCAGCGCGGCCTCGGCTTTGGCGTTGTGTTTCATCGCTGTGCCTCCACTCTGAGGCCGGCGGCCTCGACGGCGATCGCCAGCTCGCGGGCGAGCCTGTGCTCCACCCACAGGACCGGGCCAAACCACTGCCAGTCCTCGCTGGCGACGTTATCGGCGAACCACTCCTGGGCGGCATCGCTGACCGGCTGGAAGCCGATCAGCGAGCCCTGATCGAGCAGTGCAACGTCGGTCATCGCGAGCCCCCGATCTGCTGCCACTTGCGGGCGACCTCGATGTCACGGGCGCGGTAGAAGTCAGCGGCGCGGTTGGCTTCCTCGACGGTGCGATACTTGGCCACTTGGGTATTGTGGACCTTTGGGCCGCTGGTGACGCGATAGACACGCCACTCGTAGACGCTGATGCCGCTGCGCCCCTTGTGCTTGCGAACGACGATCATAGGCCTGTTACCTTCGGTTGGCGGAATTGCCACCCACACTGCTACAGCAAATCTGTACACGCTGCAATCCCCATCTGCCCGCTGTTGATATCTCGGAGCCACACATGCCACCTGTAAGTCAGGCGCAACGCCGTGCGATGGGAGCTGCCGCGAGCGGGAAATCGACGCTCGGCATCCCGAAGAAGGTCGCCAAGGAGTTCATCGCGGCCGATCCTGGCGGCAAGCTGCCGGCACGCAAGGCGAAGCCGACCAAGCGGTCGCGCGGGCGCTGATCCCCTAAGCAGGGAACCCGTTCCACGTGAAACAATGCCATGGCCGATAGCGCAACCGTACGTGATGGCGAAACCCAGCTCGACCGCATCGAGGAGCTGTTGCGGATACAGGCGCGGCAGATCGCACTGGTACGGCAAATGCAGCTCACGTTGCAGCAACTGATCGAACGCATCGCAGGAAAGCCGTGATGGCCATGCACGAAGACGCGCGTAACCGCGCTGGTGGGAAATGCGCCGTTCGCAGCTGCCGACATCGTGCCGCCGCCGATGATCTCTACTGCGCGCGCTGTCGCAAGCTCATCGACTACATGGTCTGTGATGCATTGAAGAGCCTGCATACACTTAACGAGCTAACACGAAACAGCGGGCCTAAACGGCCTGCGCTAACACTGAATTTACAGAGCTAGTCCGAGTGCATGGGAAATCCAGCCAGAAACACCGAGCATCTCGTTCCCTGGAAACCGGGACAATCCGGCAATCCGGCGGGCCGCCCGCGCGGCGCGCGCTCCAAGCTCACCGAGATTGCGCTGCAGAAGCTGCTGCAGGATTTCGAGCAATACGGCGAAGGCGTCATCGAGAAAGTTCGCCTCACCGCGCCCTCGAATTACCTCGCGGCGATCGTCTCGCTGATGCCGAAGCAGCAGGAGAAGATCGAGAGCCCATTCTCCGATCTCAGCGACGACGAGCTCGCCCAGCTCGAACACTGGCTCGCCGCATCGCGCGCCAAGCAGATCGATCAGCTGCCGGCAGCTTTGCATGAAGACGCGCGTGAACGCGCTGATGCGCAGCTCGATCTCTCACCAACGCCCACCGCAGATGAAATCATGCGCGCCGACGACATCGCCAAAGGCCGCATCAGCGCAACCGAGGCGCACATCAACGCGCGCAACGCCAAGGACATCTCATGACCCGCGAGCAAGCCGCAGAGCTGATCACAGCCGCCATCGTCGCCGCAGGACCGCAAGACCAAATCCTCGGAGCCGACGCCTTCGCCAACAGGCTCGCAACCGCCCTCGACGCTCTCGGAATGCTGCCGCTCGCCGCCAACACCGCAGCGCCCGCACCGATCGCAGACACCGGAGCCAAAACGCCCGGAACCGAATGGGCCGAGAAACGCGATCGCCTCGCCGCCGACATACGCGCGCGCAGCACACTGCAAGACCAACCAAAGAACCAAGACGTAGAGAGCGAACAGCGCAGCTGACGCTCTCGATATCCCTGCTCTCACCGGGCTGCACAGCCGCTGTACCACCTGACGGGACAGGAAACCTACGACGCGGTGCAGTCACTGGGCCAGTGAACTACCGGTCAGTATCATGGTAACCACACACCGCTCTGCCTCTGCTGCGCTCTCCGTCTTCGCATCAGGCCGTTGATATCGTTGAGCTTTCCGCCGTGCTGTGGCGTTCTTGTGCCACGATCCCGGTCTACCCTCTCTCTCGGCTCCTGCTTCCCATCTGCTTCCCAACTCGGTGGGTAGTGCGAGATGTGCCTGTGCTGCAGCCACTTCTCGCATCCACCACGTGTTCGTGGAGCACCGGGTGCTGCCCCGGTGGTATCCCTATGGGGTAGAGGGGGGGGTAGCGGGGTCGAAGGCGACGCCAGGAGCCATCATTGGCTGGGGCAGTACCCATCCCGTTCGTGCCCGGCGTGCTGCAGGAGGGGGCCCCATGAGGGCTGATTTTCTGCGGGCCGGGGCGATTTGGGGATGTTTCGCGTTATCGAGGCAAAAGCCGAGATAACGGAGGGCAATCAAGGAAGTAAGAGGGGGGGGAGGGGTGCTTGTGGCACTAGGTGACCACCGACCCTACGCACCAGCGTAGCATGTAACGGGGCGATTGATCAAATGGGCAGGAAAAGGCCAGCAAACGGCAGCTGGGACGAGGGCAAGTTATACGAGCATTGGAAGGGCAGGCACACGCGGGTGGCGGATGTAATCACGACTGCGGAGGTCAAGCAGTTGGCTGATGTTGCGGCGCTGACGCGGGAGGATTATGCGGGACCGGAGCTGGGATCGCGGCATGAGTATCCGGTAGCGAGGGTGCGCAGGATGGGTGGCGGCAAGGAGCTTCCCGAGGCGGTAGAGCGGCGGCGGCAGGAGCGCGACCTGTTCTGGGAGCAACGCGACGCCGACCATGCGCGGGCAATGGCGCTGGATCAGGCCGAGCGCGAGAAGCGCCGTTACCATGCCGCCCCGGAGGATGTGACGCCGACGTTCCGGCCGCGCCGCTATCGGACGATGGCCCCCGCACCATGGGGCGAGTGGTCGCCCTGGCAGACGGTCACCCGCAACGGCACCACCATGCAGGAACGCATGCGACAGCGGAGCTGACCATGGATGTCTTCCTCGATGTCAGCGAGAGCGAGCGCGCCGAGCTGAGGTCGCTGCGCCAGCAGGACTTGGCGTTCCAGGCGGCGCTGCGGCGCGAGGTGCTGGCAGGTCGCGAGCGAGTGACTGCATGTCCCGCACCAGACGCCAGTACCATATCGGACGCCGCGCAAAGGCGGCTGGACGCAGCGGAGGCACAGCGCGCCGGCAGGAGCTGTTCACCGTAGCACCAGGGTGCTTGCACCCGTCTCGTCGCGTAACATCAGGGCAAAGCCCGTCTCGTCGCGTAGCGGCACCGCGCAGCCGGCGAAGGCGAACGCCAGCACCACCGCGACCGCCAGCCTGATCACGATCGTGATCAGGACGGGTTCAAGGCGCGGGTTCATCGCATTATCCCGGCGTCGCGCAGATCGGCACGCAGCTGCGCAATCTTGCGATGCGCGTCGCCCAGATGCAGCCCGGACTGATACAGCAGCTTCTCGGCATGCGTGAGCGCCGCCGCCTGCGCGTTGATGGTCGCGCGCAAGCGGTCGATCTCGGCGCGCTGTTCTTCATTAACTTGGAATGCGGCGACCATGGTGAGGTTGTCCATGCCTTTTTCCAGAAGGCCCTCAATCGTGGCGGCGGCCTCAATGGCAAGATGATCTGTCTCGCGCCGCAGCCGTTCAACGATGTCGGTCATGGCTTGGGCTCCAGGGCGCGGCGGGCCACAACGTAATCGCCGCAGTTCACACAGCGGGCCTTGTTGCCGCTCCAGAAGTAGCCGCCGTCTTTGTGCCTTCGCAATCGGCACCAGATCACCACAGGCCATGCGGCATATCGTTTGTAGCGTGGGGCAAAGAGGGTCATGGCTTGGGCTCCTCCTCATCGTTTTGCAGCCATGCTCCGATGGGCGAAGGCGGCTTGGGCTCCAGGGCGGCCCGTCCGCAGTCACAGGGGCCATACGCCATTCCCTGCATCAGTGTAGCGCAGGTACGGGCATGGCTCGTATCAGCCAGCGCCGCCCGCAGCCGCGCGATCTCGGCACGCAGTCCATCCCGCTCATGCCGTGCTGCCTCGGCGACAAACTGCTCGATCCCGCGCAGCCGTTCGATCTCGGCGGCACGGCTGAAAGCAACAGCTTGCAATTTCTCAAACCGGGAACGCCATTGCTCGATCTCGGCGACGGCCTCACGCACAAGGGCATTGCCGGGATCAAGATCATCCTCTGCCTGCTTCAGCAGGCGCTCCACGATGTCGGTCATCGCAGACCTCGTATTGCTTCGCTGACGCGACCAGCATCGACACGCCACACCGCGCCGATCTCCTTGTACGATGCCTTCGGATTGCGCCGCGCATAAACACGTATCTTCTGCGCCAGCACCGGATTGATTGGGTCCGAGGTGCGTTTCGCCCGCCGCGTCGGCGTCGGTCGCGTCATCAGGCTCTCGGCCTCCTGCAGCAACGCAACCGCTTGCAGAATGAGATAACGCGCACGCGGAATGTCAGTCATTGCGTCGTCCTCCGACGCAGCGCCGAGCGCATTGCTTCCAGTAGCGCCTCTAATACGTCGCGCGCCTCCTCGGGGTCGTCCCTGAATTGCTTGGAGATCGCGAACACGACCATGTCGGCGCACACCGCCGCAACGTCGAGCAGCTCCTCGCCGTCCATGCAGGCGCTGGTGCGTCTGAGCAAGGCATCTATCTTGGGATCATGAAACATGCCGTTCCTCCGCTGCTTGCCCATAAGCCTACAGGAAATCTGAATGGCCCGTAAAGCCCCCAAGAAGGTGCAAAAGGTTGAGCCGCCCAAGCCCGCGCTCAACAAGCCCGCGCTCAACAAGCCCGCACTCAACAAGCCCGCGCTCAACAAGCCCGCGCTCACACCGGAGCAGGAAGCCGCGCTGCGCTACGAGGTCGCCGCCAAGGACATCATGATCCGCCGCCTCGCACGCGAGAAGGAACGGCGCGGCGCACTCAACAAGCTCAATGCTTACGCGCCATACGCGAAGCAACGCGAGTTTCACGAGGCCGGCGCACTCTATCGCGAGCGCGCCATGATGGCGGGCAACCAACTCGGCAAAACGACCGCAGGCGCAGCCGAAGCCTGCATGCATCTCACCGGCCGCTACCCTCCCTGGTGGAAAGGCCGCGTGTTCGACAAGCCAATCCGCGCCGTCGCCGGCTCCGAAAGCGCCGAACTGACCCGCGACGGCGTGCAACGCCTCATCGTCGGTAACCCGCGCGACGAAAGCGCATGGGGCACCGGCCTCCTGCCGCGCGATACACTCAAGAACTGGACGCGACGCAACGGCGTCTCCGATGCACTCGACGGCATACTGGTCGAATGGGGCGGCGGCGGCGACGTGCAGATCGAGCACTCCTCGCTCAACTTCAAATCCTACGACCAGGGCCGTGGAAAATGGCAGGCCGACACCGTCAACTGGGTGTGGTTCGACGAGGAGCCGCCACTTGACATCTACAGCGAAGGTTTAACCCGCGTCTCCTCGACCGGCGGCATGGTGTTCTCTACTTTTACCCCCCTCCTGGGTATGAGCGAGGTGTGCCGCCGCTTTTTATTGGAGCCGTCGCCCGATCGCGCCCTCGTCACCATGACGATCGACGACGCGCCGCACTACACCGCCGAGCAACGCACCAAGATCATCGCCGGTTATCCCGCTCACGAACGCGAGGCGCGCGCCAAAGGCATCCCGGCGCTCGGCAGCGGTCGCATCTTCCCGATCTCGGACGAGGATATCACCATCGCAGCCCGAATTTTCCCGCATGAGTTCGCCCGCATCCGCGGACTGGACTTCGGCTGGGATCACCCGTTCGCATGCGTCGAACTGGTGTGGGATCGCGACGAGGATGTCGTCTACGTCGTCAAGTGCCACAAGATGCGGCAGGCAACGCCGATCCTGCACGCCGCAGCGATACGCGGATGGGGCAACGAATGGGTGCCGATCGCGTGGCCGCACGACGGACTGCAAGCCGACAAGGGATCAGGCGACGAGCTGGCCACGCAGTACCGCAATCAGCACCTCAACATGCTGCCCGAACGCGCAACCTTCGTGGACGGCGGCAGCGGCGTCGAAGCCGGCCTGATGGAAATGCTCGGCCGCATGCAAACCGGCAAGCTCAAGGTGTTTTCGCATCTCACCGACTGGTTCGAGGAGTTCCGGCTCTATCACCGCAAGGACGGCAAGGTCATCAAGGAGTTCGATGATCTGATGGCGGCAACTCGCTACGCGCTGATGATGCTCAGATTTGCGATAACAGAGCCGGTCAAGCGCCCACGCATGCGGCCGGTAGGCTCCTGGCAGGCGGCATAGGAGGACAGCATGTCTCTTGGCCTCGCGTTCTGGATACTCATGTTGATCTGGTTGGTCTTCGGCTTGGTGTGGCACTTCGGCTATATCGGCACCTACGGTCCTGTCGGCAGCACGCTGCTGCTGTTCATCCTGTTCCTCTTGCTCGGGTGGAAAGTCTTTGGACCTCCCCTGCACGGCTGAAGCAATGATGGACCGCCAGACCAAGATGGCGATCAGCGTGATGTTCGTGCTGATCGCGTTCTGCATCACGCTGTGGCTCTACGGCACGTTCAGCGGCTGGTATGAGGGCGGGTACGACTGATGCCGAACACGTTGCTGACGCTCGGCGAGCGACAAAGCCCCCAGCAGCGCAACCTTTCCTATCTGGGACAAAACACAATCCGCAACGTCCCGCCGAATTACAACACGCAATTGTCGCCGCTCGATGAGATGGCGTTCCAGCAATGGGTGGCGCGCAACAACGTGCCGTTCGATCCCAGGCCGACATCCGACTACGACATGCGCGGGTTCTATCGCGCGCAGCAGCAGGGCGATCCGCGCGCGGTGACCGAGGTCAATCCGAACGACCGGCGCATGCATTTCACCGACGCTTTCAAGACGCCGTACCATGAGAGCTTCTCTGGCGGCAGTCAGTATGCAGGGCCGGTCGCACCGCAGTGGAACGCACTTGATCAACTGATCTCTCCCGGCGGTCGCATCCTGTTTGACGAGAGACGCAAATGAACACGCTGCGCAATCTCGGAATGCAGCCGTCGCAGCCAACACTCGCGAGCTTCGGGCAACGCTATCAGGACATGCCGCCCGCGACGTTCGACCAACGCTTCGGCCCGTATCAGGCCCCGCCGCAGACGATGGGACCGGATGAGCGCGACATGCTGCGCCGGATGATGGAAGAGCAGATGCTGCGCAACACGCCGGAAGGTATCGTGCCAGGGCAGCAGCTGGTCGATCCGCTCGGTCATCGCGGCGAGCGCGGCCCCGCCGGCTACTACATGCTGCGAGGCATCTGATGCCGGTCCCGAGCTGGATGCTGCCGATCGGCAGCGGCAACACGCTCGGCAACCTGGGCGCAGCTGCCGGCACGTTTCCCGCGCCGCCCGTGTTCCGAACGCTGGGCGACATCGGCAATCGCGGCGAGCCCACCGCGCCCTATATCGGCGCGCTCGGCCCGCGCAGCGTCACCGGGCCAGGACGCGGCTCGCCGGCTGGCGGTCTGCCAGTGCAGGCGCGCGAAGCGCCGAGCCTCATGCTAACCCGCGAGCGGCTGCAGCGCGCCCTGGACGATCATCCAGGGCTGGCGGCCACACTGGCACGCAATCGCTCCGCAGAGATCGGACCAACCGCATCTCCCGAAAAGAGAGCTTGGTACGATGCACTGGTCCTCGATCGTGCAGCCGCTCGCGGGGAGCCGCTCGACTATACACTCACCAACTCGGCGTACTTCCCGCCGACCACCACCGGCTATCGCGGCCCGGTCGGCAACTACGCCACTGACCCGGCACTGTTCGCAGGAGCCAACCCGGCGAACTTCGCCACCGGCAACGCATCGCGCGATCCTGCCACCGGCCGTCAGGTCGGCTTCGGCGGCGGCCCGCAGACCTCCTCGATCGGCAGCGGCAGCAACCCGGAGCGCGGCGGCGTCGAGCGCCAAGACCTGCCCTACGCCCGAGCCGTCGGCTACACCGGCCCGGACACGACGCCGATCGGCGTTGTCCCCGGCGCACCCCTCGGCATGGATGCGACAGACCTCACCTCGGGCGGCTGGAACACCACCGTGAGTGCCGATGCCGGTGCGCCAGGAGGCGCTGGATACGTTAATCCCGGCCGGGTGGCGCAAGGTGCCAGCACCGATCCCGCCGAGCTGGTGCGCAAGGACGAGGAGAGCAAGTTCAACCTGGCGCGGCTGCTCGCGGGCTTCGACTTCAAGCCCGCAACACCGGCCAAGGCCGCGCCGCTCGGCTTCGGCACCGCATCGCCGTTCAAGTTCGCACCGGTAGGGCAGAGACGCTGATGGTCGACAAGCTCACATTGAGCGACCGGGCGGT
>Ga0207709_10000403_pt1 | contig 42327 bp, 43 predicted proteins | sample KBSM34metaG_FD_184397 | JGI IMG/M metagenome (GOLD analysis project Ga0207709, IMG submission 184397) | Miscanthus rhizosphere microbial communities from Kellogg Biological Station, Michigan, USA - KBS M3-4 metaG (SPAdes) (version 2) | ecosystem: Host-associated > Plants > Roots > Rhizosphere >...
GTTCGTTTAGCTGAACCATGCCCGGCAGTGGACTACCCGAACTGTCCTGCCGTTCGTGAATGGCCGCCCCGGAGTTCGCGAAGGTCGGTGGCGCCGGGGCCGCGTCGGTGACCTAGGTGTCCGGTATCGGCGGTCAACCTTGTGTCGCACACGAGCATGATCAGCACGAATACGGCGTGCGCGCTGGGCTTCTCGTCGAGCCGGCGGTCGCGCCCCGCCTCCAGCGGGACTCGTGCTCATCCCAAGCGTGCTCATTACGGTGGTCACTGCGATTGTCTGGCTCGGTACACGGGCGAAGTGGCGCCCTCGCACACCACGCCAACCTATAGATTGTAGCTAGAAAGCTAATCTATGTAGGGTGAGTGCATGCCCCGCGCCCAACTCTCCTCTCAGGCCCTGTTCGCGATCGCCGCTGACATCGCAGACCGCGAAGGCTTCGACGCGGTGACCGTCTCGGCGGTCGCCCGCCAAGCCGGCGTTCGGCCCGCGAGTATCTACTCGCACATCCGGGACAGGGACGCTCTGCTGGACGGCCTGCAACAGCTCGCCCTGCGTGAACTCGCCGCGCGCGTCGGTGACGCCATCGCCGGACGTGCGGGGCGCGAGGCGCTGATCGGACTCGTAGAGGCGCATCGCTCCTACGCGAGTGAGCGACCCGGTGCCTGGGCGTCCCTTCAGCGTCCCGCGTCGGCCGACACCGTGGGATCGCCCGAAGCGGGACGTATCGCGTCCCTCATGCTCGCCGTCATTCGCGACTATCGGCTACCGGATGAGGAACTGGTCCACGCAGCACGATTTGTCGGCGCGACAGTCAACGGCTTTCTCGCTCTCACCCGAGCTGAAGCGTTCGAGCACCGCGACCCCGCAACGGAACTGTCCTGGGTGGCTGCGATCGACGCGGTCGATCGCGCCCTGAATACCTGGCCCACGGAAGGAGACCTCCCTTGATCTCGACGCTGTTCACTGCTGACATTGTCCGTGGTGTCGCCGAGCTGACCAGGACACCCCGCGGTGTCGCGCTGCACCGGCTCCCCGCGTGGGTACGGGAGCAGTTCCCGGATTCGCAACTGCTCGCGATGGAGGCTCAGTCTTCCGGTGCCCGCCTGCAATTCGAGACGGAGGCCACTCGCCTCGAGCTCGTCACACACTCGACCCGCGTCGCCTATCGTGGCGCCGACCGTCCGCGCGGCCGCATCGACGTGTTCGTCGACGGTGTCCTCCACACCCGTGACGCGCTGGTGGGCGGTGACCGCATCGAGATCGACCTGCAGACCTGGGAGTCCAGTGCGCACGGCGGGCCCTCACACACCACCACGGTGGTCGGCCTCGCTGCCGGCCGCAAGCGCATCGAGGTGTGGCTCCCTCACAACGAGGCGCTCGAGCTGGCCGAGCTCCGCTCCGACGCTCCGGTCAACGCCGACGTGAGTCCCCGGCCACTGTGGGTGCATCACGGCAGCTCCATCAGTCATGGATCGAACGCGCTCGCTCCCAGCGAGATCTGGCCGAGCGTCGCTGCCCGCGCGGCTGATGTGGAGCTTCGCAACCTCGGTCTCGGCGGCAGCGCCATGGTGGACCAGTTCCTGGCTCGCGTCATCCGCGATGCGCCCGCCGACGCCATCAGCGTCAAACTTGGCATCAACGTCGTGAACCTTGACGCGATGCGCCTGCGCGCGTTCGTTCCGGCGGTGAACGGATTCCTCGACACCATCCGCGACGGGCATCCCAATACACCGATCCTGCTCGTCTCCCCGATCTTCTGCGCTATCCACGAGAACACGCCCGGTCCTGGTGCATTTGATCCGGCCACGCTGGGCACTGACAACGTGCAGTTCGTCGCGACCGGAACTCCGGGTGATACGGCCCAGGGCCGCCTCACCCTCGAGGTCATCCGCGACGCCCTGCGCTCGCTCGTCGAACGTCGCGCGGCCGACGCGAATCTCCACTATCTCGACGGCACCGAGCTCTATGGCCCGGAGGACGCGGAGCGTCTCCCGCTGCCCGACGGCCTCCATCCAAGTACGGAGGCGCACCAGCTGATCGGCCGACGGTTCGCCGACTACGCATTTGCTGGGTCGGCGCCGTTCAGTGCTTCGCGAGCTGCCTGAGAGCCGCGCCACGCCACTGTGCGGGAATCAACTGCAATCACGCGAGGAGAGCGCTGACTGCGTCGTTCAGAAGGGCTGGCCGAACCTCCGCAATCCGACGAAGGATGGGGCGGCTGCACGAGTAGGTGACAGGTCGGGTCCGGCTCGCGAGTGGCAGTGCCGTCCAGCTCGCCGCTCGGCTCGTCCGAGTCGATGCCGTTGGCCAACTATCCTGACCAATGGCCAACAATGTTGACGAACTGGCCAACTAGGGTGACGAATGGCCAACTACGGTGACCGTTCACAGGGGGCTTGCGGGGCGCTGCTACAGTGGCGCCCATGCAGCGCGCATATTTCTGGTTTAGCAGGCTGGCCCCGGGTGGGCCGGTCGGCGTAACCACGCGCTGACTTCCTCCACCCCGAGCCGATATCGACCGGCTCGCGGGTGTGCACGCACTCTCCTGGGTCGGCCTGAACGAACAGGACCCCCATGACCCTCACCATCGACACCGATGTGCTCGGCCTCGACGACCAGCGCACCGTCTCGATCAGTCCGTTGGCCGCGCCTGCCGAACTGCGCCGCGAATACGCCGTCGACCCCGCCGTCGCCGCGACGGTGCGCGGCGGCCGGGACGCGACAGTGAACATCCTCGACGGCCGCGACGACCGCCTCATCGTGGTGGTCGGGCCGTGCTCCGTGCACGACACGGACGCCGCGATGGACTACGCGCGCCGACTCGCGGCGAAGGCCGAGCAGCACCGCGACAACCTGCACATCGTGATGCGGGTGTACTTCGAGAAGCCGCGCACCACGCTCGGATGGAAGGGTCTGGTCAACGACCCGCACCTCGACGGCAGCTTCGACATCAACACCGGCCTGCGGATGGGACGCAAACTGCTGCTGGACATCTCGTCGCTCGGCCTGCCGGTCGGCTGCGAGTTCCTGGACCCGATCACGCCGCAGTACATCGCGGATCTGGTCAGCTACGGCGCGATCGGCGCCAGGACCGCCGCGAGCCAGGTGCACCGCCAGCTCTGCAGCGCGCTGTCCATGCCGGTCGGGATCAAGAACTCGACCGAGGGCGACGTGCAGGTGGCGGTCGACGGGACCAGGGCTGCGGCGGCGAGCCACGTGTTCCCCGGCACCGACCTCAACGGGCTGTCCGCGCTGATCCGCACCGCGGGGAACCCGGATTGCCACGTCATCCTGCGCGGCGGCAACGACGGCCCGAACTACGACGCCGCGACCGTCGCCGACACCATGGCGCGACTGGCGAAGTCGGGCCTGCCCGAGCGGGTCGTCATCGACGCCAGCCACGGCAACAGCCGCAAGGACCACAACAAGCAGGTCGACGTGGTCACCGATGTCGCGGCACGGATCGAGGCAGGCGAGCCGGGCATCTCGGGACTGATGCTGGAGAGCTTCCTCGTCGCGGGCCGTCAGGACCTGACCCTCGGGCGGGCGGACGAGCTCACCTACGGGCAGTCGATCACGGACGCCTGCCTGGACTGGGACACCACCGACGCCCAGCTGGACCGGCTCGCGAGCGCGGTCAGCGCACGCCGCGCGTCCGGAACTGCACGCTGATCCGCGGCCCGATGGGGCGGGTGCTCTTGGGGACCGCGTGTTCCCAGGTCCGCTGGCAGGACCCGCCCATGACCAGCAGGTCGCCGTGGCCGAGCGAGTATCGAAGGGAGGCTCCGCCACCGCGGGGCCGCAGGGCCAGAGTCCTGGCGGCGCCGAGGGAGACGATCGCGACCATCGTGTCCTCGGTGCCGCCGCGGCCGATGGTGTCGCCGTGCCAGGCGACACTGTCGGCGCCGTCGCGGTAGTAGCAGAGGCCGGCGGTGGCGAACGGCTCGCCGAGTTCGCGTCGGTAGTGCGCGTCGAGGGCCATCTTGGCCTCGGTGAGCAGGGGGTCGGGGAGGGTGGCGTCCTCGGCGTAGAAGCTCACCAGCCGCGGGACGTCGACGACCCGGTCGTACATCTGCCTGCGCTCGGCCCGCCACGGGACCGTGTCGACGAGATCGGTGAACAGTCGCTCCGATCCCTGCAGCCAGCCCGGTCGCACGTCGATCCAGGCGCCCGCCGTCAGGTCCCGCCTGCGGACGCAGTCGCCCAGCGGCTCGAACCGAGCGCCCTCGGTCGGGTCGTCGAACAGCGACGCCTGCACCGCGATGTCCACGGGCGGAATTCTACGCCGAGATCGAACAATTGTTCTAGCGCCGTGCTGCTATTCGGCGGTGAGCTCCGCGAGCTGCTCGGCCGCGGTGGTGTTGCCCCGCTCGGCAAGGCGTCGCAGCTCGTCCAGGTCGTCCCGTTCGGTGGCGAGTTCGATGAGCTGGTCGGCGGCATCGGAGTTCCCGCCGTCGGCCAGGTGCCGGAGCTGGTCCATGTCGCCCAGTTCGCCGGCGAGCTGGATCAGCTCGTCTGTCGCGTCGGAGTTCCCGCCGTCGGCGAGGCGCCGCAGCTCGTCCATGTCGCCGAGTTCCACGGCGAGCTGGACCAGCTCGTCGAGGGCGGTCGCGTCGCCGTTCTCGGCGCGCTGCCGCAGCGTGGGCAGGTCGTGGTCGGGCATGATCGGCAACCTCTCAGTTGTGGGGAGCGGGAAGTGCTCCCGATCGGCGGAGTTCGTCGCGATGCGTGTGCCATTCGTCGCGCAGGGCCGGCAGCCGCTCGCTGAGGAACTCGGCAAGGGCGACCATCTCCTCGAGTGGTGCGCGACGTTCGGGCGGGGCGTCGGCCAGCAGCGCCAGTCCCTCCCGGAACAGTGCCGCGTGTTCGCGGTGGACCGCGGAATCGAAGTTCTGGGGTTGCCGGCTCACGGGGTCCAGGCTCACCCGGTCCACCCGCTCGCCCGCGACACGGGTCCGCCGCGCCAACTGATAGCCCTCGAGCAGCTTGACGGCACCGGTCACGGCGCTCCGGCTCGCCAGCAAGGCGTCGCCCAGCTCGTCGATCGTCGGCTGCGGCGGATCGCAGACGAACAGGTATCCCAGTAGTCGTCCCGCCATCGGCGGGAACCCGTACTGACGCGCGTAGAAGCGGCCGACGTGGTCGGCGAAGATCAGCTGCGTGTCGTGTGGCACCCCTCGACGGTAACAGCTTTGACTGAGATGACACAGATATGTGTCATTTGGACTGGAAGTCCAGTGGTGCTCAACTGGCCCGCGACAGCGGTGCGCGGACCGTGCGAACCTCATCGCCATGATCACCGGCGCAGCAGTTCTCGGGGTCTCGGCGGTCGCGCTCGGAATGGTGCTCACCCCGGGACCGAACATGATGTACCTCGTCTCCCGCAGCGTCACCCAGGGCCGACGCGCCGGACTGATCTCGCTCGGCGGCGTCGCCGTCGGTTTCGGCTGCTACCTGGCGGCCGCGACGGCGGGGATCTCGGCGGTTTTCGTCGCGGTGCCGCAGCTCTACCTCGCGGTGAAGCTCGCGGGCGCGGGCTATCTGGGGTGGCTGGCCTGGCAGGCGCTCCGGCCGGGCGGGGCCTCGGTGTTCTCTCCCCGGCGGTTGCCTGCCGATTCCGCCACGCGCCTTTTCACGATGGGGCTGGTCACGAACCTGCTCAACCCGAAGATCGCCATCATGTACCTGGCGCTGATCCCGCAGTTCATCGATCCGGCGGCGGGGCGGGTCTGGGCCCAGAGTCTCGGTCTCGGCGGCGTGCAGATCGCGGTCGCGCTGACCGTCAATGCTGCGATAGTCGTTGTGGCCGGCACTATTTCGACGGTCCTCGACGCCAGGCCCGGCTGGTTGAGGGTGCAACGCTACGTGATGGGATCGGTCCTCGGCGGGCTGGCCGTCACCCTCGCCCTCGACAGGTCCCGGCCTGCGGTCGCCTGACCGGCGGCGATGCGCCCCGGATTCCTTCGTCCGTTGATGGTCGGCGGGGCTTCCTGCTGCCTATGATCGACACAGCGGTAGCCGAGCGCGGATGGATCGGGGTGTCCAGATGCAAATAGCGGATGTGTTGCGGAACAAGGGCCAGGCGGTGGCGACGGTCGGGCCGGGGATCACGGTCAGCGTGCTGATCGGCGAACTCGCCAGGCACAACGTGGGCGCCCTCGTCGTGGTCGAGAACGACGAGGTGGTCGGCATCGTGACCGAGCGCGACGTGGTGCGTCGCATCCACGAGCGCGGCGCCGAGCTGCTGAACGACCGGGTCGGGGACATCATGACCACGGCGGTGTTCGCCTGCCTGCCGACCGACAGCGTCGACAGCCTCGCCGAGACCATGACCGAGCGCCGGATCCGGCACCTGCCCGTGATCGTGGACGGTCAGCTGGTCGGCATCGTCAGCATCGGCGACGTGGTGAAGAGCCGGATCGGCGAGCTGCAGGGTGAACGCGACCAACTCGAGGCCTACATCGAACACGGCTGAAGGGAGCCGACCATGGCGGAGACCATGCGCGCCGCACGATTCCATGCCGACTCCAAAAAGACTGTGGTGGAGGATGTCCCGATACCCGAGCCGGGTCCGGGGGAGGTGCTCGTCAAGGTCGAGTACTGCGGGATCTGCCACTCCGACCTGAGTCTGATCAACGGAACCTTCCCTGCGATGCTGCCGGTCGTCACCCAGGGCCACGAGTCCTCCGGCACCATCGCGGAACTCGGTGCGGGAGTGGCGGGCTGGGCGGTGGGCGACCGGGTCATCCCGTCCGCAGGCAAAGCCTGCCTCCGGTGCCGCAACTGCAGGCGCGGGGATCTCACCAACTGCTTGAACATCCAGCTGATGGCGTTCGCCTACGACGGCGCCTGGGCCGAGTACACGGTGGCGCAGGCAGGCGGGTTGACCCGGATCCCCGACAACGTCCCCTTCGATCAGGCGGCGATCCTGGCCGACGCGGTGTCCACGCCCTACGGCGCCGTCGTGCGCACCGGGGAGGTCAGGGTCGGCGAGGCCGTCGGGGTGTGGGGCGTCGGCGGGATCGGTACCCACATCGTGCAGCTCGCGCGCCTGGTCGGTGCGGTCCCGATCCTCGCGTTCGACATCAACCAGGTGGTCCGGGAGCGGGCCCTCGAACTCGGCGCGGACTACGCCTTCGACTCCCGGGATCCGGAACTGAAGGCGAAGGTCGCCGATGCCACCGGCGGCAGGATGCTCGACGTCGCCTTCGATTCGGCGGGTCTCGCGGTCACGTTCTCCCAGGCGCTGGACTGCCTCGCCGTCGGCGGCAGGCTCATCGTGGTCGGGCTGAGCGACCAGGAGGCGCTACTCGGCACCACCACCGCCTTCGGGCTGTCGAAGAAGCAGGTCAAGGGCCATCTCGGCTACAAGAACGTCGACATCGAGACCCTGGCGGAACTGCTCTCCCGCGGTCGTCTCGATGTCTCGCGCTCGATCAGCGAGATCGTCTCGCTGGAGGACGTCCTGGTCGGCATCGAGAAGCTGGACAGGCACGAGGGCGATCCGATCAGGATCCTGGTCAGGCCATGAGTTCCCGGACGCTGTCGGTCCCCGGTCGTACTGTCGCGACATGGGATACGAATTTCAGGTGACAGTGGACGCCGCCGACCCACACACCCAGGCCAAGTGGTGGGCGGAGACACTCGGTTGGCGGGTCGAGCCGAGCGACGAGGACTTCATCCGGCGGATGGTCGCGGCCGGGCACGCCACCGAGGAGGACACTCAGGTCTTCGAGGGCACCCTGGTCTGGAAGCTGGGCGCTGCGATCAGCGACCCCGAGCACCAGGAACGCCCTCGGGTGCTGTTCCAGGCGGTGCCCGAGACGAAGTCGGTGAAGAACCGGCTGCATTTCGACGTCCGGGTCGGCGAGGACAAGCAGGCGGTGGCCGATGCCCTCGTCGCCCGTGGCGCGACGTTTCTGCATCGCGGGCAGGTGGGTCCGCAGTGGTGGATCACGATGGCCGACCCCGAGGGCAACGAGTTCTGCGTCAGCTGAGCGCCTGCCCGGCGGCTAGCGGTAGGCGCCAGGGGTCTCCCCGGTCCACCGTTTGAAGGCGCGCCGGAACGCACTGGGCTCGGAGAACCCCAGCCGCGCGGACAGGTCGTCGACTGACTCGCCACGGCCGAGTCCGGAGATGGCCGCGTCGCGGAGCACCTCCTCCCGGAGCTGATTGAGCGAGGTGCCCTCCTGGCGCAGCAGCCGGCGCAGGTGCGGGACGCTGATCGAGAGCATCTCCGCGATGTCGTCGGCCGTGGAGGTGCGGCCCTTGACGCCGGACTCGAGGACCTTGCGGACCTGCGCGGAGGCCGTGCTGTCGTAATCCCGTTCGGAGAAAAGCAGATTCGGAGACTCGCGCAGGTAATCCTCCAGCGTCTCCTCGGTCTGGATGATCGGCGCACGCATCACGCCGTTGTCGAATTCGAGTGCGGCCATGTCGGCGCCGAAGGTGACCTTGACACCGAAGATGACGTCGTAATTCCTGGCCAGTGACGGATCCGGAGCCGGATACGGCACTTCCACCGAGATCAGCTTGACCCGCCTGCCGACCAGCCAGGCCGCGAACCGGTGCAGGAGTATCAGCTCGAAGTCGGTGAGCAGTCGGTCGGCGGCGTCCGCGGTCGCGGCGGGCAGCGCTTCGTCGCGCCGGGGGATCATCACCTGGAGTCGGGTGGTCGACTCGCCGGTCCGGATCCGCAATTGCGGCGGCCCAGGGAGTGCCCGCATCACGTCGGCCATCCGCTCGAGGGCGCTGCCGAGATCGGGGGTGTGGATCAGCGACAGGCAGACCAGCTTGAAGGTGCCGCGCGGCACCGGAGCGGCGCCGAGGCCGAACAGTTCGTCGCCGGTCAGTTGCCAGGCCGCCTGGGTGAACAGCGTCAGCTGGTCGGCGGTCAACCGCGCGTTCTCGTCGCGCAGCATGGGCAGGGTGATGCCCGCGGCCGCAAGGGGGATGGACATGTCGAACCCGCCGCTCGCCGCCAAGGCGGCGGCCCTGCGCACGAAGTCCGCGGGAATGGTGCGCTGACTCATCGCCGCGTCACCACCGCCCAGCCAGCCCCATGAGGCGCTCGGCGGCCTCGGCGAGCACCTCGTCGCGCTTACAGAATGCGAAGCGCACCACGTGATTCCACGGCGCCTTGTGGTCCGCGAAGACGCTCACCGGCACCGCGGCCACCCCGATCCGCTCCGGCAGCGCGCGGCAGAACGCCTCGCCGTCGGTGGTGCCGAACGGGGTGATGTCCGCACACACGAAGTAGGTGCCTCCGCTCGCGTGCACCCCGAACCCCGCCTCGCGCAGGGCCCCGCTGAGCACGTCCCGCTTGTGCTGCAGGTCTTCTCGCATACCGGTCACCCAGGCCTGCTCGTGGGTCAGCGCGTGCGCGACCGCGGGCTGGAACGGGCCGCCCGCGACGAAGGTCAGGAACTGCTTGGCCGAGCGGACCGCGTCCACCAGCTCGGCGGGGCCGCACACCCAGCCCGTCTTCCATCCGGTGACGCTGAAGGTCTTGCCCGCGCTCGACACGGTGATCGTCCGGTCCGCCATTCCCGGCAGCGCCGCCAGGGGGGTGTGAGTGCGCCCGTCGAAGACCAGGTGCTCGTACACCTCGTCGCTCAGCACCAGCAGGTCGCGCTCGACGGCGAGCTCGGCGACGGCCCGCAGTTCCGCGTCCGTGAACACCGTGCCGGTCGGGTTGTGCGGGGTGTTGAGCACCAGCATCCGGGTGTTCGGGCCGACCGCGCCGCGCACCGCATCGAGGTCGAGGGCGAAGCCGTCGCCGTCCGGGACCAGGGACACGGACCGGCGCACACCGCCTGCGAGGGCGACGGCCGCGGCGTACGAGTCGTAGTACGGCTCGATGAGCACCACCTCCTGGCCCGGTTCGACCAGCCCGAGCAGGGTCGCGCTGATCGCCTCGGTGGCGCCGACCGTCACCAGCACCTCGGTGTCCGGGTCGTACTCCAGGCCGTATCGAGCCGCGCGGTCGGCGGCGATGGCCTCGCGCAGAACGGGCATCCCCGGACCCGGCGGATACTGGTTGAGACCGTCGGCGATCGCGGATCTGGCGACCTCGAGCATCGCGTTCGGGCCGTCCGTGTCGGGAAAGCCCTGGCCCAGGTTGATCGCGCCCGTCCGCACGGCGAGCGCTGTCATCTCCGCGAAGATGGTGGAGCTGAACGGTTGCAGGCGCGAGACCGTCTGCGAGTGGCGTGCTGCGGGCATCGTCACAGCCTATTCGCCGTCCGGGCGGGTTCGGACCGCATGGTCGACGAACTGCAGGCGCCCCGACTCGGCAAACCGCAGCAGGGCGTGGCCGGACCGTTCTACCGTCGATACATGAGCGCCGCGATCGAGATCTCGGACCTGGTCAAGACCTTCGGCCGGACGCGGGCCCTGGACGGCCTCGAGCTCCAGGTGCGCACCGGGGAGGTGCACGGCTTCCTCGGACCCAACGGGTCGGGCAAGTCCACCACCATCCGGGTGCTGCTCGGCCTGCTCCGTGCCGACAGCGGCGACGTGCGACTGCTCGGTGGCGACCCCTGGCGCGAGGCGGCCGGACTCCACAAGCGCCTCGCCTATGTCCCCGGCGACGTGAACCTGTGGCCGAACCTCTCCGGCGGCGAGGTGATCGACCTGCTCGGACGGTTGCGCGGCGGCCTCGACGAGCGACGCCGGGCCGAGCTGCTCGAGCGGTTCGACCTGGACCCGACCAAGAAGGGCCGGACCTACTCCAAGGGCAATCGGCAGAAGGTGGCGCTCGTCGCGGCCCTGTCCTCCGACGTGGAACTGCTGATCCTCGACGAGCCCACCTCCGGGTTGGACCCGCTCATGGAGGCGGTGTTCCAGGAGTGCATCGCGGAGGTCACGGGGCAGGGGCGCACGGTGCTGCTGTCGAGCCACATCCTCGCCCAGGTGGAGGCCCTGTGCGACCGACTCACGATCATCCGGCTCGGGAGGTCGATCGAGACCGGCAGCATGGCCGACCTGCGGCACCTCACCCGTACCTCCATCGCCTGCGAGACCAGGAGCCCGGCGACAGGTCTGACCGAGCTGGCCGGCGTGCACGACCTGGTGGTGGAGGGGACCAGGGCCCGGTTCCAGGTGGACACGGGCGAATTGGACGAGGCGATCACGCACCTCACCCGGTTCGGCATCCGCACCCTCACCAGTCAGCCGCCGACCCTGGAGGAGTTGTTCCTGCGGCACTACGGCGACGAGCTCGCGGCGGCAGGGGTGGACGAATCGTGACCACGCTGGCCGGCACCGCGACACTGACCCGGTTCGGTTTCCGGCGCGAGAGGTTCGCGCTGGTCCTGTGGGCCCTCGCGGGCGCCTTCGTCTACTACTCGCAGGCCGTCGGAGTGGACATCGCGTATCCGACCCAGCCGGAGCTCGATGCGGTCGCTGCCAGCATGGAGGGCAACGCGGCCATGATCGCCATGGCCGGCCCGCCGCGCGCCCTCGACACGATCGGGGGCCAGGTGGCCTTCCAGGCCAGCGCCTTCGGGATGATCGTCGCGGGCCTGATGAGCATGTTCGTGATCGGACGGCACACCCGCGCCAACGAGGAGACCGGCCGCGACGAGCTGATCCGGTCCTCCGTCGTCGGGCGCCATGCGCCCTTCGCCGCGGCGGCGATTATCGCGACGGTGGCGAACGTGCTCTACGGCGCGGTGGTCGCACTGAGCCTGATCTCCTACGGTCTGGCCGCAGCGGGATCAATTGCCCTCGGCATCGGCGCCACCTGCGCGGGCCTGGTGTTCGCGGCGGTCGCCCTGCTGGCAGCGCAGATCACCGAGAACACCCGGACGGTCTACGGCATCACCGGGGCCGCGATCGGCGCGGCCTACGTGCTGCGCGCGGTCGGCGACGTCGGAAGCGGTGCGCTGTCGTGGCTCTCGCCGCTGGGCTGGGGCCAGGCGATGCGGCCGTACGACGGCGAGATCTGGTGGCCCGCGCTGCTGTCGCTCGCCGTCGCCGTGGCCGTCGGCCTCGCCGCGCTCCGCGTGTTGGACCACCGTGACGTCGGCGCGGGAGTGTTCCCCCCGCGGCCGGGCCCGGCCCGCGCTCCGCAGGGGTTGCTCGGTGAGTTCGGGCTCGCCTGGCGGCTGCAGCGCGGCACGCTTGTCGGTTGGTCGGTCGGGTTGTTCCTCGGCGGAGTGGCGTTCGGCACGATCGGCAATGACGTCGGTGACCTGCTCGGCGATGTCGACATCGGCGAGTTGCTGGGGCAAGAGAGCGCGAGCATGGTCGACGCGTTCTACGCGATGGCCGCCGCGATGCTGGCCATGATCGGGTCCGCGTACACGATCTCCTCCGCGCTCAGGCCGCGTGCGGAGGAGGCGGCCGGGCATCTCGAGCCGCTGCTCTCCACGGCGCTGACCCGGATCCGCTGGATCGCGGGCCACGCGGTGATCACGCTGGCCGGTTCGGCCCTGGTGCTGGCGCTCGCCGGTCTCGGGATGGGACTGATGTACGGGATCATCGCCGACGACATGGCGCAGGTGCCGCGGATGCTCGGCGCGACCCTCGTCTACCTGCCTGCGGCCTGGGTACTGGGCGGGCTCACCCGCTCCTGTTCGGCCTCCTGCCGCGGCTCGCCTCCGCCGCCTGGATCGGCTTGGCCTTCTGCTTCTTCGTCCTGATGTTCGGGACGACGCTGAAGTTCCCGGACCGGCTGATGAGCGTCTCGCCGTTCGAGAACCTGCCGTTGGTGCCCGCGGTGGACTTCCGGTTGGAGCCGCTGCTGGTCACCACAGTGATCGCGGGCACGCTGTGTCTGCTGGGGACGGCGGCCTTCCGGCGGCGCGATCTGCAGACGAACTGAGGGTTGTCACGTTTTCCTGCGCTGTCTCGTCCAAGGGGTAGGCGGCTCGAACGGTCGCCGCAATGGGAACAGGAGGGCGTCATGACTCGAATCCAGCCGGTGGCTCCGAAGGATGCCGGACCGCTGATCAAGGTGGCCTACAAGTTCGCAGGCCGCAGGTTCGGCGCGGTGCCCGAACCCTTCACCGTGTTGGCGAATCATCGCAAGCTCTTCGTGGCCTGCGCCCGGCACGAGATGGCGGCGGAGAAGGCCTCCAAGGTGCTGCCCGCGAACGTCCGCGAGCTGGCGGTGTACCGGGTCGCGTGGACCGTCGGGTGCTCCTGGTGCGTGGACTTCGGCACCATGTTGCAGCGCCTCGACGGCCTCGACATCGAGCGGCTCCAGAAGATCGGCGACTACGAGAACTCCCCGCTCTACAGCGAGGACGAGCGCGCGGCGATCGCCTACGCCGACGCGGTGACCGCAACTCCGGGGACCGTGACGGACGAGCAGGTGGCGGACCTGGAACGCCGGTTCGGCAAGGACGGGGTCGTCGAACTGACCTATCAGATCGGGCTCGAGAACATGCGGGCCAGGATGTACTCCGCGCTCGGGATCACCGAGCAGGGGTTCAACTCCGGGGACGCGTGCCGGGTGCCGTGGGCCGATCAGGCGGTCACGGGGCAGCCCGGTCCGGGAGCCTGACGCCCGCGAACTTCTCGGGGTTCGCGATGTCGTAGGCGGCGCTCACCTTGCCGTCGCGGACGGTGAAGCCCCCCACGCGCGACGGGAAGCCCGGGTGGGTCTCGTCCCCGGGCGACCCGTGCGTGTAGAAACCGAGCTGGCCGTTGACCATGGCCGGTTCGAGCGCCAGGAGTGACTGTGGCCCATAGCGATTGATCAGGCCGAGGAAGAAACGGGCGAACTTGTCGGACCCGTGGATGACGTTGACCGCCGTGCGGGTGGTGCCGTTGGCGTCGCCGATCACCAGGGCGTCCGGGTGCAGCGCGTCCAGTACGGCCTGGAGGTCGCCCGCCGCCATCGCGGCCATCAGCCTGCCGACCGCCTCCGCGTGCTCGTCGTCCGGGGTCGGCCGCTCGGCGCCTGCCGCCGCGCGCCGTCCGCGCGAGGCCAGTTGCCGGGTCGCGGCGGTCGAGGTGCCCAGGATCCCGGCGATCTCGTCGAAGGGGACGCCGAACCCGTCGTGTAGCACGAACGCGGTGCGCTGATCCGGGCCTAGGTTGTCGAGCACCACCATCGCCGCCAACCGCACATCCTCCTCGCGCACAACGGCTTCCAGTGGGTCTATCGACCCCGGGGATCCGAGGGGCGTCACGATCGGCTCCGGAAGCCACTGTCCGACATAGCTTTCGCGCCGGACGGCGGCGCTGCGAAGGTGGTCGAGGCAGATTCGGCCGACCACGGTGGTCAACCACGCTCGCAGGTCGCGGACGGAGTCGGGGTCGGTCTCGCTGAGCCGGAGCCAGGCCTCCTGCACGGCGTCCTCGGCGTCGGACACGCTGCCTGTCATCCGATAGCCGACCGACAACAGGTGACGACGGTGGGATTCGAAGGTCTCGGCGAGTGCGACGGTGCCCATGGGTCGATTCTACGAACGAGTTCGACTTAAAACCCCGGTGAACGGAACTGTTCCCGACGGCCGCGGCGTCCGTCATCTTTGACGCACCATCCAGCCACGCCCGACCTGAGGACTCAGACCATGGCATCACCGACGCCCAAGAGACGATCAACGCAGCCACGACCCCTGCGCGCACTCGCGGCCCTCGCCGCGCTTCTGACGATCGGTTCCCTGGTCGGTGCGTGCGCGGGGTCATCCGAGACCGAGCAGACCGCGGACGGCAAGTCCGTGCTGCGCTACCAGGGCGCGGCCGGACAGGTCACCTTCCCGGAATTGGCGGCAGACCTCGGCTACTTCCAGGACATCGAGCTGAAGTGGGTCGGTGACACCACCAGCGGGCCGCAGGACATCCAGTCCGTGGCGACCGGGCAGACGGAGTTCGGCAGCGCCTTCAACGGCGCGATCGTCAAGCTTCGCTCCGCGGGTTCCCAGATCACCTCGGTGGTGAGCTCGTACGGTGCCGATCAGGGCACCTTCACGGGGTACTTCGTGCTCGACGGCGGGCCCATCACCGGTGCGCGGGATCTGATCGGCAAAAAGGTCGGCATGAACACCCTTGGTGCCCACCATGAATTCGTCGTGCGCGAATGGCTGGCCAAGCAGGGGCTCACGCCCGATGAGATCAAGCAGGTCGAGTTGATCGTGGTTCCCCCGATCAACACCGAGCAGGCGCTGCGGGAAGGCCAGATCGACGTCGCCGCACTCGGGAGTGTCTTCCGGGAGACCGCCGTCGGCCGCGGCGGGCTGCGCCCGCTCTTCACGGATTCGGCGATCTTCGGGGACTTCAGCTACGGCACCTATGTCCTGCGTGACGATTTCATCGCCGAGAACCCCGAGGCCGCGAAGGACTTCACGCAGGGCGTGGCACGAGCCGTCCGATGGACCCAGACCACACCGCGGGACCAGGTCGTGGCCAGGTTCAAGGAGATCATCGGCGAACGAGGCCGCAACGAGAACACGAGTTTGACGGACTACTGGCGCAGTCCGGGTATCCCGGTCGCGGGGGCGGTCATCGCCGACCGCGAGCTGCAGACGTGGATCGACTGGCTGGTCAGGAACGGCGAACTGAAGCCGGGCGAGTTGACGGCGGCCGACCTGTTCACCAACGAGTTCAACCCCTACGCGAACGGGGCCTACACCGCCACCAGCGGTGCAGACGGACAGGCGCTGGGGGCAGGAAAATGACCGCAGAACCCAAGCTCCGGCTCGACCGGGTCAGCAAGCACTTCGGCATCCGCGGGTCCGATGACCGGTTCACCGCGATCGAGGACATCAGCATCGACGTCGCCGACGGCGAGTTCCTCGTCCTGGTGGGCCCGAGTGGCTGCGGCAAGTCCACGCTGCTGGATCTTCTCGGCGGCCTGACCACACCGTCGTCCGGGCGGATCCTGCTCGACGGTGAACCGATCACCGGACCCGGCCTCGACCGCGGGATCGTCTTTCAGCAGTACGCGCTGCTGCCGTGGCGGACCGCGCAGCACAACATCGAATTCGGTTTGGAGGCAAAGGGCCTGCCGAAGCGGCAGCGACGGGAGATCGCCGACCACTACCTCGAATTGGTCGGGTTGCAGGGGTTCGGCGACCGGTACCCGCACGAGTTGTCGGGCGGGATGAAACAGCGGGTCGCGATCGCACGGAGCCTGGCCTTCGACCCGGAGGTGCTGCTGATGGACGAGCCGTTCGCGGCGCTCGACGCCCAGACCAGGGAGTCCCTGCAGGACGAGCTGCTGCGGATCTGGCGCACCACCGGCAAGACAATCCTGTTCATCACGCACGGCATCGACGAGGCCGTGTACCTGGGGCAGCGGGTGGCGGTGCTCACCTCGCGGCCGGGTCGCGTGAAGACGGTGGTCGACATCGACATCGACCGCACCTCGGCGGATGTCCGCTCCGACGCGCGATTCCGGGAGTTCCGCCACCACATCTGGAGCCAACTACAGGACGAGGTGGCGCGCGCGCAGCACCAGGAGCTCGAGGTGGCGGCGCCCGCACAGAAGGAGACGGCCCATGTCTAGTGTCGAACTGCTCGCGCCGCCGGTCGCCGCCCGCGGCCAGGTGCCACGCACCGCGCAGGCGGCGTCACGACGTCCGGGGGCTCTCGCCCGCGGCGGCCGCGCGGTCCGCGCCACCGCCTGGCGGGTGCTCAAGCCATCGCTGGCGATCGGCCTGTTCCTCCTGCTGTGGGAGCTGGCCCCACGCCTCGGCCTGGTGGACAAGGTGTTCCTGCCGCCGTTCTCCGTGGTGGCGGGCGCCTTCGGCGACCTGGCCGCCAGCGGAGAGCTGTGGAACCATGCCTCCGCGAGCCTGAGCCGGGCGCTGACCGGGTTCGCGGTCGCCATCGCGATCGCCATCCCGCTGGGCGTCGCCATCGCGTGGTACCGCCCGGTGGCCGAGTTCGTGAATCCGATCCTCGAGCTGCTGCGCAACACGGCCGCGCTCGCGCTGCTGCCGGTCTTCGTGCTGGTGCTCGGCATCGGGGAGACCTCGAAGGTCGCCCTCGTGATCTACGCGAGCACCTTCCCGATCCTGCTGAACACCATCTCGGGAGTCCGGACGGTCGATCCACTGCTGGTCAAGTCCGCCCTGTCGTTGGGCCTCACACCGATCCGGCTGTTCCAGAAAGTGATCCTGCCCGCCGCCGTCCCGACCATCTTCACCGGCATCCGGATGGCGGCGGCATCCTCGATCCTCGTCCTCATCGCCGCCGAGATGGTCGGCGCCAAAGCGGGTTTGGGATATCTGATCACGGCATCGCAGTACAACTTCCAGATCCCGAAGATGTACGCCGGCATCATCGCGATCTCACTTCTCGGTCTCGTCTTCAACGGAATCCTCATCCTCGCCGAGCGCCGCCTGTCCCGCTGGCGCGTCGGTCCGATCTAAGGAGATCATCGCAATGTCTCAGCGTTCCAAGCAGTTTCACCTCAATGCGTTTCTCATGGGCGTCGGGCACCACGAGGCCGCCTGGCGTCATCCGCGCACCGATGCCGACGACGTGCGGTCGGTCGAGCATTTCGCCGAGCTCGGCCGGATCGCCGAACGCGGCAAGCTCGACTCGGTGTTCTTCGCCGACGGGCTCGCGGTCGGCCCTCGCATCAAGCACAACGCGCTGTCCACCTTCGAGCCGGTCACCCTGCTCACCGCGATCGCGGGCGCAACGGAGCACATCGGGTTGATCGCCACCTCCTCGACCACCTACAGCGACCCGTTCACCACGGCCCGCAAATTCGCGTCGCTCGACCACATCAGCGGCGGCAGGGCGGGCTGGAACATCGTCACGAGCGCAGGCGAGGACGAGGCCGCCAACTTCGGCCTCGACGCGATCCCGGATCACCTCGGCAGGTATCAGCGCGCCGAGGAGTTCGTCGAAGCAGCGGTCGCCCTGTGGGACAGCTGGGAGGACGACGCCGTCGTGCTGGACCCCGACACGGGGATCTTCGCCGACCCGGACAAGGTGCACGCGATCGACCACGATGGCGAGCACTTCCGGATCCGTGGCCCGCTGAACTCACCGCGCTCACCGCAGGGCCGCCCCCTGCTGGTGCAGGCGGGCTCGTCCGAGAGTGGGAAGGAGTTCGCGGCGCGGCACGCCGAGGCGGTGTTCACCGCGCAACGCACGCTCGCCCAGGGGCAGGAGTTCTATCGGGATCTCAAGGCCCGGGTGACCGCCCACGGGCGCAACCCGGACGAGTTGAAGGTGCTGCCGGGCATCGTCCCGTTCATCGCCCCGACCGAGGCCGAGGCGAGGGCGCTGGAACGGGAGTTCACCGATCTGATCTCGCCCGACTACGCGCTCCGGCAGCTGTCCGCCATCCTCCGCGTCGACCTCACCGAGCACTCCCTCGACGCGCCCCTGCCGCCGCTGCCGCCCATACACGAGATCCAGGGCAACAAGAGCCGCTACGAGCTGGTCAAGGAGCTGGCCGAATCCGATTCCCTGACCGTGAGGGAGCTCATCGGGTTGCTCGGGGGCGGGCGCGGGCATCGGACCTTCGCGGGCACCCCGGAGCAGATCGCGGACGAGCTCCAGTTGTGGTTCGAGCAGGGGGCCGCCGACGGCTTCAACATCATGCCGCCCTTCCTGCCTGGCGGTCTGACCGATTTCGTCGACCAGGTCGTGCCGATCCTGCAACACCGCGGGCTGTTCCGCACGGACTACACGGCGTCTACCCTGCGCGGGCACTACGGGCTTGCGCATCCGGCCAGCCAGTTCGCGGCGTCGCAGGCCAGGAACAGCGCATGAGCGAAGCCTGATGGGCAGGCCGGCTCCTCGGTAGGATCAGCGCATGCGTTTCGGGATGTTCGTACCGCAGGGTTGGCGTCTGGACCTGGTGGGCATCGACCCGGCCGAGCAGTGGGACGCGATGAAGTCGGTCACGCTGCGGGCCGAGGCCGGACCGTGGGAGTCGGCCTGGGTGTACGACCATTTCCACACGGTGCCCGCACCCACCGACCAGGCCACGCACGAGGCCTGGTCGGTGATGTCCGCGCTCGGCGCGGTGACCTCCACCATCCGGCTCGGGCAGATGTGCACCGCGATCAGCTACCGCAACCCCGCCTACCTGGCCAAGATCGCCGCCACCGCGGACCTCATCTCGGGTGGCCGAATCGAGATGGGCATCGGTGCGGGCTGGTACGAGCACGAATGGCGTGCCTACGGTTACGGATTCCCTTCCGCCGGTGAGCGTTTGGCGCGTCTCGACGAGGGCGTGCAGATCCTGCGACAGGCCTGGAGCACCGGGTCAGCGACCCTGGACGGCAAGCACTATCGGGTCGACGGCGCCATCGTGCGACCGCTGCCGCTGCAGGAGGGCGGCATCCCGCTGTGGATCGCGGGCGGCGGCGAGAAGGTGACTCTCAAGATCGCGGCGAAGTACGCGCAGTACAACAATTTCGACGGCACCCTCGAGGGCTTCACCCAGAAGTCCGCCGTCCTCGAGAAGCACTGCGCGGCGGTCGGCACCGACTTCGACGCGATCGTGCGTTCGGCGAACTACAACGTGGCGATCGGCGCCACCGAGGCGGAGGTCGAGGACCGCCTGGCCGCGACCAAGGCCAGGATGGCGAGATTCGTGGGCGAGGACCTCGCGGAGGCGTCGATGGCGGCGTTCCGCGGGATGCCAGGGGTCGGGACGCCGGAGCAGATCATCGAGAACCTGACCGCGCTGCGCGATCAGGGCCTGAGCTACGGGATCTGTTATTTCCCCGAGGCCGCGTACGACACCTCGGGCATCGAGCTGTTCGAACGCGAGGTGATCCCCGCGCTGGCGGGGACGTGAGGCAGGAGCCGACATGTTCGTGGAATCGCTCAACGACGAGGGTCTGTGGCTGACGCCTCCCGGACCCGGCGACGTCGAGTCCATCGTCAGGTGCTGTCAGGACGAGGCGGTGGGGGAGTGGACCACGCTGCCGGTGCCGTACACCCACGACGACGCGCAACGCTTCGTCGAGCGGGTGGTGCCCGTCGGATGGGCGGACCGCAGCCCCACCTGGGCGATGCGGCACACACCCGCGGGCGCCGTGGTCGGGATGATCGGTCTCGCCTGCCGTGACGACTCGGCCGCGGACATCGGCTTCTGGCTGAACCAGGCGGTCCGTGGCCGCGGCCTGATGGCAAGGGCGGTGAACCTGGTGTGCGACTTCGGTTTCCGTCCGGACGGGATGGCGCTGGAACGGATCGAGTGGCGCGCGTATGTCGGCAACAAGCAGTCCGCTTCTGTGGCGCGGCGGGTGGGCTTCCGATTCGAGGGCACGCTGCGCGCGGGCTGACTCCAGCGCGGGCGCAGGCGCGACGAATGGGTGGCGGGCCTGCTCTACGAGGATCCTCGGGAGCAGGCCGAGGGCTGGCCGGACCTCGGCTAGCGCAGGTCGGCCGGGTCGACGGGGATCTGCTGGTTCTCGGCGCGCGGGACCTGCTCGGCCAGCGGGATCGACTTCGCCAGCAGCTTCCACTCCGCGCCGCTGATCGAGTCCGCCGCCCGCCGGATCACCTTCTGGTCCTTGGTGCCCCAGGCGATCGGCATCGGGCTGACCATCTGCCAGGTGTCCGCGGTGGACTTGTTGCTGCGGTCGGCGAGCACCGCGATCGAGGGCACCCGCTCGCCGACGTTGGTCAGAGAATGCCCAGGCAGCGCCCGGATGTTGCGGGTGACCAGGGCGTAGTGCGGGCGATCCGCGGACGGCTTGGCCACGTCCACCAGCGCCAGCAGCGTGGCCCCGCGGGGCCGGGCCACCGCCACCACGGCGGGCACCAGCGGGCCCTCGGCGTAGAGCTTCTCGACCGAGCCGACCTTCTTCGGGGCCCAGAACGCCACCCACAGCGAGGTCACGGCCAGCAGGGCGACCACAACGCCGACGATGTAGGACCACGGATGAGCCAGGTAGATCAGCCAGGCCGCGAGCCCGGCCAACAACATGGCCGTGACGATGGCCGAGACCCGGAGTCGCCGGACGTCGCCGACCGTCTCGTTGACGGAGTTGGCGTGGGAGTGGTCGACGGGGAACTCGAAGCTGCGCACGGTCCCATTCTTACCCGATGGCTGGGCCTACCCGATGGTCGGGCCGAGCAGGTCGTCAGCGTCGGTGATCCGGTAGGCGTAGCCCTGCTCGGCGAGGAAACGCTGGCGGTGCGCGGCGTACTCGGCGTCCAGCGTGTCGCGGGCGACGACCGAGTAGAAGTGCGCCTGGCCCCCGTCCTGCTTCGGGCGCAGCAGGCGGCCGAGACGCTGCGCCTCCTCCTGTCGGGAACCGAAGGTCCCCGAGACCTGCACCGCGACAGAGGCCTCGGGCAGGTCGATGGAGAAGTTCGCGACCTTGCTCACCACCAGCGTCTGGATCTCGCCGCGCCGGAACGCGTCGAACAGCGCCTCGCGTTCCTTGTTCTTCGTCGAGCCCTGGATGACCGGTGCGTTCAACGCCTCGCCGAGTTCCTCGAGTTGGTCGAGGTAGGCGCCGATGACCAGGGTCGGCGAATTGGGGTGCCGGTCCAGGATCGACTTGACCACCGCGATCTTGGTGTGTGCCGTCGAGCACAGCTTGTAGCGCTCCTCCGGCTCCGAGGTCGCGTACGCCATCCGCTCGGCATCGGTCAGCGTCACCCGGACCTCGATGCAGTCCGCGGGCGCGATCCAGCCCTGCGCCTCGATGTCCTTCCACGGCGCGTCGTACCGCTTGGGACCGATCAGCGAGAACACATCGCCCTCGCGCCCGTCCTCGCGGACCAGGGTCGCCGTCAGGCCGAGGCGACGCCTCGATTGCAGGTCGGCCGTCATCCGGAAGACCGGCGCGGGCAGCAGGTGCACCTCGTCGTAGATGACCAGGCCCCAGTCGCGGGAGTCGAACAGCTCCAGGTGCTTGTACTCGCCCTTGGTGCGGCGGGTGATCACCTGATAGGTCGCGATGGTGACCGGGCGGATCTCCTTGCGCTCGCCCGAGTACTCGCCGATCTCCTCCTCGGTGAGCGAGGTCCTGGCGATCAGCTCACGCTTCCACTGCCTGCCTGCGACGGTGTTGGTCACCAGGATCAGCGTGGTGGCCTTGGCCTTGGCCATCGCCGCCGCGCCGACCATCGTCTTGCCCGCGCCGCACGGCAGCACGACGACGCCCGAGCCGCCCGCCCAGAAGGAGTCGGCCGCCATCTGCTGATAGTCGCGCAGCTCCCAGTGCCCCTCCTCGAAGGCGAGGTCGATCGGGTGCGCCTCGCCGTCCACGTACCCGGCGAGGTCCTCGGCAGGCCAGCCGATCTTGAGCAGCATCTGCTTGAGGTGGCCGCGCTCGCTCGGGTGCACCACGACGGTGTCCTCGTCGACCATGGCGCCGAGCATCGGCGAGATCTTCTTGTGCCGCATCACCTCGGTGAGCACCGCCCGGTCCATGCTGACCAGGATCAGGCCGTGCACCGGACTCTTCACCAGCTGCAACCGGCCGTACCGGGCCATCGTGTCGACGATGTCGACCAGCAGCGGCTGTGGGACCGCGTACCGGGAGAACGTGACGAGCGCATCCACCACCTGTTCGGCGTCGTGTCCCGCCGCGCGCGCGTTCCACAACGCCAGCGGGGTCACCCGGTAGGTGTGCACGTGCTCGGGCGCGCGCTCGAGTTCGGCGAACGGGGCGATGGCCTGCCGGGCCTGGCCGGCGAGCTCGTGGTCGACCTCCAGGAGCAGGGTCTTGTCGGACTGGACGATCAAGGGGCCGTCGGTCACGTGCGCCTCCTACGTAGACAACCACTCCATTGTCCACACTTTGCTGTGGGGTGGTCGTCACAGGCACCGCGGTCCCGGCTGATCCGTGTCCGTGGCCGAAAAAAGTGAAGGATTCTCCCGCGATCCGGAGAATCCTTCACTTTTAGTGCGTCACCGTTGTGTGGCTACCCTTTTCTTCGTCTCCATTACGTGCACGAGCGCCTCGGAAATTCCGGAACGGTATCCGGCGTCTCGCTCGGTGCGGACCTCCGTGGTGTCGAGTTCATTTTCCAGCCTGGCCTGAATTCGGTCCAGGGCGAGAAGTGTTCTTTTCACGGATGGTCCTTCTTGTTTTTTACGGTTGGGCGGCATTCTGGAAGTTCGCACTGCCGTGCTCGTTCATCCAGCACGAACAGTCTGGCGGACCGCAGTGCGGCGTGATACCCACTGGACCGCGCATTCGAGAACATCGCCTCCCCGGCTAGTTCGTCGATCCGGCTGTGCAGGGTGTCGAGGACCAGGGGGATGGGTGGTGCGGTCGCCTCGGTGTGCATCAGTGGCGTTTCCGTTTTCTGATCAGCTCTCCGGAATCGGCTGCGCGATCCCTTTTTTCGGCACGTCGTTCCTTGAGGGACTGTGCCGGTTTCTTCAGGCTCTTGCCGGGTTTCTTGTCTGCCATTGTCGCTCCTGAATTCGAAGTGGCAATCACTTGGGCCGACCATACGTCATTTCCAGGAAAAAGCCAGTCGCGCACGCGGGCGTGCTTTTCCTGCCCGCGCGGCCCGGAATCAGTCGAGGAGGTTCACCGAGGTGATCCGGTGCAGGGTGAATCGGCGGACCGCCCCGGTGTCCGGGTCCAGTGCATCGAGCTGACCACCACCGACGCTGATCGGATCGACGACGCGCTCCGTCGCGACGCCCTGCGCGTCCACATAACCGATCGCCACGCTGCGCCGCACCTTCGCCGCCAGCTGCAGCAGTGCCATCGTCGCGGCGCCGCCCGCCCGGCTGCCGTCCGAACGCACGCCCTGACCGCGCGGGGCGGTTGCGGCCCGCTGGCCGGCCCGCAGCTGGCTGACGAGGGACCCGAGCTGGTCGTCGGTGGGTACCGCGGGCATCCGCAGCGCAGGACGCGTCCGGCGTCGCGGCACCCGGGCACCGCGCGGTCGCAGGTCCACGATCGCGCCGGAGGAGTCCTCACCCGCCGGCGCGAACCCGGCCGACCGGAGCTGGTCGAGCACCTCGCCCAGCGGCGCCTGCGAGATCGCGACGGTCGGGGCAAGGGCACGCAGCGCCAGCTGCTCGGCCACCGCGGAGGCCAGCACCTCGGCGAGCAGCGCCGGGTCCTCACAGCGGATGAACGAGGACGCCACCCCCGCCCGCAGCTGGCCGTGCCTGCGCGCGACATCGTCGATGAGGTACGTCAGGGCCTGCGGCACCGGCGTCTTCGAGCGCTTCTCGAACAGCGCGTGCAGCTCCGCGGCGCTCTTCCCGGCGTCGAGCGCCCGCCGCACGCTGTCCTCCCGGATCCGGTACATGGTGGCCGCGCCCGCCGATTCGATGTCCGCGACCAGGGTGATTTGCTCCTGGAGCTCCGGGATGAGCGGGCCGGGAGCCATCACCGTCAGGTCCGCCTGCACCAGGACGTAGTCGATGGGGGCGGGCAGGCTCGCCGTCATCTCGGCGACCACCGCCTCCGCGGTGGCCCCGTGTAGCAGTCCTCGGCCAGGTGACGCGAGCGCGCCGCGGCCGATCAGCCCGACCGCGGCCGCCTCGGCGACGGTGTGTTCGACGGCCCCCGCACCGAACCGGCCGGACCAGCGCGGGCGCCGCCACGCGACCAGCGCGGCGAGCTCGGACGTGGTCGCGCCCTGCCCCGGCGCGAGCTCGCCGAGCAGCTCGAGCACGAATTTGCGGTCGCGGGGGGCGCCGGATGCGCGCACCTCCTCGGACAGTGCGGCGATCGCCTTGTCGTTGGGATCACGCAGCCCGATCACCCATGGCCTGCGCGGCATCTCCAGCCAGCCGTGGGCGAGGGTGTACCACCGCTGGGCGGTGCCGGTGTTGAGCCAGGCATCCGCGGCGACCGTCGGTGCCCAGTAGTCGTCGCCGGTGTCGGCGGCCGGAGCCGGGTCGGGGGCCCCGCTCGCGATCAGGCCGGCCGCGGACAGCAGCTCCACGATCAGGCTCACCCGGTTCTCGTCGACGCCCGCCGCCTTCGCAAGGCGCCTGGTCTCGCGGACCCCGAGCCCGCCCGCCTTGAGGGTCGGTGCGGGCTGGTCCCCGAGGGCCGCGATCAGGTCCTCGCAGTGCCGGATCAGTTCGAGCGCCTCGCCCGCCGCGATCGCGTTCACGTCCGCGATCTTCTGCTTGTTGGTGCGGATCGGCGGCGGGGTCAGGGCCATCGGGTCGGTGATCGTCTCGCCGCGCAGCGCCTGGCCGACCTGATGGGGCAGCTCGACGGTCTGCTCGTCCACCCAGGTCAGCAGGCCGAGCGACAGCAGTCGCTGGACGGGCCGGTCGGGTGGGGTGCCGGGCGCGGCGTCGCGGGTGCGGCCGATCGGCGAGCTGGTGGCCAGGGTCTCGAGCAGCCTGCGCTCGGCATCGGTCACGGTCGCCAGGCCCGCGATGACCTGCGCGGCGGACATCGGCTCCTGTGGCCGGTCGACCCGCCAGGTGACGGCGTCGTTCGCGGTCGCGACGACCCGCAGCACCTGCGTGCCCCAGACCAGTGCCCGGGCCCGCAGTGCCTTCAGTGCCCGGTCGACGGTCTTGACCGGCGCCCGTCCGGCGAGCGCCTCCGCGAGGACCTCGCGCCGGACCCCGACCTCCGCTCCGCGTTCGAGCGAGAGCACGCCGATCACGGTGAGTTCGAGGACGTTCAGGTCGTCGGCGACCCGAAGCACCGATGCGCGCTGTTCGGCGCGGGCCGCAAGGACCGCCAGGTTCGCCGGTGGCGGCACCGCGAGATCCGGGCGCAGCCTGAGCAGTTCGGCCAGCTCCGCATCGGTCCTTGCGGTCAGCCAGGCGAGCAGGCTGTCGGGCACGGCGGTGCCGTGAGGTGATTCGGCGGCCGGGGCAGCACCTTCGGTATCGGTCATCAACTATCAGATTAGAGACCTGGGGTGTACCACGGCGCGAGCTCCTGCCAAAATGGGACTGTGGCTAACAATTCGAGCAAGCGATACGTAGATCCAGGCTGGCCGGCGCCGGAACTCCAGGATGGCGATCATGCCGTCACAGAGCTCTCGTCGAGCCGCTCCGGTGGGCTGTCCCCGTTCGGGGAGGACACCGAGTTCCCTCTCCCCGTTTCTGAACTGCCCTACACCCACCCGCACACGGTCATCAATCGCTGACCTCGGATACCGAACGCGAAAGGCCCCGCACCTCGTAGGTGCGGGGCCTTTCACGTGAAGGGGGGTCTCAGCGGGGCAGGAGACCCGAGTTGGCCTTCAGGAAGTCGATGACCTGGGGGTTCAGCTTGGCCTGCTCGAAGAGCGCCTCGATCTGCGGATCGAGCGCGACGCCCTTGGCCTGGACCGCCTCGAGGGCGCTGTCGAGGCTGTCGAGCACGTCGGCGGCGCCGTCGGTGGTCGGGAGGCTGGTCACGGCGGGCAGCTCGGCCGCGGGGGCAACCTCGGCGGCGGGGGCGGAGCGCGGGGTCGAGCCGCTGGTCAGGCCGAGGCTCGAGGAGCAGGACGGCCAGGCGCCCCAACCCTGCGAGGCGAGGACCTTCTCGGCGACCGCGATCTGCTGCTCACGGGTGGCCTGGTTGGCGGTCGCGGCGTACTGGCCACCACCGTGGGCGTTCCAGGTGCTGGGGGAGAACTGCAGTCCACCCTGGTAGCCGTTGCCGGTGTTGATGCCCCAGTTGCCGCCTGCTTCACACTGCGCGAGGCGGTCCCAGTCGGAATCGGGGGCTGCGTTGGCCGGGGCCGCGAAGGCCGCGCCGGCTGCGCCCAACACTGCGCCGGTCACGACGACCTTGGCTGCGTTGCGGCGGGTGTTCGTGGGCTTGCGGTGGCGTCCAGTGCTCATGCGGGTTTTCCTCTCCTCACGCGCCTGCGAGGTCAGCTGTCGGGTTCGGGCTGAGAGGTCGCCCGGCCTCGCCGCTCCTGGATGGTGCGGGTCTGGCTTCACCCCAAGAGGAATTCGCTTGCGCGATTTCCTCGGTGTCCACTGGGGACGTGGGTCCCCCGTCCTCGTCCCTGGGTAATTCGTAGGAATCCGGTTCCGCGGGACGAGGTTTGGCGCGGCGGATCGGATCTGGCCGAACTTCTCCGGCCGCAGATGACCGTACGTGGCCGAGGCCGTGTAGTCATCTGTTACCTAAATTTCGATTCTTTCGGCGTTTCGCCCGAAAATTCCGACGTATTCGCAGGTCAGATTGGGTCGCCTCGGCCCGAGACCGTCCTGTTATGTTACCGTGATGTGAGGTAGATCACAGTTTCGATCGGCGCTGACCTCGGGCTCCGCACGGCGCAGTCGCGGTCCCAGGCCCCGGCGCGGCCGCAGCGCGATCAGCGTGGCGACGGCGATGACGACGAACATCAGCGGATACACCGCGGCGAAGAACGGAGCCAGCGCATCGGAGGTGGGGACCATGAACAGGCCGATCGCCTGCACGCTGTCCGGGAACTCATGGGTCCAGCAGAGCAGGGGCAGCGCTAGTGCCGCGGGCAGTAGCCAGGCGGTCGCCCGCCCGGCGCCGAGCGCGCGGTGCATAGCCAGGACCAGCAATGGCACGAACCACACCCAGTGGTGGCCCCAGGAGAACGGCGAGACCGCCGCGGAGGTCAACCCGCACATGGTGGTGGCCAGCAGCGCCTGTCCGCGCTTGTGCGCCAGCCAGGAGGCGCCGAGCCCGAGAGCGGTCAGTGCGGCCGCGAAGAGCGCCCACAGCATCAGCGGCGGGTCCGCGACGTCCAGCCAGCGGGCCAGTACCCCGGCGGCGGACTGGTTGGCGGGCCACGCGGTCTCGCCGATTCGCGTCGAGTGCAGGATCACCGCGGTCCAGTAGGACCACGAGTCCGAGAAGATCACCACGAACCCGACGGCGACGGTCGCGAGGAACCCGGCGATCGCGGTCGCCGCCGCGCGCCACTGCCTGGTGACGAGCAGTTCGACGATGAACAGGCCGGGCGTCAGCTTGATCCCGGTCGCGATCCCGACGCCGATCCCGCGCAGCCTGCTGCCCTCGGGACGCCCGAGATCCCACACGATCAACAGCATCAACAGCAGATTGATCTGGCCCAGCCAGATCGTGGTGCGGACCGGCTCGAGCCAGGTGAAGATGACCGCCATCAGCCCGGTCGCCACGTACAGCCGGCGATCCGTCCGGTACCCGAGTTGCCGCCAGCACAGCAGGACGACGGCGTAGAGGATCCCGAAGTTCGCGAGGTATCCGAGGAGGGTGGTGAGCTCCGCCGAGACGGCGTTGAGCGGGGCGAACAGGACGGCCGAGAACGGCGGATAGGTGAACCACATGCCGCCGTGCAGTGCGTGGTCGTAGAGCCCGTCCGACCGCAGAACGGTGGCGCCGCCGCTGCGGTAGACCAGCAGGTCGAGGCCGTTCTGGAACAGGCCCCACAGCGGGTATCCCATCGGCACCACCCGGTCGTGCGCCACGATCACGGCGAGGGCAAGGGCACCGAGTGAGCCGAGGAACAGCGGGTGAGAGGGGAGTGCGCGCCCCGCGGCCGGGGTGGCGCGGGGCGGCGGGGTCATGCCGGGAAGCTCGTTGACGACGTGGGCGCCGCACCGACGTCCACGATCTCCTTGCCGAGCGGCATCAGCGAGATCGGGATCATCTTCAGGTTCGCGATGGCGAGCGGGATCCCGATGATCGTGATCGCCATCGCGATCGCGCTCACCACGTGGCCGATGGCGAGCCAGATGCCGGCCACGATCAGCCAGATCACGTTGCCGATCAACGAGCCGATCCCCGACGTCGGGCGCTCGACGACGGTCTTGCCGAACGGCCACAGCGCGTAGACACCGATCCGGAACGACGCGATCCCGAACGGGATGGTGATGATCAGGATGCAGCAGATGATGCCCGCGACGAAGTAGCCGAGCGCGAGCCAGAGTCCGCCGAAGATCAGCCAGATGATGTTGAGCAGGATTCTCATTGGTTTCCCTCTCTTCGAACGCGGCGGCCGGACCGCAGCGCGAAAGCAATGCCGAGCAGGAACCCGATCGGGCAGGCAAGGGCGATCAGGTACAGCGCCAGTCCCGGCTCGTGGCCGGTCGCAGCCACCACGAAGATCGCAACGATGGCGAGGACGCCGACGAAGAAGAACAGGAGTGCGGCACGGAAGAGACCGTTGCCGCGGGGAGAGGATTGGCTGACCACCTTCCAACCGTATCCCCCGCAAACCCCGGTGCTCGGGAGGGGCACGCGGGGGTAGACTTCGGTCCATCGCGTCCCGCAAACGGTGGGGCGCGTTCATTTATGTAGATGAGCAGGTGAACGCAGTGCCTACCGGCAAGGTCAAGTGGTACGACGTTGAAAAGGGCTTCGGCTTCCTCTCCCAGGAAGAGGGGGAGGACGTCTACGTCCGTTCGTCTGCGCTGCCCGACGGTGTCGAGGGCCTGAAGGCGGGCCAGCGCGTCGAGTTCGGGATGGCCGCGGGACGTCGTGGTCCGCAGGCGCTGAGCCTCAAGGTGCTCGATCCGGCGCCGTCGATCCGGCAGGGCGGTGGAGCCCGCAAGGACGACACCGTGCGCAAGCACACGCCCGACGAGCTGCACGGCATGGTCGAGGACATGATCACCCTGCTCGAGGCCAAGGTGCAGCCCGACCTGCGCAAGGGCAAGTACCCGGACCGCAAGACCGCGCAGCGCATCTCCGAGGTCGTGCGCGCCGTCGCCCGCGAGCTCGACAGCTAGCCGCACCCGACACCAACGCCGAGGGGCACCGTCACGCGACGGTGCCCCTCGGCGTTGCTGTACCCGATCAGGCGGTCTTGATGGCCCACGTCGCGTGCACCAACGGCAGGCCCTGCTCGTTGACCACGGCCGACGGCTGCTGGATCTCGATGCCGTTGAGCTGCATGCCCTCCGGGGTCTCGACGGTGATCGCGAGGGACTCGCCCGGCGAGTGGTATCGCTCGTCGACGCCCACCCGGCCGTCGTCGAGCTGGTAGACCATCACCACTCGCCACAGCCCGTCGGCGATGTCGCCGGGCAGGGAGATCTGCAGGGGCTTGCCGCGGGGGACCTGGAGCTCGGCGACGGGGCTCTCCACGCAGTCCTCCAGATAGAGGTTGCAGTACTGGGTCGGCTCCACCACGAGGGACTTGCCGCCCGCGAACGCGGTGACCGTCGGCGGCTCCTCGTCCGCGCCCCGCACCAGCGCGGTGACGACGGCCGCGAACCCGGCGAGCGCGATCAGCAGCCCCAGGGTCCCTATGAGGACGATCTTCTTTGTCTTGGTCACGACGTTCGGTTCCCTGCGTTCGCGGAGATCGGTCGAGTGATCTCCTGGTTGGCCACATTCGGGCGTTTGCCACCGAGGCCGGGGAGCAGCGTCGAACCCCGGTAGGTGAGGAAGGTCTGGACAAGGCCGAGCACGAGCAGCACCGACACCACGGAGAATCCGATCCAGTACTCGGTGGGCAGCAGCACGCCGAGCGCCCCGCCGATGACCCAGCTCAGCTGCAGGACGGTCTCCGAGCGCCCGAAGCCGGAGGCGATGGACTCCTCGGGCAGGTCGTGTTGCAGCGAGGCGTCCAGCGACACCTTGGCCAGCGCGCTCGCGCCCGACGCGACCAGGGTGGCCAGCGCCGCGGTGAGCAGGCTGTCGGTGAGGGCGGCGATGATCGCGATCGCGGTGACGGCGGCCGTGCAGCGCAGCACGATCACCGACGGTCTGCCGAGCTTGAGCCGCGCGCCGGTGGCGTTGCCCGCGAAGTTGCCGATCGCGGCCGCGGCGCCCACCAGGGCCAGCATCGCGGCCTGCGCCATCGGCTCGTGCTCGGTGCGGGACTTCGCGACGAAGGCGATGTAGAGCGTCAGGAACCCTGTCAGCACCCGGATCGTGCTGTTACCCCACAGACCCGTGATGACTGCGCGGCCGAGCGGCTGGCGCCGCTTGCTCGCCTTCGCCGCCTCGCCCGCGTCCTTGCCGATCGGCTCGGTGCGCGCGTCGTCGCCGTGATAGGTCAGGGTGGCGGGCACCTCGCCCTCCGTGACCTCCACCCATGCCGGGATCCGCATGCTCAGGTACGCGCCGAGTGCGGCGACCGCGGCGGCGAACCACAACGGCCCCGAGGACGACCTGACGATGAGCGCGAGCGCTCCTGCCACCGCCCCCGCGCCGATGGTGCCGCCGATCAGTCCGAAGACCGTCAGTCGGGAGTTCACCCGGACCAGGTCGATCTCCGGCGGCAGCACGCGCGGGGTGACGGCGCTCTTGAGCACCGAGAAGGACTTGCTCAGCACCATCATCGCGAGCGCGGCCGGATACAGGCCCCAGCTGTCGAAGTTGAAGACCAGCACGACCGCCAGCACGGTGCGCAGCGCGAACGAGGATGCAAGCGCGAGCCGTCGGCCGTGCTGCAGTCGGTCGAGCATCGGGCCGATCAGCGGGGCGATGACCGCGAACGGGGCGATGGTGATCAGCAGGTACAGCGCGACCTTGGTCTTGTCCTCGCCGGTGGCGGCCGAGAAGAACAGTGTGTTCGCCAGCGCGACCGCGATGGCGGCGTCGGTGGCGAAGTTCGCCATCACCGCATAGGTCAGCGCGGTCAGTCCCGACTTCTCGGCGCCGTCGGCCTTGGCCGCCCGGTGGAAGGTGGCGATGCCCCTGTTCGTCAGTTCACGGCTGCGCATCGCCGCCACCCGGGTGACGGTGAGCTTGCGGGGAATCGGTGGCGGCTTCGGCGAGGAACCTTGCCGGGTTTCACTCGAGGAGCCCTGCCGGGTTTCACCGGAGGAACCCTGTCGGGTGTCACCCACGGGATGCAGCGGGGGCAGCGGCGCGCGGCGGGCCGAGGTCCGGCGCGTCGGCGGATAGTTCTCGAATCCCGGATGGCCCTGGCCCGGTCCGAGGTCGTCGGATGCCCGACTCCCGTCGGGATCGTTGGGCACGCGTGGTCCGGTCACGGGTCAATTCTGTCCTAGATGGGCGACAAAGGACCACACGCCTCGCCCGTCGCGGCTGTCAGGGCACGAAGCGGACCTCGAACAGGCGTGGGTAGTACTTGCCCGTGATCAGGAATCGGTCGGTGCCCGGCACTTCCGCGATCCCGTTGAGCACGTCCACCGAGCGGCTCTCCTCGTCCGTGAGCAGGCCTGACGCGTCGATCACCGCGGTGATCCGGCCGGAGTCCGGGTCGATCCGCACGATCTGCTGGGTCTGCCACACGTTCGCGTAAACCGCTGTGTCCCCGACGCATTCGAGTTCATTCAGTCGGTCCTGCGGTTGCCCGTCGAGCGTGACCGCCACGGTGCCACGCGGCTCGAAGGTGACCGGGTCGCGGAAGGTGAGGGTGTCCGAGCCGTCGCTCATCAGGAGGCGGTCCGACTGCGCGCACAGGCCCCAGCCCTCGCCCTCGTAGCTCGTGCGGGAGCGCTCGGCGAGAGTGTCGCGGTCGTGCGCGATCGCCACGCCGTCGCGCCAGGTGATCTGCCAGACGGTGTCGCCCGCGACGGTGATGCCCTCGCCGAACATCTGCTCGGGCACCGGCACCCGGAGCCGCTCCACGCCGGTTTCCAACGAGGCGGCCCGCATGTCCGACCGTCCGGCCATGCCGGTGCCCTCGAGCAGTTCGCCGTCCGAGACCTCGAGGCCCTGGGTGAAGGCCCCCCGGTCGTGTGGCCGCTCGCCCACGACCTCGACGCGAAGTCGCTCGACGCGGTCCGCGTCCGGTTCCGTGCCGGAATTCGTGGCCGCGTTGGTGCAGCCGGTGAGCATCAAGGCGGCCACAGCGGCCGCGATCTGGGGTAGCCGTCGCCCGGTCATCGGACCAGCATTGCAGCCCGTTGCGCCGGTGATTTGCTGCGATACGGCAAAATGGGGGTGTGAGTGCCCAATCTGCCCCCGAGCTTGCCCCCGTGCGCCCCGTCCTCGCCGATGCTGTGGACCTGGCCCGTCAGGCGTTGATCGACCTCGGCGAGGGGGAAGTCGGTGCACATCTGGGCGTCACCTCCGAGGGCGAGTGCGCCGCCACCCATCGGTTCTCCGCGCAGCTGCCCGGTTACCGCGGCTGGCAGTGGGCGGTGGTTCTCGCGGCCGACCCGGAGTCCGATCGGGCGACCGTCAGTGAGCTGGCCCTGCTGCCCGGTCCTGACGCGCTGACCGCGCCCGACTGGCTTCCGTGGGACGAGCGGATCCGCCCCGGCGACCTCTCGCCGGGCGACCTGCTGGCCCCGCTGCCGAGCGACCCGCGGCTGGTGCCCGGCTACGTGGCGACCGGCGACCCCGCGGTCGACGAGGTGGCGCTCGAGGTCGGCCTCGGCCGCAAGCAGGTCATGAGTCTCGAGGGCCGGCTGGACGCCGCGGAGCGTTGGCGCGAGGGCGACTACGGTCCCGACTCCGAGATGGCGAAGGCCGCGCCGTCCACCTGCGAGCTGTGCGGGTTCTATCTGCCGCTGTCCGGTTCGCTGAAGGTGGCGTTCGGGGTGTGTGGCAACGAGATGGCCGCCGACGGTCACGTCGTGTACGCCGAGTACGGCTGCGGCGCCCACTCGGACACCACGCTGCCCACCGGCGCGGGTAGCCCGCAGTTCGACGCCTACGACGACGGCGCGGTGGAAATGGTCGCGCTGCCGGAACCGAAGGTGGAGGCACCCGCAGCCGGGGCAGTCACGGACGAGGTGCCCGCGGACGAGGTGCCCGCAGCCGAGGCGCCCGCGGACGAGGCACCGACCTCCGACGCCGCCGGGGAACCGGCATCGACGGACTGACGGTCGCCGATCCCTTCGGCGCCGATGCGCTGAGGGAATCGACGCTGCTCGCGTGGCGTTCCTCGCCGACCAGGCTCCGCGAGGATGCCGCAACCGAGGCCGACCTCGCGGCCGCGGGATACCGCGACCGATTGCTGACCGAGCTGGCCCAGAACGCCGCGGACGCCGCCGCAAGGGCCGGGGTGCCGGGGGCGATGCGGATCACGCTCGACGGCACCCGACTGCACGTCGCGAACACCGGCGTCCCCCTCGATCAGGCGGGGGTACAGGCCCTGTCCGCGCTGCGGGTCTCGGGTAAGGACACCGACGGCGGGCCGGTGGTCGGCAGGTTCGGGGTCGGATTCACCGCCGTGCTGTCGGTGAGCGACGAGGTCGAGGTGCGGTCCCAGACCGGCTCGATCGTCTTCTCCGCCGAGCGGACCCGCGACGAACTCCGCGCCGCCGGCTTGGACGAACCCGAGCGGGGCGTGCCCGTACTGCGGTTGGTGTGGCCCACCGACGCGGCGCCCGCCGCCGGTTTCGACTCGGAGGTGGTGCTGGCGCTGCGACCGGGCGTGGACGGGGAGGAGTTGCTGCGGCAACTGGCCGAGGACGCCCCCGACCTGCTGCTGGAGCTGCCGGCGCTGGCGTCGATCGAGCTCGCCGACCAGACGTTCACCCGATCCGAGCGGCCGCTCGCCGACGGGCTGACCGAGCTCCGGGTTCAGGTCGCTCCGCTCCCGTCGGTCGGCGAGCGCACCTGGTGGCAGTACTCGGCGGCCCCGTCCGCGCGCTGGGCGGTGCCGGTCAGCGACGGACGGGTCCGCCCGGTCTCCGCCGATGTGCTGCGCGCGCCGACCCGGTCGGACGAGGAACTGTCGCTGCCTGCGATCCTGATCGCGGACGCGGCGCTGCAGCCCGACCGCAGACGGCTGATGCCGGGTGCCGCCCTCGAGCACCTGGCCGACGGATATGCCGATTTCGTTGCGGCGCTTCCTGAGTCGCAACGACTGCGGCTGGTCCCACTGCCCGGGTTCGCGCGCGGTGAGGTGGATGCGGTGCTGCGCGAGGCGGTACTGCGGGAGCTGACCGGCAACGCCTGGCTGCCGGGCGCCGACGGCATGGCGCTGGTGCCGGGATCCGCCGTCGTGCTGCCGGGGCTGACGGCGGAGCTCGCCGATCTGCTGCAGGACGTGATCCCCGGGCTGCTCGGTCCCGCGCTGTCCACCGAGCGCGAGGCCCAGGCGCTGTCCGCCGTCGGGGTGCACCGCATCGGGCTGGCGCACCTGACCGAGCTGCTCGCCGGGATCCATCGCGAACCGGGTTGGTGGGGAAGGCTTTACGTGGCGCTGGAGCCGCTGGTCGTGGATTCGGTCGCCGCGGAAGAGCTGGCCGCCATCCCGGTGCCGCTGACGGACGGTCGCACGGTGACCGGCCCGCGAACCGTCGTGCTCGGCCACGACCTCGGGGCGCTCGGTCACGGCATCGACGCACACGGGGTCCATTGGATCCGGCTGGTGCATCCCGATGCCGCCCACCGGCTGCTCGGCAGGCTCGGGGCGGGCAGCGCATCCGCGCTCGACGTTCTCGCCGACCCCGCCCTGCGGTCGGCGATCGAGGACATTGATCTCGACGATCCCACCGCCGCAAGCGAACTCGCTGAACCGGTGCTGTCGCTGTCCGCGGTCGCCGCCGCGGCGGGTGACCTGCCCGGCTGGCTCGGCCAACTGCCCCTGCCGGATGAGGACGGAATGCTGCGCGCCGCGGACGAGTTGCTGCTGCCGGGCGCGCCGCTCGCCCGCGTGCTGGCGGCGGACTCGCCGTTCGGGACGGTGTCGCCGAAGTTGGTCGAGCGGTTCGGCGAGGCAGCGCTGCGCGGAGTCGGGGTCGGCTGGGGATTCACCGTGCTCCGGGCGGACCTGCCGACCGGACCCGAGCAGGACCTCGATGACGAGGACGCCTGGTGGTCGACACTCGAGGAGGATCCGGAGGTGCTGCTCGCCGTCCGTGACCTCGACCTCGTGGACTCCTGCGCCTGGCCGGAGGCGCTCGGCCTGCTGGCCGGTGAGCCCGCGACCGCGGCGCTGCTCTCGGATCGGATCGGGTACACCGCCTGGTGGTTGCGCAGGCACGCGCGCCTGGGTGGGGTCCGGCTGGGGTCGATGCGCCGGCCCGACGATCACACCTTTGAGGGGCTGCTCGACGTGTTCGAGCACCCGGACGCCGCGGCGTTGTCGGGGGTCGTGGCCGCCGACCGGGTCGACGGTGTCGAGATGGCGGAATTGCTGCTGGACCGGCTCGCCGACCGCGACCGGGACCCGGGCCCCGCTGTGGTGGCGCGAACGCACCGGCTGCTGGCGGAGGCGACTGCGTCGGGGATCCTCGACCTCGACGAGCTCTCGCCGCCCGCGGCGGTCCGGACGCTGTCCGGGCAGCTGGCCGACCCGGCCGAGGCCGTCGTGCTGGACCGGCCCTGGCTGGCGGCGGCCGTGCCGTCGGAGCTCCTGGTGGTCGGTGATCTGCCGAGCGCGGCCGGGCTGGCCGAGCTGCTCGACCTGCCACCCGCGTCCGAGGCGATTCGCGGCGAGGTGCTCGGCGCAGGCCGCCGCGTCAGCGCCTGGGACCGCGAGCCCGCCGCGGTGCTCGCCCACATCGCGCTTGGACTGCCCTTGCCCGAGGGCACCCTGGTGGTGCACGACCGCCTGACCGTTCGGCTGAGCGGGGCGGTGCGGGGCGACGTCGAACTGCCGTGGTGGGTGGACGAGGAGGGGCGGACGCACTGCACGGAGCGCGGGTTGCTGGCTGGAGCGGAGCCTGCGGAGCGACCATGTCCCGGAGCGGAGCCTGCGGAGCGACCATGTCCCGGAGCGGAGCCTGCGGAGCGACAGGATCTCGAAAGGGGCCGGCCGGATGCCGATTGACCAGACGGTGCTGGATTTCATGGTCGGGATCCGCACACCCTGGCTCACCGACGTCGTCACGGTGATCACGAATCTCGGTGGCACGGTGGCCTCGTGGGTGATCACCTCGGTGATCGTGCTCGCCCTGCTGGCGCGACGGCATCGACCGGAGGCGCTGCTGGTCGGAGGCGCGATGTTCACCGGCCAGCTGGTGATGTCCCTGCTCAAGCTCGCGTTCGGCCGGGAACGGCCGCCGGAGCCGGCACGGTTGGTGGTCGAGCTGACCCATTCGTTCCCGTCCGGGCACGCGATGATGTCGTCGATCCTGGTGTGCGTCGTTGCGGAGGTGATCGTCCGGATCGGCGGGCCACGCTGGAACACCCCCATTGTGTTCGTGGGGCTGGGCCTGTGGACGCTGGCGGTCGGGCTCTCCCGGGTCTACCTGGGTGCGCACTGGCTCACGGACGTGATCGCGGGCTGGCTCTTCGGCGCCGCCTGGGCGGGTCTGTGGATCTGGGCGATTGTTAAATCTTCGCGAAACTCTGCCAATGGAGCGCCGTCTTCCCTAAGGTGACCGCTTTGGACGATCGTCCAGCTTTGCGGTCACGAGAAGAGGTCACCCCATGGCGGCAGCAGCCACCCCTGGCGTTCCCGACCAGCCCACGCGTCGGATCCATCTCAGCCGTGGAGTGCTCGCCGCTATCGTGATCGCCCCGCTGGCGCTCATCGGCTTCTACATGTGGGCGCTGTGGAACCCCGGTGACACCCTCGACCGGTTGCCCGTCGCGATCGTCAACAACGACGCGGGCGCGGACATGGACGGCACCCGACTCGAGGCAGGCAAGGACGTGGCCGCCTCGCTGATCGAGAGTGGCGATGTCGCCTGGCAGGAGGTGGACCTGGAGCAGGCCACCGCGGGTGTCGAGGACGGGGAGTACTACTTCTCGCTGGTGATCCCGCAGGACTTCAGCGCCGACATCGCCAGCGCCGGGACGCCCGACGCGCAGAAGGCGCGGCTCGAGGTCGTCTACAACGACCACAACAGCCTGGTCGCGACGCCGGTCGGCGAGGGTCTGATGGCGCAGGTGCGGTCCGCGGTCTCCGAATCGATCGGCGAGCAGTCGGTGGACCAGGTGCTCGTCGGGCTCGGCGACGTGGGCAAGGGGCTCGAGGAGGCCGCCTCGGGGGCTCGCCAGCTCTCGGCGGGTACCGGGGAGGCGCTGTCGGGCACCACCCAGCTCGCTGACGGCAGCGTCGAGCTCTCCTCGGGCCTGAGCGAGGCGTACGCGGGCAGCGGGGAGCTCTCCGCGGGCGCCTCGGAGCTCGCCGCGGGCGCCGATGAGGCAGCGGCGGGCGCGGCCGAACTGAACAACGGCCTCTCGCAGCTGGTTTCGGGCACCGACGAGCTGGGCGCGGGCGCCAAGCAGATCAGCGAGGTGATCGACACGGTGGTCGGTCCGCTCGTCGACACGATGGTCGCCGCCGGGCTCCCGACCGGTGACGAGGACGTGGCTGGCCAGCTCAAGCAGCTGCAAGCGGGCGCGCGGGAGCTCGCCTTCCAGCTCTCGGACCCGGCGGCGGACTACCGGGGCGGGCTTCAGTCCGCGGCCGCGGGTGCAGGCGAACTGTCGGGCGGGCTGGGTCAACTGGCCGACGGTGCGCACCAGCTCGACGCGGGCGCGGCCGAGCTGAACTCCGGACTGGGACAGCTCGACGCGGGCGGCGTGCAGTTGCGCGACGGCCTCGGTGAGCTCCAGGTCGGAGTCGGACAGCTCGACGACGGCAGCGCGGAGCTCGCCAAGGGTCTCGCCGACGGCGCGGCACAGGTGCCTGCGTTCACGCCGGACGAGCGCAAGGCCACGGCCGCGATGCTCGCGTCACCGGTGAGCCTGAGCCCGCAGAACATCAACGTCGCGGCCGGTTTCGGTCCCGGTGCCGTGCCGGTGGTGATGTCCGTGGCGCTGTTCCTGCTCGGGATCCTCATCTGGTTCGTGATCAGGCCGACCAGGCGCGACGGGCTCCGGCGCTACCGGATGCCCGCCGCGATCATGGCAGGCGGCGCCGTGCTGGCCTCGATCGCCGCGATCACCCTGACGGGCGCGGAGCCGCCGAGCGTGGTGATGATGGTCGCGGTGATGCTGCTGATCGGCGCGGCGGCCCTCGCGCTCGCCCGGATGCTCACCGTCGTTTTCGGTGCCGTCAACGGCACCTTCATCGCGCTGGGTCTGTTGATGGTCCAGCTGTTCTCGTTCGGCGGTGTGTTCCCGATCGAGCAGATGCCGCAGCCGTTCCGTTGGCTGCAGGCACTGATGCCGCTCACCTACGCGAGGAACGCCCTCCGGATGACGCTCAGCGGCTACTACGGTCCGAGGTTCTGGTTCGCGGTCCTGGTACTGCTGGCGCTGGTGGCCGCCGCCGTGGCGGTGACGCTCTGGTGGCGCAGGCGAACGGAGGATCCGGTCGCGGGTGAGGAGTATCACGACGAGTACGACGAGCTGGAGGAGTTCGAGGCCGGGGACGACCCGACGATGGAGCCGAGCCGGGTCTAGGCCCGGTCAGCTCAGGCCGCGCTGCGCGCCCTTGCTGCCGCGGCGCGCGGCGGCCCGCTGGACGAGGAACAGCGTGAATCCGAGTGCGCCGACGGCCAATCCGGCCAGACAGATCGGCAGCGCCGCGTGCCAGCGCTCACCCGAGGCGAGCACCACCGCGGTGGTGACCAGCCAGGCGAGTGTGCCGATCGTCACCACCGGACGCGGATCGGTGAGCCTGCGAGGGATCAACGGGTCGTCGCGGGTCTCGGTCACATGATTAAGCTACCCGTTCCCCTTTGCCCTAACCTCCCAGGTGCGACGCGCACCTTCGGCGATTGGGACATTGGACGCTATGGCTGGAACCTCGAGGCTCCTGGACAACTACTTCAAGATCACGGAACGTGGTTCCACGGTCAGCAACGAGGTCCGCGGCGGCCTGGTCACCTTCGTGGCGATGGCGTACATCGTCGTGCTCAACCCGCTGATCCTCGGCAGCTTCTCTCCTGACGACGCGGCCGCGAAGACGGACGTGCTCGGCAACATCCTGCCGGTCACCCAGGTGGCGGCGGTGACGGCGCTCGTCGCCGGTGTCATGAGCATCGCGTTCGGCATCATCGCGAACTACCCGTTCGGCATCGCCGCGGGCCTCGGCATCAACGCGCTGCTCGCGGTGACGATCGCGCCGCAGGTCACCTGGCCGGAGGCGATGGGCCTGGTGGTGATCGACGGCATCATCATCGTGGTGCTGGCGATCTCGGGCTTCCGGACCGCGGTGTTCAACGCGGTCCCCGACGCGCTCAAGTCGGCCATCGTCGCGGGTATCGGCATGTTCATCGCGTTCATCGGATTCGTCGACGCCGGCTTCGTCCGGCGCATCCCGGATGTCGCGGGCACCAGCGTTCCTGTCGGATTGGGAATCAGCGGCTCCATCTCCACCTGGCCGACGGTGATCTTCGTCTTCGGCGTGCTGCTGATGGGAATCCTGGTGGCGCGCAAGGTCCGCGGTGGCCTGCTCATCGGCATCGTGGTGACGACGGTGCTGGCCGCGATCATCGAGGCGATCTGGCATGTCGGCCCCTCGAAGGGGGTGAACCCGAGCGGCTGGAACCTCAGCGTCCCGACGATGCCGGACGTGCTCGCGCAGATGCCGGATCTGAGCCTGGTCGGCGACGTGAACCTGTTCGGGGCCTTCACCCGGATCGGTGTGCTGGCCGCCAGCCTGCTGGTCTTCACCCTGGTGCTCGCCAACTTCTTCGACGCGATGGGCACCATGACCGGCCTCGGTAAGGAAGCCGGACTCGCCGATGAGCACGGCAACCTGCCCGGGATCGGGAAGGCCTTCGTCGTGGAGGGTGCAGGCGCGATCGTCGGCGGTGGCGCGTCCGCCTCCTCGAACACGGTGTTCGTCGAATCCGCCTCGGGCATCGCGGAGGGCGCCCGCACCGGGCTGTCCAACGTGGTCACCGGACTGCTGTTCCTCGCCGCGATGTTCCTGACCCCGCTGTATTCCGTGGTGCCGATCGAGGCCGCGGCGCCCGCCCTGGTGATCGTCGGCGCGCTGATGATCGGCCAGGTCCGCGACATCGATTTCACCAAGTTCGACATCGCGCTGCCGGCGTTCCTGACCATCGTCGTGATGCCCTTCACCTACTCGATCGCGAACGGCATCGGCGTCGGCTTCATCGCCTGGGTTGTGATCGGTGCGTTCAGCGGCAAGATCAAGCAGATCCACCCGCTGTTGTGGGTGGTCGCGGGCCTGTTCGTGGCCTATTTCGCAGTCGGACCCATCACGGATGCGATTACCTGAACCGCTTGTCAGGTAGTGCCGTATCCTCCGGAGGGTGACATTGGATACTCGCACCCTGGCCAGTGATCTCTCGTTGGCCGTCGTGCGTCTGACGCGGCATCTCCGCGGGCGGCGCACCGACTCTCAGGTGTCGTTGACGCAGCTGTCGGCGCTTGCCAGCCTCTCCGCGGACGGGCCGATGACGCCGGGTGCGCTTGCGGCCAAGGAGCGGGTGCAGCCGCCGTCGATGACCCGGGTCATCGCCTCGCTCGCGGAGCTGGGCCTTGTCGTGCGGACACCGCACCCCACCGACGGCCGCCAGATCATCGTGTCCCTCTCGGACCCCGGTCAGGCCCTGGTGACAGACGAGACCAGCGCCAGGGAGAAGTGGATGAACGATCGCCTTGCGGCGCTCGACGACTCGCAGATCGCCGTGCTCCGCGAGTCGGTCGAGATCATCAGTTCGATGGTCAGCGACTCGGAGTAGCGCCTCCGCGTCGGCCTAGAAGTGCCAGCCTGCGAACGGTTCCCGGTCGGCGCGGAAGGCCAGATCCAGCAGGTCGAGGACCGCCTCGTCGCTCGTCCACAGCCGCCCGGCCCGAGCGAACGAGCGCGCCCGGTGACCTCCGAGGTACAGGCTGCCGAGTACGTCTAGATCGAGACGGGCCTGCGGCGGAGCATCGGTTCGGTTGACCGTGGCCCGGCCGTCCACCACCCGCAGTGAGAAATTGCCGCCCGCGTCGAGGAACGGGTCGTGGATCTCGAGGACCACGTCCAGGTCGACGGCGAAGGTGCGCGCGGTGAGCGCGGCAGGCACGTCCATGATGCGCACCCAGACGGCGTCGTCCCGCGAGGTCACCCGCGGCAGCCGGGCATCGGTCAGCAGCCACGGCAGCGGGTCGTCCGCGGCCTGATCGACCCGGATCTCGCTCATCAGGTCCATACCCGCGAGCACCCGCCACAACGCCGCATACGACTCGTCGGTCGCGGCGACGAGGTCATCGACCACCGCGACCATCCCGCCAGGGGTCTGCTTGCGACGATAGGTCGCGTAGCCGTCCGCGTGCACCAGATAGAACAGGGCGGAGGCGCCGTCGCGGCGGTGCTCGAGATCGGCGAACATCCGGTCCCAGTACACCTTCGGCCGGGCCAGGGCCCCGGGAGTGCGCGCCTGCCAACGGTCGTAGATCGCGGGCAGTGCCGCGCGGGCGTCGGCTGGTGGCACCAGGGCCACCCCGCCCGGATCAGCTGCGGTGTCACGGATCCGGGCCGAACGCCGGTCGACCGACACCGCGAGCTCGCTGGTCGCGGGACCGTAGCCGAAGCGGCCGTAGATGGTGGCCTCGGTGGCGGTGAGGATCGACAACGGTGCCTCCGCCGCCACGAACCGCCGGTGCTGTTCGGTGAACAGTGCACGCAGGATGCCGCGCCTGCGGTGGGTCGGCGCGACCGAGACCCAGGAAACCCCCGGCAGATCCAGCTGGGTTCCGCCGGGGACGGTGATCCGCATCGCGAAGTGCATCACCACCGCGACGGGCCGGTCGCCGTCGGTGGCCAGGATCACGTCCTCGGTTCGGGCGAACCGCCGGG
>Ga0207709_10000405_pt1 | contig 42204 bp, 37 predicted proteins | sample KBSM34metaG_FD_184397 | JGI IMG/M metagenome (GOLD analysis project Ga0207709, IMG submission 184397) | Miscanthus rhizosphere microbial communities from Kellogg Biological Station, Michigan, USA - KBS M3-4 metaG (SPAdes) (version 2) | ecosystem: Host-associated > Plants > Roots > Rhizosphere >...
ACGCGTTCACCCTCGGCGCGCGTTCGGTCAAGCCGAACATCACCTGCAGCGTGATCTTCACGGGCGACTGGTCGATGGCGGTGAAGGAGGCGGAAGCCACCAACAGCCTGGCCGATCAGGGCTGCGACGTGTTCACCATGCACGTGGACGGCCCCAAGGTGGTGGTCGAGACGGCGGCCAAGCGCGGCAAGATGGTTTGCGGCTACCACGCGAGCCAGGCCAAGCTCGCGCCCAACGCGTATCTCACCGGCGCCGAGTGGAACTGGCTCACCGCCTACAAGACCGCCATCGAGGCCGCGCAGGCCGGCAAGCCGCATCCCAACTTCCTGCGCGGCGGCCTGAAGGAAGGCTACGTGAAGATGTCGGCCTACGGCCCCATGGTGCCGGACGCCGCGAAGAAACAGGCCGACGAGATCAAGGCCAAGATGATCGCGGGCAGCTTCGACATCTTCAAGGACGGCATCAAGGACAACAAGGGTGCGGTCGTGGTGCCGGCGGGCAAGGTCCTGAAGCAGACCGACCTGGAGCTCGAGAAGATGAACTACCTCGTCGAAGGCGTCGTCGGCAGCGTCTGACCGTCACACCGTCAACGCCATGCTGCGCCCCGCGCTCTTCAAGGAACTGGCCCTGCCGGCGTTCGCCATCGCGGCGGCGCTGCTGCTGTTCGGGCTGGTGGTGGCCTTCGCGGGCGTCGACCCGGTGGAGGTGTGGGCCACGCTGTTCAAGGGCGCGTTCGGCGACTGGTTCTCGTGGCAGAACACGCTGCAGCGCGCGGCGCCGCTGATGCTCACCGCGCTGTGCGTGGCGCTGCCCGCGCGCGCGGGGCTGATCGTCATCGGCGGAGAGGGGGCGCTGGTGCTGGGCGGGCTGGCCTGTGCGGCGCTGGCGCATGCGGTGCCGCTGCCGGGCAATGTCCTCGGCACCGTGACTGTCTGCATCGCCGGTGCGCTTGCCGGCGCGTTGTGGATCGTGCTGGCTGGCTGGCTGCGCCAGTACCGTGGCATCAACGAGACCATCAGCAGCCTGCTCCTGGCCTACATCGCCATCGGCATCTTCAAGCACCTGGTCGAGGGGCCGCTGCGCGATCCGGCCAGCCTCAACAAGCCATCGACCTACGCGCTGGGCGACGGACTGCTGATCGGCGGCATCGGCGGTTCCGACGTGCATTGGGGGCTGGTGATCGGCATCGTGGCTTGCCTGGGGCTCGGCTGGTGGCTGCGCGCCACGGCCTCGGGTTTTTCGGTGCGGGTGGTGGGCGGCAATCCGCGCACCGCGCAGCTCGTGGGCCTGCCGGCCACGCGGCTCATTCTTTCGGCCTGCGGGCTCGGCGGCGCATGCGCGGGGCTGGCGGGCGCCATCGAGGTGGCGGCGGTGCACACGAATGCGAACGCATCGCTGATCGCGGGCTACGGCTACGCGGGCATCCTGGTGTCTTTCATCGCGCGGCACAACCCGGTGGCCATCGTGCCGGTGGCCATCCTGTTCGGCGGCTTCGGCGCGGCGGGCAGCCTGCTGCAGCGCCGGCTGGGCCTGCCCGATGCATCGGTGCTGGTGCTGCAGGGCATCGCCTTCGTGCTGATCCTCGCGAGCGAAGGCCTGCGCACGGTCGACTGGAAGAAGTTCGGCGACCGCATGCTTCCGGAAGCAAGGAGCTACACATGACGGCCGACCAGTGGATCGCGCTGGTCGCCGGCATCGTCGGCGGCGCATTGCGCGTGGGCGCCCCGTTCCTCTTCGTGAGCCTGGGCGAGTGCCTCACCGAGAAATCGGGCCGCATCAACCTCGGCCTCGAAGGCGTGCTGGTGCTGTCGGCCATGGCTGCCTTCGGCGGCGCCTACCTCACCGACTCCGCATGGCTCGGCGTGCTGGTCGGCGCGCTGGCCGGTGCGGCGCTCGCGCTGCTGCACGGGCTGCTGTGCTCGCTCGATCGCGTGAATGACGTGGCGACCGGCATCGCGCTGATGCTGCTGGGCACGGGGCTCGCGTTCTACCTGGGCAAGCCGCTGATCCAGCCGCAGGCGCCGCAGATCCCGGCTATTCCGCTGGGCTTCTGGAGCGACAACACCGTGGTGCGCTCGGCCCTGCAGCTCAATGCGCTGGTGCCCATCGGCGTGGCGCTCGCGGTGCTGCTGTGGTGGGGCTTCGCGCGCACGCGCGCCGGGTTGCTGGTGCGCATGGCGGGCGACTCGGCGCAGGCGACGCGCGCGCTCGGCTATTCGGTCTCGGGGCTGCGCATCGCGGCCACCACGGCGGGCGGCTTCATCGCGGGGCTGGGTGGCGCGTCGCTCACGCTCTTCTATCCGGGCAGCTGGAACGAAGGTATCTCCAGCGGACAAGGCCTGATCGCGGTCGCGCTGGTGATCTTCGCGCGCTGGAGCCCGCTGCGCTGCGTGGGCGCGGCGCTGCTCTTCGGCGGCGCGGGCGCCATCGGGCCGGCGCTGCAGTCCATCGGCATCGGCTGGGGCTACCACCTCTTCAACACGGTGCCTTATGTGCTCACGCTGGTGATCCTGGTGTTCACCTGCAGGCCGGGCAGCGCCGCCGCCGGCAGCCCCGGCGAACTCTCATCGACAAGGAACTGAACGTCATGACCGAAACGACGACATCGACGAAGACCGTCGCCGCCGAGCCCTACGCCTGGCCCTACAACGCGAACATGCGCCCCGACAACACCGCGCTGATCGTCATCGACATGCAGACCGACTTCTGCGGCAAGGGCGGGTATGTCGACGTGATGGGCTACGACCTGTCGCTGGTGCAGGCGCCGATCCAGCCGATCGCGCGAACGCTGGCAGCGCTGCGTCCGCTGGGCTATCACATCATCCACACGCGCGAGGGCCACCGGCCCGACCTCGGCGACCTGCCGGCCAACAAGCGCTGGCGCTCGCGGCAGATCGGTGCGAACGGCGTGGGCATCGGCGACGACGGGCCCTGCGGGCGCATCCTGGTGCGTGGCGAGCCCGGCTGGGAAATCATTCCCGAGCTGGCGCCGATGCCGGGCGAGGTGATCATCGACAAGCCAGGCAAGGGTTCGTTCTACGCGACCGACCTGGAGCTGATCCTGCGCACGCGCGGCATCGAGAACATCATCCTCGCGGGCATCACCACCGACGTGTGCGTGCACACCACGATGCGCGACGCCAACGACCGTGGCTTCGAGTGCCTGCTGCTGTCGGATTGCACCGCGGCCACGGACTACGGCAACCACCTCGCAGCGCTGAAGATGATCACGATGCAGGGTGGCGTCTTCGGCGCGCACGCCACCTCGCAGGCGCTGCTGGCCGCGCTGGACTGACCGCGATGGGCGCCGCGTCTTCTTCCTCCCGTGCCATCGGAGGCCTGCCGGCGGGCAGCGGCGCGCTCGCGCTGGACACGTATCAACTCACCAAGCGCTTCGGCGACTTCACCGCGATGGACCGCGTGACGATGCGCGTCGAGCCCGGCACGGTGCATGCGCTGCTGGGCGAGAACGGCGCGGGCAAGAGCACGCTGGTGAAGTGCGTGGCGGGCTTCCAGCGCGCGGAGGAGGGCAGCATCCTGATCGACGGGCGCGAGCAGGACATCGCCAACCCGATCGTGGCGCGCGCGCTGGGCATCGGCATGGTCTACCAGCACTTCACGCTGGCGCCGGGCATGACGGTGGCCGAGAACCTGCTGCTGGCGGGCGGAAAGACGCCGGCGGTGATCGACTGGAAGAGCAAGCGCGCGGAGCTGCAGGGCTTCCTGGCGACCACGCCGTTCAGCCTCGACCTCGACGCGCGGCCTGCCGAACTCGCGGCGGGCGAGAAGCAGAAGCTCGAACTGCTCAAGCAGCTCTACCTGAAGCCGCGCCTGCTGATACTCGACGAGCCGACCTCGGTGCTCACGCCGCAGGAGGCCGACGAGGTGCTGGGCCATGTGCGCGAGTTCGCGCGCAGCGGGCTGTGCACCGTGCTCATCATCACGCACAAGTTCCGCGAGGTGATGGCGTATGCAGACAGCGTGACGGTGCTCAGGCGCGGCAAGGCGGTGCACCATTGCCGCGTGGCCGATACCACTCCGGCGCAACTGGCGCAGGCCATGATGGGTGGTGAGCAGGCTGTTTCGCCGCAGCAGTCCGCCGTGACCAGGAAGCTCGTACCGGCTGGTGCATCCGTTGCATTGAAGGTCGAAGGGCTGAAGGCGCAGGGCGATCGCGGAACGCTGGCGCTGCACGAGCTGAGCCTGTCGGTGCGCGCCGGGGAGATCCTCGGCGTGGCCGGTGTCTCGGGCAACGGGCAGCGCGAGTTGGTCGAGGTGCTGGTGGGGCAACGGCCGCGACTTGCAGGCAAGGTCGCGGTGATGGGGCAGCCCTACGCCGCGCGCCGCGCCGAGAACCGCGAGCTCAAGGTGCGCAGCCTGCCGGAGGAGCCGCTGCGCAACGCATGCGTCGGCGATCTCAGCGTCGCGGAGAACATGGCGCTGCGCGACTTCGACCGGCCGCCGCTGTCGCGCGGCGGCGTGCTGAACTTTCCGCGCTGGCGCAGTCGGGCGCGCGAGTGGATCGGCGAATACGGCGTGAAGACGCGGGGCGAGGGCGCGCCGATCCGCAGCCTCTCGGGCGGCAATGTGCAGCGCGCGGTGCTGGCGCGTGAGCTGGCGGGCGACATCAATGTGCTGATCGCGGCGAACCCGGTGTTCGGGCTGGACTTCGCGGCCGTCGCTGAAATTCATTCGCGCATCGTGCAGGTGCGTGAGAAGGGCGGGGCAGTGCTGCTCATCAGCGAGGACCTCGACGAGCTGCTGGAGCTGGCGGACCGCATCGTGGTGATGAGCGAAGGGCGGATCGTGTTCGAGACTTCGGCCGCCGGGGCCGAGCGGCATGTGATCGGGGCGCACATGGGGGGTGGGCATCATGAGGTTGTGGCATGAGTGCTCTGCATGTTTCTTGGGCACCGCCCGCCGGGCTCGGTGGTGGGGTGAGGGCCGTCTTGGTCCGGGACATTCTTGAGAACCAGCATGCGCATAGAAGAAGCAAACCCCTTTCCGTACGAATTCGATGTGGTGAATACCGCGCTGGTCCTCATCGACATGCAGCGCGACTTCATCGAGCCTGGCGGCTTCGGCGAGACGCTGGGCAACGACGTGGCGTTGCTCGAAGCCATCGTCCCGGCGACGAAAGCCGTGCTGGAAGCGTGGCGGGAGGCGGGCGGCCTCGTCGTGCACACGCGCGAGGCGCACAAGGCCGATCTTTCCGATTGCCCGCCGGCCAAGCGCAATCGCGGCAACCCCACATTGCGCATCGGCGACGAAGGGCCGATGGGGCGCATCCTTGTGGCCGGCGAACCGGGCAACCAGATCATCGAAGCGCTGGCGCCCATCGACGGTGAGGTCGTGATCGACAAGCCGGGCAAGGGCGCTTTCTACGCCACCGGCCTGCACGAGCTGCTGCAGGCGCGGGGCATCACGCACCTGCTGTTCGGCGGCGTCACCACCGAGGTCTGCGTGCAGACCAGCATGCGCGAAGCCAACGACCGGGGCTACGACTGCCTGCTGCTGGAGGATTGCACCGAAAGCTACTTTCCCGCGTTCAAGGCGGCCACGCTCGACATGGTGCGCGCGCAGGGCGGCATCGTCGGCTGGACGGCGCCGGGCGCGGCGCTGCTGGCGGCGCTGATGAATGGCCGCCCTTCTTGACGCATCGGCCTGCGACTACCATTCCAACGTGTCTACTGCCCGCACCCACTCTGAAACTTCTGTTGCCGCTCCCGATGCGGCGGTCTTCCGCACGCGGGCCGACGAGGTCTACGCGCAGCTCAAGCGCGACGTGGCCGATTTCATCCTCGTGCCGGGCGACCGCTTCACCGAGAGCGAGATCAGCGACCGGCTCGGCGTGTCGCGCACGCCGGTGCGGCAGGCGCTGTTCAGGCTGCAGCAGGAGGGTTTCGTCGAGGTGCTGTTCCGCAGCGGCTGGCGCGTGCTGCCCTTCGACTTCGACCAGTTCGAGCAGCTCTACGACCTGCGCATGGTGCTCGAGACCACCGCCGTGCACCGCCTCTGCGAGACCGACCGCCACATCGACCGCCGCCTTCTGGAGACGCTGGCCGACATCTGGCTGGTGCCCGCGGCACAGCGCAGCACCGACATGGCGCAGGTGGCGCAGTGGGACGAAGCATTCCACTGCTCGCTGGTGGCCGCCGCCGGCAACGCCGAGATGGCTCGCGTTCACGGCGACGTGACCGACCGGATCCGCATCATCCGCCGCCTCGACTTCACCAAGCAGCCGCGCATCGACGCCACCTACGACGAGCACGCCAAGATATTGAAAGCCGTGCGCGCGAACCGCGGCGACCAGGCCGCGATGCTGCTGCGGGCGCATATCGAGACCAGCCAGGCGGAGGTGCGCAAGATCACGCTGCACCAGGTGCATCTGGCGCGGCATGCGGGGAAGGCCGGGGCAACGCGCTGACTGACTGACGGTCGTGCGCCCCGAAACCAGATTCCAGGAACACCGAGGAACCGGCTTTGCCGGGCCTCAGGTGTTGCCCCCGGAAGGGGGGCGTAGCGACACGAAGTGCGCGCGGCCTGGGGGAGAGCCGATCAGTCCGCGGTGATATTGCCGCGCTTCACCACCGTGGCCCAGCGGTCCGCATCCTTCTTCAGCAGCGCGCCGAACTCCGCCGGCGTCGAGCTCGCCGGCACCATGCCTTGCGACTCGAAGGACTTCGCCACCTCGGGCTGCTTCAGCACCGCCGCGATCTCCTTGTTGAGCCGCGCCACCACGTCCGCGGGCGTGCCCTTGGGCGCGAGCACGCCGTACCACATGTCGACGTTGTCGGCGGTCACGCCGGCCTCTGCGAGCGTGGGCACGTCGGGCAGTTGCGGCAGGCGCTTGCCGCTGCCGGTGGCGATGGCCTTGAGCTTGCCGGCCTGGATGTGCTGCAGCGCCACGTGCACCGGCAGGAACATGTAGTCGATGCGCCCGCCGAGCAGGTCGGTCACCGCGCCGGCCGTGCCCTTGTAGGGCACGTGCAGCAGATCGGTGCCGGTGCCCTGCATGAGCAGCGCCATCGACAGGTGGTGTGGCGTGCCCACGCCCGGCGTGGCGTAGGTCAGCCTGCCGGGCTCGGCCTTGGCTGCGCTCACCATCTGCTGCACCGACGACACCTTCTGTACGTTCGGGTTGGTCACCAGCAGCAGCGTGCCCCACGAGGTGAGGGACACCGGCGCGAAGTCGGCCACCGGGTCGTAGCTCAACGAGCGGTAGAGGCTGCGGTTCATCACCAGGGTGTTGACCTGCACCAGCAGCGTGTAGCCGTCGGGCTTGGCGCGCGCCACGCGCTCGCTGCCGATGTTGCCGCTGGCGCCGGCCACGTTCTCCACGATCACCGGCTGGCCCAGCTTCGCGGGCAGGCGTGCCGAGAGCTGGCGGGCGATCAGGTCGATGCCGGTGCCGGGGGTGTAGGGCACCACCAGCGTGATGGGTTGGTCGGGCCAGGCGAAGGCGGTGGTGGCACTGGCCGCGACGAGCAGGGCGGCGAGGGATTTCTTGATCAGCGAGCGCATGGTCTGTCTGTCTCCGTGTTCTTCTGTGGGTTGCCAGTTCAGGTTCAAAGATAGGAAGCGCGCGCCTTCAGGGCCGCCGGGTCGTAGCCGGCCACGCGCTTGTAGTTGTCCGAGATGGCCTGCAGCTCGGCGACCGGCACCACCTCTTCGATGCGGTCGAAGCGCTTGCCGCCCGAGCGCTCGAACACCTCGCGCAGGATGGCGTCGGGCGGATTGCTGCGGTTGGTCAGCACCACGTCGGTGGTGGCCTTGACGCGCACGCGGTCGTAGTCTTCGAGCGCAGCGGTGCCGACGCCCTGCTTCTTCAGCGCGCCTGCGAGAAAGCGCGCGTCGATGATCGCCTGGCCTGCGCCGTTGGAGCCGCGCGGCACCATCGGGTGTGCGGCGTCGCCCAGCAGCGTGAGGCGGCCGTGCGTCCAGCGCGGCAGCGGGTCCTGGTCGACCATCGGGTACTCGAGGATGGTGTCGGAGGCGAGGATCAGCGCCGGCACGTCAAGCCAGTCGAAATGCCAGTCCGCAAAGGCCGGCAGGAAGTCTTCGAGGCGGCCCGCGCGGCTCCAGTCGCGCATGGCGGGTTGGGGCGCGTGGATCTCGGCCACCCAGTTCACCAGCTGGTTGCCCTCGGCGTCGATGTTGTCGCGGATCGGGTAGATCACCATCTTGCCGACCGACAGCCAGCCCGCGCGCACCATGCTGCCGCCCGAGAGAAAAGGCTTCCAGCGCGCGGTGCCGCGCCACATGTTCACGCCCGAGTAGCGCGGTGCCCCTTCGCCCGGATAGAGTTGCTTGCGCAGCGCCGAGTGGATGCCGTCGCAGCCCACCGCGACGGCGCCGCGCACCGGCGGCGCGCCGTCGGCGAAATGCACCGTGACGCCTTCCGCGTCCTGCTCCACGTGCGTGCAGCGGCGGCCGCACACCACGCTGTCGGGGCCCAGGCGCTTCAGCGTCTCTTCGTACAGCACGGTCTGCAGGTCGCCGCGGTGGATGGAGAACTGCGGCCAGTCGTAGCCCGCATGCCGGCCCGCCGCCTCGCGAAAGACCAGTTGGCCGTGCTCGGTGAAGAACACGGCTTCCTTTGTGCGCACGCCCACCTTGTCGAGGGCCTCCAGCAGCCCGAGTTCGGTGAGCTCGCGCACCGCGTGCGGCAGCAGGTTGATGCCAACGCCCAGCGGCTTGAGCTCGGGCACGGCTTCGTACACGCGGCAGGGAATGCCGGCCTGGTGCAGGCTCAGCGCGAGGGTCAGGCCGCCGATGCCGGCGCCCAGGATGATGACTTCGTTGCTCATGGTGATCTGATCGGTCGTTGCGTGCGTTCTTGTCTCGGCCCGCATTAGGAACCCGGCTGGATCATTTGAGAAATTTAGATGTGATATGGATTTATCATCAATCCATATGAATCTATCGACCCGCCAGCTGCGCGCCTTCCTGCAGGTGGCGCGTGTCGGCAACTTCACGCGCGCGGCCGAGCAGACGCACATCACGCAGGCCGGGCTCAGCATCCTGATCCGCGAAATGGAGAAGCAGCTGGGCTGCCGCCTCTTCGACCGCACCACGCGCGTGGTGAGCCTCACGCCCGCGGGCCGGCGCCTGCTGCCGGTGGTGGAGCGCATGGTGACCGACCTCGACGACGTGGCGGCCGAGCTGAGCGCCGAGGGCGACGCGGCACGCCAGACGCTGCGCATCGCGGCCACGCCGCTGGTGTCGTCGAACCTGCTGCCGCAGGTGTTCGCCAGCTTCCGCCTGGCCCATCCGCAGGTGAGCCTGCGCCTGTTCGACGCCGACCTGCGCGACGTGGAGGCGATGGTGGCGGCCGGCGAGGCCGACGTGGGCCTGGGCTTCTTCTTCAAGGCCGCGCCGGGTCTGGCGCGCGAACCGGTGGGGCGCTTTCACCTGATGCGCGTGGAGGCTGGAGAGCCGCAGGCCGTAGGCACCGCCCCCTGGTCGGCATTGCGCGGCACCGAACTCGTCGGCCTGCCACCCGGCAACCCGATCCAGAAAGTCATCGACCAGCACCTCGCCGCCATCGGCCGCGCCGACGCGCAGCGCACTGTCTTCAACTTCTTCGGCACGCTGATCTCGATGGTGGAAGCCGGCTTCGGCACGGCCGTGATGCCCACCTTCGCGCTCGCCGCCTGCCGCCGGCATCGCGTGCGCACCGACGTGCTGATCAAGCCGAAGGTGGGGCTGGACTTCTACCGCATCACCAAGCGCGGGGCGTACGAGACGGAGGCGATGCAGGCCTTCGTCGCGACGCTGGAGAAGGCGCTGCCGGAGTTGTCGCGCTGAAGGTCAGACCATTGCGTTGTCGGCGCCGGGGATCTCATGCGCCTTGATCTGGCGCCGTGTGAGTTTGTAGAGCGTGGACGACAGGAAGCCGTCCTGGTGATAGTTCTTCGTCACGTTCCGGACGTAGTCGCTTTCGGGGGCCACAGCCTGTGCGCCCATGATCCATCGCACGCTTTCGCGGTAGTCGTAGAGCTTCTTGTCGTCGTTGTCGGCCAGCAGCACCGACATCGTGGCCATGGCGGTGGCATCCCCTTGTCGCGCGTGTTCGCGTACCAGCTCGACGTATTCATGGCGCGCTGGAATGTCTTCCAGCGCGCCGATGAACATCAGCATGCTCTCCAGGCCCTCGGTGTGGCCCAGCTCGTGTGCCTGGCGAGCGGCTTCCACGGCCTGCCGCAGGAGACGTGAACGCTCGGTCGGTTCCTTTGTGGCGTGGCCGAGGTTGTAGCTGGCGTAACCCAGCTTGTATGCCCCCATGTTGCCCCCACTTTCGGCCGTCTGGCGGTAGTAGGAAATGGCCTTCCCCAGGTCGGGCGCAACGTGCACTCCGTCCTCGTGGAACAGACCGAGCAGGTAGTCGCAGGAATCACCGCCTGCCGCCAGGCCCATGGTCGCCAGTTCGAATGCATCCGACTCGCGATTGCCCCTGCGGAACGCGTAGGCCACCTTGTTCCATGCGAGCGAGCCCGGGGCTTGCCGGCGAGCGGCATCGAACCAGGCCTCCGCGGTTGCCGCGTTCTGCACGAAGCCCAGCAGGCCCTTCAGGGTGCAGTATCCATGGAGGATCATCGCGGCAATGGATTCGCCGGCGTTGGCGCTGCGCACGATGGCTTGTCCCAGCCAGGACGGATCCTGCGGCTCGAGTTTGCAGCAAAGCATGACTGCCCTGGTCATGGCCTCGTCGTCGTCGATGGGCCAGTGCGCCTCTGCTTGCTTCAGGCAGGCGAGGGCTTGCGGCAGGTCGTTGCGTCCGTAGTGGGCGCTGGAGATCCAGTACAGGGCCTCCCATCGGTGATAGGGATACAGGGCTTCTTCGGCGCGCTTGCGGGTGGCCGCGATCCAGTGGCGAACGTCCTCCGGGTCATCGTCCTCGTCCACCTCGTTCTCCAGATAGTCGTCGCGCCAGATCTCATGGCGCAGTCGATCTTTCTCGATCTCGTTCAGGTGCGCGCAAGTGGGCGAAGCGATGAAGGCTCGGACCCGGTCGTGGCTGCCACCCCACCGTGGCTGCATGAACCAGATGCATTGGCGCAGAAAGAAAAACAGCCGTGGGTGCAGATGGATCGTGGCGTGCATCCAGTACTGCCTGCCGTTCAGCAGCTTCTTGCCTTGCATCGGTGGGGGCAGGGATTCGGGTGCGGTCTGAGGGCAGGCAATGCGTTCGTCGGCGCGGATGCCGGAGCGTGCGAGCATGGCCAGCAATTCGTCGCGAGTGTCGGCAGGCATGCCTTCGACCGGCAGGTCGTGCGCCAGCTCGCCGATCGAACTGCGGCCGCTGCGCACCAGTTCCGAAAGCCACTCGGGCTCGTTGAACGCGGCCACGCTCTGCATCAGCAGTGCGGGAGCGCTCCACAGCGTGGGGCTTCGCTCCAGCGCCTGAATGGCACAGACCGCCGCGTGTGTGCAGCAGGCGTGGGCGCAGGTCCATCCCAGCTCGGTCACCGTGCTCGACCAGCCGGAGCCTCGGTACTCGTAGGCCCAGTGGAACCAGTAGTGCGCCTCGCTCAGCCATGCATGCGCCGACTCCGGCCGGGCCGTCTGCCAGGCGCGCAGAAGCGCCAGTCCTTCGGCGCCGGCGTCGATGCAGTCCTTCAGGTCGGCGGGCAGTGCGCCGTAGTAGCGCTCTTCGCTGGCACGATCATGAAAACTCGCGGCAAGCGCCTCATCGAAGAGCTGGTCGAGTGCGGCGTAGTCGCCCGCACGCAGCAATGCGCTGGCGTCGCAGACTTTCCACGGCGAAGGAACGAGTGCAGCTGTAGTCATGGTGTGAGGTGAAAAAGAGAAATGAGACACCAGCCCTCGTCAGGCGGGTCCAGGCTGAGGGTCGAAGATGCGATAGCGCTTCCAGGGCAGGGCGAGCCAGCTGCCCTCGGTGTTGCGAAGGTGCTCGTGCACTTCCATCATGGCGCGTGTCGAGGCGGGGCCGTCCTGGTTGCTCATGCGCAGCCAGTGCTCGCGTGCCCGGGCATAGGCCAGGCCGAAGTCTTCCCAGCTCTCGAAACTGTCCTGCGCGCGCTGCGCGTTGAGAAAGAGCACCAGCCAGGCGCGTGTCTCCGGCACCCAGCCGAGGTGGGCGATGCAACGCACCAGAAAGGCCGTGCGTGCGCAATCGAACGCCAGCGCGTCGCGTACGCGGCCCTGCGCGGCGAGCTGCTCGTAGAAGCCGTCGTGCGAGCGCCCCAGGCCTCCGACCCAGCCGTCGAGCGCTTCCTGCATGCGTGCGCCGATGGCGGAGGCGGGCAGGTCGGCAGCGATGTTCATCTCGCGCAGCACTTGACGCCCGAGCTGTTCACGCCTGTCTGCGGGAAGGTCGAGCGTCAGCGTGTCGCCATTGCATGGCAGTCCATTGCGGATCGACAGAATGTCGCCGAGCGCGAGAGCCCAGCGGCGGCGGTTGGGCGGCGCGGCGTCGGCCTTGGCTCGGACGGCTCGCAGCGCAAGACCACCCCTGGCGGGCAAGGCCGTGTCGCGGCCGTCCTGCTGGTCGCCATCGCGCGCCAAGCCCCACAAGATGGCCGCCGTACGCAGCACGATGAAAAGCACTGCCAGACCCGCGAGCCATGCGAGCGCCGTCAACATGTGGCGCCTTTCCGGGCGAGATCGAGCGGAATGCCCTCGATCTCGCAGGCGCCGGGGGGCATCTCCCGCAGTGCGGCCGGCAGCGCGTCCTGCGGCAGCATGAGGCGCGCAGCTGCAGCCACCCCCGGGTCGATCTGCCGAAGCCGCGCCAGCTCGCCTGGCGCAATGCGCAGCAGCAACCATTGCAACGCGGCCGGCGGTTGCTCGAAGTGCTCGGCCAGGTGGAAGTTGGCGCTCATCACGCTGAGCAGGTAGTTGGCGTCGACCACCTCGGTCACGAACTTCCATTGGCCGCCGGATGGGTCTTGAGCGACTGCCTGGGGCTCGAACACCAGGCCCATGCCTTCGCAGTCGGGATGCCGTTCGCCCCGTGGCGGAACGGTACGCAGGAACTGCAGCACGTCGTCCGCATACTTGCGGATCGGGTGGCGGTTCTGCTTGCCCTTGATCTGGTCCACGCGCAAGCCGTCCGGATACACGGCAAGGCTGATGGTCACATGCGGCATGTTGCCCGCGCTGCGCAGCGTGAACAGCCGCAGCCGGCCATCCTGCGCCGCCTGTGCGTACTGCTCTCCATAGCCGCCGCTGAGTTTCTTGAGGCTGGCGAACTGGCCAAGGCAGTGCTGCATGTGGTACGACTCGTACGCCATTTCCTCGCGCAGCGCGGCATGCTGGCCGTCAAATTCGAAGATCACGCCGTTGGGCGTGCGCAGTACTTCGCGCAGGGCCAAGCCGCTGCTGGGGACCCAGCCCTTGCTTCGGCGGGACTGCATGCGCTGGTGCTCCTGCTCCCACATCGTCAGCGCCATGAAGCAGTTGATGCGTTGCAGCTTCTGTTCGAGCCGTGTGCCACGCCGCGAGCGCAGAAACTCGACCAGCACGCGCTCGCGTTCGATCAGTAGAAGATGCTCGGGGTCGAGATACCAGCAGTCCTTGCCGGCCCCGGTAGCGGACGGCTGCAAGAGCTTGACCAACCACTCCGGCACGGGATCGCCGGTGCCGGTCACGGCTTGAAAGTCGGCAATCGATCGCAGCGGCAGCACATGTTCGAAGCTGCCGATCGCCCAGCGGAAGAAATGGTTGCGCAGCCAGGCTCCCATGTCGGGCTCGTCGCCCCGTTCAGTGCTGCGCCGGATGATCGCTGCCTTGACCTCGGGCGCGTTGACCACGTCGCGTGGCAGATAGGCGTTGGCTGGCGAAGGATTGGTAGCGGGTGCTGGCAGCGGCATCGGACCCGGATGATGACCTACAGCTTGAAGTCGTAGTCCACGGTGATCGGCGCATGGTCCGAAAACTTCACGGTTTTGTAGATTTGCTCGCTCCGCGCCAGCGCCGCGAACTTCGGCGTGGCCAGGTGATAGTCCAGCCGCCACCCCACGTTGTTCGCATAGGCCTGGCCGCGGTTGCTCCACCAGGTGTAGGCCTCGGCGGTGGTGTCGGGCTTGAGCATGCGATAGACGTCCACCAGGCCCGCGCCCTCGGCGCCGGCGTCGAGCAGCTTCGTCATCCAGGCGCGCTCCTCGGGGAGGAAGCCGCTGTTCTTCTGGTTGCCGCGCCAGTTCTTCAGGTCGATCTCTTTATGGGCGATGTTGATGTCGCCGCACAGCACGAACTCGCGCTCTTTCTTCAGTGCCACGAGGTGCGGGAAGAAGCCCTTGAGGAAGCGGAACTTGGCTTCCTGGCGCTCCTCGCCCGAGCTGCCGCTCGGGAAGTAGCAGCTGATGACGGAGAACTTGCGCTTGGGTGTGTCGAAGCGCAGTTCGAGATACCGGCCCTCGGCGTCGAACTCGGCGTCGCCCCAGCCCACCACGACCTGGCTCGGAGCGTGCTTGGTGTACACGGCGGTACCGGCGTAGCCCTTCTTCTCGGCGAAGTGGAAATGGCCCTTGAGGCCGGCCATTTCCTCGAACCGGCCCTCGATGTCGCTGGCCTGGACGCGTATCTCCTGCATGCAAATACAATCCGGCGCAAGTTCGGCCACCCAGTCGGCCACGCCTTTGGTAGCGGCCGAACGCAGGCCATTGAGATTGAGACTGGTCAGTTTGAACACAAGGAATTCCCGATGGCTGTAGATGGTGAGAAAAGCAGCGCGGTTGCACAGGACTTCGTCCAGTTCGCCCTGGATGCCGGCGTGCTGCGCTTTGGCGAATTCAAGACCAAGGCGGGCCGGATGAGCCCGTATTTCTTCAATTCGGGACTCTTCGACGACGGCGGCAAGATCGCCCGGCTCGCCGGATTCTATGCAGACCGGCTGATCGAGAGCGGGCTCGAATTCGACATGATCTTCGGCCCCGCCTACAAGGGCATCCCGCTGGGCGCCACGGTGGCCGCGGAACTCGCGCGGCGCGGACGCAACTACCCCTTTGCCTACAACCGCAAGGAAGCCAAGGCGCACGGCGAGGGCGGCAACCTCGTGGGCGCCCCGCTCAAGGGCCGCGTGCTGATCGTCGACGACGTGATGTCGGCCGGCACCGCAGTGCGCGAGTCGATTGCGGCGATCCAGGCGGCCGGCGCCACGCCGCATGCCGTGGCCATCGCGCTCGACCGGCAGGAGAAGGCGACCGAGAACGGCGTCGACGTGGACCACAGCGCCGTGCAGTACGTGCGCAACCAGCTCGGCCTGTCGGTGATCGCCATCGCCACGCTGGACGACCTGCTGAGCTACCTCTCGGGCAATGCCGCGGCCGACCTGGGCGCGCACCGCGAGCGCGTGCTGGCCTACCGCACGCGCTACGGCGCCAGCTGAGGCAAGGCCGCCCGATGCACGACGCAAGCGCCCCTGGCATGCCGAGCCGCCGGTTGGTGTCGGCCTCCCTGTTCCTGGTTGTTTCTTCGTTCTGCGGCGCGCTGCAGGCGCAGTCCCCGAAAGTGGAGGGCGCCTCCCCCGGCATCTACACCTGCACCGACGCCCGTGGCCGCACGCTGACCGCCGACCGGCCGATTGCCGAGTGCAGCGACCGCGAGCAGCGCGAGCTGAACCCGAGCGGCTCCACCCGCCGCAAGGTCGAGCCGACCTATACCGCGCGCGAACTGCAGGAGCGCGAGGACCGCGCCCGCGAGGCCGCCATCCAGGCCGCGCGCCAGACCGACGAGCGCCGCCGCGAGCGGGCCCTGCTGGTGCGCTACCCCAATGCCGCCACGCACGACCGTGAACGCGCCGAGGCGCTGTCTCAGATCGACGCAGTGACGCAGGCCGCGAAGAAGCGCATCGCCGAACTCGGCGAAGACCGCAAGAAGATCGACGAGGAGCTCGAGTTCTACAAGCAGGACACGAGCAAGGCGCCGGGCGCGGTGCGCCGCAAGCTCGAAGACAACACGCAGAGCGTGGCGGTGCAGAATCGCTTCATCGGTGAGCAGGAAGAAGAGAAGAAGCGGGTGAATGCGCGCTTCGATGAAGAGCGCACGCGCTTGAAAACGCTGTGGTCGCCGCAGAACGGCGGGAATCCCAGGTAACCCCCCAGGCTTCGCGCACTTCGTGTCGCTTCGCCCGCCCCCCCTGCCGGGGGCAACACCGGCGGCCCGGCGAAGCCGGTTCCGCGGTGTTCCCCGAAGGGCCTTAGCCGAGCTTCGCCTTGAGCAACTCGGTGACTTGCGCCGGATTGGCCTTGCCGCCGCTGGCCTTCATGACCTGGCCCACGAGGGCGTTGAGCGCCTTCTCTTTGCCGCCGCGGTATTCCTCGACGTTCTTGGCGTTCTTCGCGATCACCTCGTCGAGGATCCTGTCGAGCGCGCCGGTGTCGGCCATCGGCTTCAGGTCCTTGGCCTCGATGATCGCGTCGACATCGCTGCCTTCGCCGGTCCACAGCGCGTCGAACACCTGGCGCGCGGCGTTGTTCGGCAGTGTGCCGTCGGCGATGCGCTTCACCAGTTGGGCCAGCTGCTGCGCCTTCACCGGCGCGGCCTCGATGCCGATCTCGGCGGCGTTCAGGCGGCGCGCCATCTCGCCGGTGATCCAGTTGCTCGCGAGCTTGGGCGTGGCGCCCGCGTTCACGGCTTCGTCGAAGTAGGCGGCCAGCGCAGCGCTCTGCGTGAGCTGGGCGGCGTCGTATGCCGACAGGCCGTGCTCGCGCACATAGCGCTCGGCCATCGCGCGCGGCAGCTCGGGCATGGTGGCCTTCACGCGCTCGATCCAGTCGGCAGCGATGACCAGCGGCGGCAGGTCCGGGTCGGGGAAGTAACGGTAGTCGGCCGAGTCTTCCTTGGCGCGCATCGCGCGCGTCTCGCCGGTGTCGGGGTTGAACAGCACGGTGGCCTGCTCGATCTTGCGGCCGTCCTCGATCTCCTCGATCTGCCAGCGGATCTCGTAGTCGATCGCCTGTTGCATGAACTTGAAGCTGTTCAGGTTCTTGATCTCGCGGCGCGTGCCTAGCTTGTCGCCGGGCTTGCGCACCGACACGTTGGCGTCGCAGCGGAAGCTGCCTTCCTGCATGTTGCCGTCGCAGATGCCGATCCAGGTGACGATCTTGTGCAGTTCCTTCGCATAGGCCACGGCCTCGGCGGTGGAGCGCATGTCGGGCTCGGTCACGATTTCAAGCAGCGGCGTGCCGGCGCGGTTCAGGTCGATGCCGCTCTGGCCGATGAAGTCCTCGTGCAGCGACTTGCCCGCGTCTTCTTCGAGGTGGGCGCGCACGAGGCGCACGGTCTTCTGCTCTTCGCCGAGGAAGAACGACACCGTGCCGCCCTGTACCACGGGAATCTCGAACTGGCTGATCTGGTAGCCCTTGGGCAGGTCGGGGTAGAAGTAGTTCTTGCGCGCAAACACGCTGCGCGGCGCGATGTGCGAGCCCAGCGCCAGGCCGAGCTTGATGGCGCGTTCGACCGCGCCCTTGTTCATCACGGGCAGCGTGCCGGGCAGCGCGAGGTCGACCGCGCAGGCCTGCGTGTTGGGCTCGGCGCCGAAGGCGGTGGAGGCGCGGCTGAAGATCTTGCTCGCGGTCGACAGCTGCGCGTGCGTCTCGAAGCCGATGATGACTTCATAGCCGCGCACCAGCGGGCCGGTCGGGCGGCCCTGTTGTTGTGCTTCGAATGTGTTCACGGTTTCGCTCATCTCAAAAGCCCCCCGGCGTGCGTGCGTGCCAGTCCGTGGCCTGCTGGAAGCGGTGCGCTGCGTTCAGCAGCTTCGCTTCGCCGAAGTAGTTGCCGATCAGCTGCAGGCCCACGGGCATGCCGCCGTCGAAGCCCGCAGGCACGCTCATGCCGGGCAGGCCGGCCAGCGATGCGGGCAGCGTGAAGATGTCGGCGAGGTAGTCGGCCACGGGGTCGCCGCCGTGCTCGCCGATCTTCCAGGCGGTGGTGGGCGCGGCGGGGCCGGCGATCACGTCGCACTGCTTGAAGGCCTGCTGGAAGTCGTCGGCGATCATGCGGCGCACTTTCTGCGCCTGCAGGTAGTAGGCGTCGTAGTAGCCGTGCGAGAGCACGTAGGTGCCGATCATGATGCGGCGCTTCACTTCGTCGCCGAAGCCTTCGGCGCGCGTCTTCTCATACATGTCGGCGAGGTCCTTGTACTGCTTCGCGCGGTGGCCGAACTTGACGCCGTCGAAGCGGCTCAGGTTGCTCGAGGCCTCGGCCGCGGCGAGGATGTAGTACACCGGAATCGACAGCTCGGTGCGCGGCAGGCTCACCTCGACGCGCTTCGCGCCGAGCTTCTCGTACTGCGAGAGCGCCGCATCGATGGCCGCGCGTACGCCGGGCGCCACGCCTTCGCCGAAGAACTCCTTCGGCACACCGATGCGCAGGCCGTCGAGCGAGTCGTTCAGCGAGCGGCCGAAGTTCTCGGCGGGCTTGTCGAGCGAGGTCGAATCGCGGTCGAGGTCGGGGCCGCAGAAGGCCGACAGCAGCAGCGCGCAGTCTTCGGCCGAGCGGGCCATCGGGCCGGCCTGGTCGAGGCTCGATGCGAAGGCCACCATGCCGTAGCGCGAGGCGCGGCCGTAGGTCGGCTTGATGCCGGTCACGCCGCAGAACGACGCGGGCTGGCGGATCGAGCCGCCGGTGTCGGTGCCGGTGGCCGCGGGGGCCAGGCGTGCCGCGACGGCCGCCGCGCTGGCGCCGGACGAGCCGCCCGGAATGCGCTCGCGGTTCCACGGGTTCTGCACCGGCACGGCGGTGTCGTGGCCGACGGCGGGCACGGCGACGTTCTCGTTGGCCGAGCCCATCGCGAACTCGTCGCAGCTGAGCTTGCCAAGCGTGACCGCGCCGGCTTCGGCCAGGCGGCGCACCACGGTCGCGTCGAAGGGTGAGCGGTAGCCCGCGAGCATCTTCGAGCCGGCGGTGGTGGCGAAATCGGTGGTGACGAAGATGTCCTTGTGCGCGATCGGCACGCCGGCCAGTGCGGGGGCATTGCCCTTGGCGATCAGTGTGTCGGCGGCGCGGGCCTGGGCCAGCGTGACTTCTTCATTGATGTCGACAAAAGTGCCCAGCGATTCGTGCGCCTTCATGCGGCCCAGGAACGCCTGCGAGGCTTCGACGGCCGAGACCTTGCGTTCGGCCAGGGCGCGGGCCAGGGCGACCACGCCCATCTGGTGCAATTGTTCGCCGCTCATTATTCGATCACCTTCGGCACGAGGAACAGGCCGGCTTCGACGGCCGGGGCGCTCTTCTGGTTGGCTTCGCGGTTGTTCGGTTCGCTCACCACGTCGTCGCGCAGGCGCAGCGTGATGTCTTCGAGCGCGGCCACGGGATGGGCCAGCGGCTCGACGCCGGTGGTGTCCACGGAACGCATACGTTCGACTAAATCGAAGAAGCCGTTGATCTGGCTGAGCATGCGCTCGCTTTCACCGGAAGCAAGCTGCAGCCTCGCCAGCGAGGCAATGCGCGCAATATCTGAAGCGGAGAGTGACATAGGTCGGGACGGCCAAAAAAAGCGGGGGTAATCGCACGCCGAAACGGGTGCTAATACAGGAACCAGAGGGGATTCGGTTATTATCCCGCCTTTGCCGCAACCCCCGCGAACACGCCGGCTTTTGCGCCAAAAACGATCAATTCACCCCGTCACACGACCCAAAAAATAGAGCGACGACCTGCCGATGCGCAGGCCGTGCTCAGAGGATTCCGCACATGTTTGGAGCTTTCCGTCGGTACTTTTCCACCGACCTTGCGATCGACCTCGGCACCGCCAACACCCTGATATTCGCCCGCAACAAGGGCATCGTGCTGGACGAACCCTCGGTTGTCGCGATCCGCCACGAAGGCGGCCCCCACGGCAAGAAGGTGATCCAGGCCGTCGGCCGCGAAGCCAAGGCCATGCTGGGCAAGGTGCCCGGCAACATCGAGGCGATCCGCCCGATGAAGGACGGCGTGATCGCCGACTTCGTGATCACCGAGCAGATGATCAAGCAGTTCATCAAGATGGTGCACCCGCGCACGCTGCTCACGCCGAGCCCGCGCATCATCATCTGCGTGCCCTGCGGCTCCACCCAGGTCGAGCGCCGCGCCATCAAGGACGCGGCCGAGGCGGCAGGCGCCACCTCCGTCTACCTCATCGAGGAACCCATGGCTGCAGCCATCGGCGCCGGCCTTCCCGTCAGCGAAGCCTCGGGCTCGATGGTGGTGGACATCGGCGGCGGTACCACCGAGGTGGGCGTCATCAGCCTGGGCGGCATGGTCTACAAGGGCTCTGTGCGCGTGGGCGGCGACCGCTTCGACGAAGCCATCATCAACTACATCCGCCGCAACTACGGCATGCTGATCGGCGAGCCGACGGCCGAAGTCATCAAGAAGAACATCGGCTCGGCCTTCCCGGGCTCCGAAGTCAAGGAGATGGAAGTCAAGGGCCGCAACCTGTCCGAAGGCGTGCCGCGCAGCTTCACCATCAGCAGCAACGAAGTGCTGGAAGCCCTGACCGATCCGCTCAACAACATCGTCTCGGCCGTGAAGAACGCGCTGGAACAGACGCCGCCCGAGCTGGGCGCCGACATCGCCGAGCGCGGCATGATGCTGACCGGCGGCGGCGCGCTGCTGCGCGACCTCGACCGCCTGCTGGCCGAGGAAACCGGCCTGCCGGTGCTGGTGGCCGAAGACCCGCTGACCTGCGTGGTGCGCGGCTGCGGCATCGCGCTGGAGCGCATGGACCGTCTCGGCAGCATCTTCACGAGCGAGTAAAACGCGAAAGCCATCATCGGCCGGCCTCTGCTTGCGCAGGCCGGCTTTTTGTTATTTGATTCCGCACCACCGCCGGGTCTGAATTCATGCCTCTGGGCACGCTCGATCGCACAGCGCCACCCCTGTTCAACCAGGGGCAGTCGGCACTCAGCAAGCTGATCTTCTTCGGCGCGCTCGCCCTGTTCCTCATGGTGGCCGATTCACGCTTCCGCATCGTGCAGCCGATCCGTGCGGGTATCGGCGCGGTGCTCTACCCGGTGCAATGGGTGGCGATGAAGCCGGTGCAGGCGGTGCTCGGCGGCGGGCGCTACCTCGAAGACTTGCAGACCGCCCAGCGCAACGAGGAAGACGCGCGCAAGGCGCTGATGATGCAGGCCGAACGCGCCGCCCAGGCCGACACGCTGACGCAGGACAACGCCCGCCTGCGCGAACTGCTCGAACTGCGCCAGACCACCACGACGCCGGGCCGCGCGGCGGAGGTGCTCTACGACGCGGCCGACCCCTACACCCGCAAGATCGTCATCGACCAGGGCATGACCCAGGGCGTGGCGCCCGGCTCGCCGGTGATCGACGCGCGCGGCGTGCTCGGCCAGGTCACGCAGGTGCTGCCCTTCACGAGCGAGGTCACGCTGGTGATCGACCGCGACCTTTCCATTCCCGTGCAGAACACCCGTACCGGCGTGCGCAGCGTGGCCTTCGGCGACGCCTCGGCCCACGGTGGCGGGCTGGAGCTGCGCTTCATGGCCGCCAACGCCGACCTGCAGGAGGGCGACCTGCTCTCCACCAGCGGCGTCGACGGCATCTATCCCGCCGGCCTGCCGGTGGCGAAGATCGAGCGCATCGAGCGCCGCGCCGACTCCGCCTTCGCCCGCATCTACTGCGTGCCGCTGGCCCACGTGACGGCCGCGCGCTACGTGCTGGTGCTCGAACCCACCGGTGCCCCGATGGCGCCGCCGCCCGCGCCCGCGGCGGCCACGCAGCGCAAGCGGCCTGAAGGCAAGCCCGGCGCGGGCAAGAACGAGAAGAAGCCGGGAGCGCGCCAATGATCAAGCGTCCCGGCCAGCAGCAGCTCCTGCTGCCCGTCAGCCCCGTCTTCATGTGGTCGAGCCTCATCGTGGCGCTGCTCGTCAACATGATTCCCATTGGCCGCGCCGTCTGGATGCCCGACCTGCTGGCGCTGGTGATCGTGTTCTGGGGCGTGCACCAGCCCGCACGCGTGGGCGTCGGCGCGGCCTTCGTGTTCGGGCTGTGCATGGACGTGCACCAGGCCTCGATGCTGGGCCAGCACGCGCTGGCCTATACGACGCTGGGCTTCTTTGCGATCACCATCCACCGGCGCCTGCTCTGGTACCCGGTGGCGTCGCAGGCGCTGCAGGTGCTGCCGCTGTTCGCGCTGTCGCAGCTGATCGAGGTCATCACGCGGATGGTCGGCGGCGGCGTGTTCCCGGGCTGGACGGTGCTGGTCTCGCCTGCCATCGAGGCTGCGCTCTGGCCACTGGTCACTGCCTTGCTGCTCGCACCACAGCGCCGCACCCCGGAACCCGACGAGAACCGTCCGCTATGAGCTCTCCCCCAGGCTTCGCGCACTTCGTGTCGCTTCGCCAACCCCCTCGCCGGGGGCAACACCAGCGGCCGGGCAAAGCCCGTTCCGCGGTGTTTCGCGATGAATCCGCGCCGCTTCCGTTCGGCTCGGGAGGCGCATTTGCCATCGCACCTGCGCGCGCCTAAGCTCCCTCCGCCATGACCGAAATCCGCAACGTAGCCGCCGACCTTGCGCGCTTCAAGCGCCGCGTGATCGTCATCGGTCTTGCCGTACTGTTTGCCTTCGGCCTGCTGTGCGCGCGGCTGGTGTACCTGCAGGTCGTGCGCCACGAAGACCTGGCCGAGCAGGCCGAGAGCAACCGCACGGCCATCGTGCCGGTGGTGCCCAACCGGGGGCTGATCCTCGACCGCAACGGCATCGTGCTGGCCTCCAACTACTCGGCCTACACGCTGGAGATCACGCCCTCGAAGGTGGGCGACGTCGAGGAAACCATCGACAGCCTGACGCAGGTGCTCGAAGTCTCGCCGCGCGACCGCCGCCGCTTCAAGCGCCTGCGCGAGGATTCGCGCAGCTTCGACTCCATTCCGATCCGCACCCGCCTGAGCGACGAGGAAGTCGCGCGCTTCGCGGCGCAGCGCTACCGCTTTCCGGGCGTGGAGATCAAGGCGCGCCTGTTCCGCAACTACCCGCAGGGGGAGCTGGCCTCGCACGTGCTCGGCTACATCGGCCGCATCAACCAGCGCGAGAAGACCGCAATGGAAGACTGGGACGAGGAAGACCAGGCCAACTACAAGGGCACCGACTACATCGGCAAGCTCGGCATCGAGCAGAGCTACGAGAAGACGCTGCACGGCCAGACCGGCGTGGAACAGATGGAAACCTCGGCCGGCGGGCGCGCCGTGCGCCGGCTCGCGAGCCACCCCGCCACGCCGGGCAACACGGTGATGCTGTCTCTCGACATCAAGCTGCAGAAGCTGGTGGAAGACATGTTCGGCGACCGCCGCGGCGCGCTGGTGGCCATCGACCCCAAGACCGGCGAGGTGCTGGCCTTCGTGAGCAAGCCCACCTTCGACCCGAACCTGTTCGTCGAAGGCATCGACAACGAAAGCTGGGCGGCGCTGACCGAGTCCATCGACAAGCCGCTGCTGAACCGCGCGCTGCGCGGCACCTACCCGCCCGGCTCGACCTACAAGCCCTTCATGGCGCTCGCCGCGCTGCAGACGGGCAAGCGCGGGCCCAGCGTGGTGATCAACGACCCGGGCTATTTCAACTTCGGCGGCCACCGCTTCGGCAGCCCTGAAGGCAACATCGGGGGCGTCGACATGCGCCGCTCGATCCAGCTGTCGAGCAACATCTACTACTACTCGTTGGCCAACGAGATGGGCGTGGACCTGATCCACGACTTCATGAAGCCGCTGGGCTTCGGCCAGATCACCGGCATCGACCTGGGCGGCGAAGTGCGCGGTGTGCTGCCGAGCACCGAGTGGAAGCGCAACACCTACAAGCGGCCCGAGCAGAAAAAATGGTACGCGGGAGAGACCATCTCGCTGGGCATCGGCCAGGGCTACAACGCCTTCACGATGCTGCAGCTCGCGCAGGCCACGTCCATCGTGGCCGACGGGGGCATGAAGCACAAGCCGCACCTCGTGCTGGCCACGCGCAACACGGTGAGCGGGCAGGTGGTTCCGCTGCCCCAGCCCCCGGCGGAAAACCTCGGCTTTGCGGCAGCCAACGTGGCGGTGGTCCGTGAGGGACTGACCAGCGTGGTCACCAGCGGCACCGCGCGCGGTGTGTTCGCGGGCGCGGGCTACCAGGCGGCCGGCAAGACAGGCACGGCGCAGGCGGTGACGCAGGCGCAGAACACCAAGTACAACGCGCGCGCACTCGAAGAGCATCAGCGCGACCATGCGCTGTTCATGGCCTTCGCACCGGTGAACGATCCGAAGATCGCGGTCGCGGTGATCGTGGAAAACGCGGGTTGGGGCGCCGGCGCCGCGGCGCCCATTGCGCGCCGCGTGTTCGACTACTGGTTGATGGACCAATACCCGAGCGAAGCCGACATGGCCGCGATCAAGATCGGCAAGGCCGCCGCGCCGATGGGCAAGCCGCGCGTGGCGAGCGAAGTGGCATGGCCTGCCGCTGCGGCGACTCCTGCAGCCGCGCCCTGATCTCCTGCTCCCTCTCCCCTTGGGGAGAGGGTTGGGGTGAGGGTGAGCGGCAATGAAGTCCGCGCGATGTTGCAAGGCCGGCTGCCCTCACCCTGGCCCTCTCCCAGAGGGAGAGGGGACAAGACGTCAGACCACGGTGCCGGTGACTTCACCCAGGCCGATGCGCACCGCACCGTCACGTTCGCACCAGCCACGCATCACCAGCGTATCTCCGTCCTCCAGGAACGTGCGCTTCTCGCCGTTCGGCAGCGTGATCGGTTGCTTGCCGCCCAGCGTCAGCTCGATCAGCGAGCCGGCTTCGTCGGCCTTGGGGCCCGACAGCGTGCCCGATCCCAGCAGGTCGCCCGGCTGCAGGTTGCAGCCGTTCACCGTGTGGTGCGCGACCAGCTGCGCGGCTGTCCAGTAGGCGGCCTCGGTGGTGTTGCCGCGCGTGAGGCGCACGGGCGCGATGCCCTCGGCGCGCATCTTCGCGGTCTGCAGCAGCACTTCGAGCGTGATGTCGAGCGCGCCGCTCTCGCGGTTCGGCGCCGAGTCGAGGTACGGCAGCGGCTGCGGGTCTCCGGCGGGACGCTCGAATTTCGCGCGGAAGGGCGCCAGCGCCTCCATCGTCACGATCCAGGGCGACAGCGTGCTCGCGAAGTTTTTCGAGAGGAAGGGGCCGAGCGGCTGGTATTCCCAGGCCTGCAGGTCGCGTGCCGACCAGTCGTTGAGCAGTGTCACGCCGAACAGGTGTTCCTCGGCATCGGCGATGGCGATGGGCTCGCCCTGCGCGTTGCCACGGCCGATGAAGAAGCCCAGCTCCAGCTCGTAATCCAGCCGCTTCGACGGGCCGAAGCTCGGCTCGGCCGCGTCGGGCGCCTTGGTCTGGCCCTGCGGGCGCTTGAAGACCTGGCCGCTCACGCCGATGGACGAGGCGCGGCCGTGATACCCGATGGGCACCCACTTGTAGTTGGGCATCAGCGGCTGGTCGGGGCGGAACAGCTTGCCGATGGTGGTCGCGTGGTGGATGCCGGTGTAGAAGTCGGTGTAGTCGCCGATGCGGCAGGGCACGGTCATCTCGGCCTCGGCTTGCGCGAGCAGCGCCTTCGACCACGCGGCCTGCTTGTCGCTGCCTTCGGCCAGGCCGGCGGAGATGGCGGCACGCAGTGCCTGCCGCTCCTTCGTGCCGGCTTCCATCAGCGCGTTCATGTCATCGGTGTCGACCAGGCCTGCCGCGCGCAGGTCCAGCACCTGGTCGCCGATGGCGACGCCGATGCGGAAGGCTTCATTGCTGCCGGCGAAGCGGAAGCGGCCGAAGGGCAGGTTCTGGATCGGGAAGTCGCAGCCGGCTTCATTGGCCGAGGCGACCCAGCTGCGCAGCTTCGGGTCATGGGTGGCGTTCAGTGCGGTCATGGATGTCTTTCTGCTCGATGTCTGTTTGTCTGTCTGATCAGTCTGCGGTCATGCCGGCCTTCTTGGCCACGTCACCCAGGCGCTGGTATTCGGTCTCGGTCAGCGTCGCCAGCTCATGCGGCGTCGAGCCGCGCGGCGAGAAGCCGGCCTGCGCCAGCTTGGCCTTCACGTCGGGCATCGCGAGCGCCTCGACGAAGGCTTCGTTCAGCGCCTTCACGACCGGTGCCGGCAGCTTCGCCGGCCCGTACACGCCGAACCACGGCTCCAGCGCGTAGCCCTTCAGGCCCGCCTCGGCCATCGTCGGCACGTCGGGCAGCGAGGGCGAGCGGCTCGGCCCCGCCACCGCCAGCGCGCGCAGCTTGCCAGCCTGGATGTGCGGCAGCGAGGCCGGCAGGTTGTCGAACATCACGCCGATGTTGTTGCCCAGCATGTCGGTGATGGCCGGGCCGCTGCCCTTGTAGGCCACGTGCACGAACTCGGTGCCGGTCATCTGCGCGAACATCACGCCGGCCAGGTTCATCGAGGTGCCGGCGCCCGCGGTGGCGTAGGGCAGGCCGGGGTTCTTCTTCGCGGCCGCGATCAGCTCGGGCACCGACTTCGCGGCCGAGGCCGCCGGCACTTCGAGCACGATGGTCGAGGTGCCCAGCAGGCTGATGGCGGTGAAGTCCTTGCGCGGATCGAAGGCCATCGACTTGTAGATGTGCGGGTTCAGCGCATTGGTCGAGATCGCGCCGAAGCCGATGGTGTAGCCGTCGGGCGCGGCCTTGGCCACCGCGTCCATGCCGATGTTGCCGCCCGCGCCGCCGCGGTTGTCGATCAGCACCGGCTGGCCCAGTTTTTCCGACACCTTCTGGCCCACGGTGCGTGCCACCAGGTCGGTGGTGCCGCCGGGTGTATAGGGCACGATGAAGCGGATGGGCTTCGAGGGGTAGTCGGCGGCCTGCGCGAACAGGGGCGCGGCCAGCAATGCCACGGCCGCAGCGCGGCGCGTGAGGGTAAACGGTGTCTTCGTCATGCCTTGAACTGGTCCTTGAGGCCGACCCAGCAATCGGCGTAGTCCGTGTCGAGCGCCGGGCTCTTCAGCGCGAAGTTCGTCGGCACGAAGCGATAGCGGCTCTCGAACATGAAGGCCAGCGTGTTGTCGAGCTTGTGCGGCTTGAGGTCGGCGTGCGTGGCCTTGTCGAAGGCTTCCTCGTCGGGGCCGTGCGGCACCATGCAGTTGTGCAGGCTCGCGCCGCCGGGCTTGAAGCCGCCCGGCTTGGCGTCGTACTCGCCCAGCACCAGGCCCATGAACTCGCTCATCAGGTTGCGGTGGAACCACGGCGGGCGGAAGGTGTTCTCCATCACCATCCAGCGCGGCGGGAAGATCACGAAGTCGCAGTTGGCCGTGCCGGGCGTGTCGCTCGGCGAGGTCAGCACGGTGAAGATCGACGGATCGGGATGGTCGAAGCTGATCGAGCCGATCACCATGAAGTGCGCCGTGTCGTACTTCACCGGCGAGAGGTTGCCGTGCCAGGCGACCACGTTGAAGGGCGACTGCTTCATCGGCGCCTGCCAGAAGCGGCCGCCGAATTTCTTGACGATCTCGTAGGCGCCTTCTTCCGATTCGAAGGCCGCCACCGGCGCCTGGAAGTCGCGCGCGTTGGCCAGGCCGTTCGAGCCGATCGGGCCGAGTTCGGGCAGGCGGAAGTGCGCGCCGTAGTTCTCGCAGACGTAGCCGCGCGAGAGGCCGTCGGGCAACGCCACCTTGAAGGCCATGCCGCGCGGCAGCAGCGCGATCTCGCCGGGCTTCACGTCGAGCACGCCGAGTTCGGTGGTGATGACGAGGCGGCCCTGCTGTGGCACCACCAGCATCTCGCCGTCGGCGTTGACGAAGGCGCGGCGCTCCATCGAGCGGCCCGCGAGGTACATCAGCGAGCCGATGCCGACCTGCGATTCGGCGTCGCCATTGGCCGCGATGGTGCGCATGCCGTCGATGAAGTCGGCCTTGGCCGCCGCTTCGTCCAGCGGCTGCGGGTGCCAGCGCAGCGGCTCCGGCGGCAGCGCGACTTCGCGGTCGGCGCCGGTGCTCCACAGCGGCTGGGCGTACGGCTGGTAGCGGCCCGACACCACCGAGGGCTGTCGGCGATACAGCCAGCTGCGGCGGTTCTCGTGGCGCGGCGCGGTGAAGGCGGTGCCGGAGATCAGCTCGGTGTAGAGGTCGAAGGGGCCGCGCTGCGGATTGTTGCGACCCTGCGGCAGCGCGCCGGGCACGGCCTCGGAGGCATATTCGTTGCCGAAGCCGCTCTGGTAGCGCCGTTCGGGGGACCGGGTTGCTTGGGTCATGTGCTTGCTCTTTCGGGAGTCGCGATGAGGTTGGAATGCGGTGGTGCTCAGCCCGCGCGGGCCGCGTCGAAGGCTTCGCGCAGCACGGCCAGCGAACCGACGTGGTTGGCCAGCACGAGTACGAGGCGCGCGTTGAAGGCGTGGCTCTCCTCGGTCGAGAGCCCCTGGTGCGCCTCGATGAGCGCTTCGTAGAAATCGTCGGGGGCGTCGAGGTTCGGCGCGGTGATCAGGTGTTGTTGCTGCATGGTGTTCTTCACGCCTTTGCGAGTGCGCGGTCGATGGCCGCGCGGATGTCCGCCGCCGCGGGCTGGCGCCAGCGCGCGCACACATGCTGGTCGGGCCGCAGCAGGTACACGGTGCCGGGCCGGGCGTCGTAGCGCTGCGCGGCGAGTTCGCTGCCCCGGGCGCCGTCCTCGACGCGCACCACGTGCAGCGGCAGGTCGCTGGCCTTGAGCTCGCCCAGGCTGCGCTCGGCCGCCTCGCCCTCGCCGAAAACCAGCGCGGTGAATTGCGAGACGTGGCATTCGCGCAGCAGCCAGCCGGTGCTGCCGTCCGCATGCACCACCGGCGCGTCGGCCGCCGCGGCGCCTGGCACCATCGCGCCCGAGAAGGTGTCGGCATCGGCCGTGTTCAAAGGCGAATCGCGCAGCACCGTGGCCACCGACAGCCGTCCGCTGTTGACCAGCGTGCGTGCAAAGGCGTGGCGTTTCGTCAGCTCCAGCACCGCGTCGCGGAAGAGGCGGCTCACCTCGCTCTTGGGCGTGATGAAGTCGGTGGCACGGGTGGAGTTGCGGATGTTCTCGTCGGCGGCGTATTCGCGCTCGCTGGCGTAGCTGTCGAGCAGCGTGTCGGGCGCGTTGCCCTGCACCACGGCCGCGAGCTTCCAGGCGAGGTTGTCGGCGTCCTGCACGCCCGAGTTGGCGCCGCGCGCGCCGAAGGGCGACACGCCGTGCGCCGAGTCGCCAGCGAACAGCACGCGGCCTTGGCGGAAGTGCTCCATGCGCTGGCAGGCAAAGGTGTAGACGCTGGCCCAGCCGATCTGGAACTGCACGCCCTCGAAGCCGATGCTGTCGAGCAGCGCGCGCACGCGCGGCGTGATGTTCTCGGGCTTGCGTTCTTCCACCGGGTCGGCGTCCCAGCCGAGCTGGAAGTCGATGCGCCACATGCCGTCGGCCTGCTTGTGCAGCAGCACGCTCTGGCCCGGATGGAACGACGGGTCGAACCAGAAGCGGCGCTCGGTCGGCAGGTGCGCGTCCATCGTGATGTCGGCGATCAGGAAGCGGTCGCGGAACACGCGGCCCTTGGCTTCCAGGCCCAGCAGCTGGCGCAGGTTGGAGCGCGAGCCGTCGCAGGCGGCGACGTGGTCGGCCTGCAGTTGGTAGCTGCCTTCGGGCGTCTCCACGGTGAGCACCGCGCCGTCGCCGCGCTGCGCGATGCCGGTGACCTTGTTGTTCCAGCGCAGGTCGATCAGCGGCAGCGTGGCCGCGCGTTCGACGAGGTAGCCTTCGACGTAGTACTGCTGCAGGTTGATGAAGGCCGGGCGCTCGTGGCCGGGCTCGGGCAGCAGGTCGAAGCGGTAGACCTGCTCGTCGTGGAAGAACACCTTGCCCACGTTCCACGATACGCCCTTGTCGACCATGCGGTCGCCGCAGCCGAGGCGGTCGAACACTTCGAGCGTGCGCTTGGCGAAGCAGATGGCGCGCGAGCCGCTGGACAGGGTGTTGTCGTTGTCCAGCAGCACCACGGGCACCTGCCGCAGCGCGAGGTCGATGGCGAGCGTGAGGCCGACGGGGCCGGCGCCGACGATCACCACGGGGTGATGGGCGGGTGTGGCCGCGTCCTGGTCGGCGTGGCGGCGGTAGTCGAAGCGCAGACTTTGATAGTCGATCACGTGTTGTCTCCGTGTCTTTTGCCTTGCTCCTTCCCCCTTTGGCGGAAGGTCGGGATGGGGCTCGACGGCGCTCGAAACTGGCGCTCTGCCTGCCCCCGCCCCAGCCCTCCCCCAGCGGGGGAGGGAGCAATGCGGGATCAGCCTTCGAGGGCCTTCCACATGTCGATGTCGCGCTGCGCCGTCCACACGCGCGGGTCTGCATGGCCCGAGGCTTCGTCGTACGCCCGGCTCACGTCGAACGGCATGCAGTGGTCGAAGATCACCCACTGGCTGTATTTGGGCTTGAGCTTTGCGTACGTGTCCTTGTAGACCGTGTTCAGGTCGCGCCCGGCCTTCACGCCCTCCTGCACGCTGGCGTACACGTCGGAGATGAAGTTGCGCGTGCCCGTCAGGCCCTCGGCCACCTCGGCCGGCGTGGTCAGCGCTGCGCCGCGGCCCGGCACCAGCGCGGCGGGCTTGAGTGCGGCGATGTTGTCCAGCGTTTGCGGCCAGTCCTTGAAATAGGCGTCGCCGGCGTACGGCGTGGCGCCGAATTCCACCAGGTCGCCCGACAGCAGCGTGCGCTCCTGCGGCAGCCAGACGACGGTGTCGCCCTTGGTGTGGCCGCGGCCCAGCTGGATCAGTTGCACTTCGAGCTTGCCGAGCCACAGCGTCATCTTGCCGGTGAAGGTCATGGTGGGCCAGGTCAGGCCCGGCGGCACGGTCTCGACGTTCTGGAACAGGCGCGGGAAGCGGCCGATCTCGCTGGCCTTGTCCTGCTCGCCGCGCTCCACGATCAGGTCGCGCGTGTCCTGGCTGGCCAGGATGTGCTCGGCACCGTAACCCGCTGCGCCCAGCACGCGCACCGCGTGATAGTGCGTGAGCACCACGTACCTGATGGGCTTGTCGGTCACTTCGCGGATGCGGCGCACCACGTCGGCCGCCATGGCGGGCGTGGCCTGGGTGTCGGCCACCAGCACGCAGTCGTCGCCGATGACGATGCCGGTGTTCGGGTCGCCCTCGGCGGTGTAGGCCCAGGCATGTTCCGAGATCTGGCTGAAGGTGACCTTTTTCTCTTCCATGTCGGCCTGGCTGGCGAATTTCTTGGCTTGGCTCATCGGGTGTCTCCGTCGGTGGGTGGGTCTTGGATTCGTTTAAAGCAAACGAATTCGCGGTTAACGAATTTCCGCAGTGTAAACCGCGGATCAGTTAATGTCTAATCCCTTCTTCATGAACGAACGACCAGAAGGCGAGGCCGGCCATGGCAGCCAATGACACCGACCGCGCCCAGCGCGGCATCCAGAGCATCGAAGTCGGCGGCCAGCTGCTGCGCGCGCTGGTGCACCACGGCCGGCCCATGGCGCTGAAGGACCTTGCGCGCGAGGCCGACATGACGGCCGCCAAGGCGCATCCGTACATGGTCAGCTTCGGGCGCCTGGGCCTGATCGAGCAGGACCGCGCCAGCGGCCACTATCTGCTTGGCCCGCTCGCCTTGCAACTGGGCCTCATCAGCCTGCAGCAGGCCGACCCGGTGCACATCGCCACCCCGCTGATCGGCCAGTTGGCCCAGCAGACCGGCCACACCGTGGCGCTGGCCGTGTGGGGCGCGCGCGGCGCGACCATCGTGCGCACGGCCGAGTCGCCGTCGCCGGTGCACGTGAACATGCGGCACGGCACGGTGTTCTCGCTGACCAACACGGCTTCGGGCCGGGTGTTCGCCGCCTACCTCGATGCCGACGCGGTGCGCCAGCTGCTCGAGGAAGAGCGCCAGCGCCGGGGCCAGCGCAAGGGGGCAGAGCCGAACCCGCCCGCCGGCATGCCGCCGGTGCAGCCTCTGCCGTCGTGGAGCGATTTCGAGCGCCAGCTGCAGGAAGTGCGCACGCACGGCATCAGCCGTTCCGACGGCGAGGTCATCCAGGGTGTCAGCGCCATGGCCGCGCCCGTCTTCGACCACACCGGTGCCATCGTGCTGGCCCTGACCGCCATCGGCCCGGCGGGCATCTTCGATACCGCGTGGGATGGCGAGATTTCCCGTGCGCTCAAGGCTTGCGCGGGCACGGTGTCGCAGCGGCTGGGCGCCACCCCCGCGCCGGCCACCCCGGGCTGAAGGTTCAGCCCTTCCTGCCGCCCAGCAGCACCAGCGCGCCGCCCACCACGATGGCGGCCACGCCGGCCCAGGCCGGGAGGTTGACGGTCTGCTTCTCCTTCATCGAGAGCTCCAGCGGGCCCAGCTTGGCCTGATGAGTTTCCTTGGTGAAGCTGAAGCTGCCGAGGCCCAGGACGGCAATGCCGCCCACGATCAGCAGGATGCCGACGATGCGTGTCGCGTTCATGGGATCGATCCTCCGTCCATCAGGTTGTGACTACCGGGGCGCCTGCGGCGATTGCTGCTGCAGCTGCCCCACCCACTGCACCACCTCGGCCACCGCGGCATCGCTGGCTGCAATCAGTGCCTTCACGCCGCCGGGCGCGTCGGCGCTGGGCGCGGGGCGGCGCACGGTGAACACGCGCTGGCCCAGCACGCGGTCGCCGCCGGCCGTGCTGCGGACCAGCGTGGCGCGCAGGCGCACCAGGCCGACGCTGGCGCTTGCCGAGTCGAAGTACTGGCTGAATTCGTCGAGCGAGATGCGCAGCATGTCTGGCACCTCGCCCTTGCTGCGCGAGATGGTGGCGCTTTCTGCCGGGCCGAGCACGGTGCGGCGTTCGGCCAGCGTGTCGCTGAGCCGCTGGCGCAGCAGTTGCGCCGGCGGCAGGCTCCAGCGCGACTGGCCGTAGGGGCGCAGCTCGTTGGCGTCGGCGTAGCCCAGCCGGTAGAGGATCTGCGTGCCATCCAGGCGCGTGTTGCTGTCGAACTCGGCCAGCGCCAGCGTGGGGAGAGGGGCGGCGGAGGAGGGCGCGGCCGCGGCAGGCGCCGCCAGGCCGGGGCCGAAGTCGTAGAGCGTGGCGCGCGCGGGCTTGTCGGGCAGCGCGCCGCAGCCGGCGGCCAGCAGCACGCAGCCCAGGACGGCGGCAGCCGGGTTCATCAAGGAGCGAATGGCGTTCATGGTCGATGGTCCTCCCTCAATCAGGGCCGTGTCGCGGCCGGCGCGCTGAAACCCGGTTCGCCCGGACCCGCGGCCGCGCCGCCGTTGCCGAACAGCAGCGATTGCGGGTTGTCGTTGATGCTGTCCGCCGCGCGGCCCAGCCGGCGCACGGCGTGCGAGGTGTCGTCGGCTACGCGGTTCACGCGCGGCAGTGTGGCCGCGTTGAACGAATCGACCGCCTGCGCCAGCGCCTTGGTGCCCTCGCTCAGCCGTTCGACGGGGCCTTCGGGTGCGTTCAGCCGGCCCACGGTGGTGTTGAAGTTGTTGGCCACGCGCGAGACGTCGCCGGCCGCCTTCTTCACCGAGGCCATCGTGTCCGGCAGTTTGGTCAGCGCAGGGTTCAGGCCGGTCTTCACCGTGTTGTCCAGCGTCTTCAGCAGCGTGTTGGCGCTGGCCGAGGCGGCCGCGATGCTCTCCAGCGCGTCGGCCGCACGCTTCTGGTTGGGGTCGCTCAGCAGCGTGTTGGCGCGCTTCGTCACTTCCTCGACCTGGTTGATGATGGCTTCGCCGCGGTCCTGCAGCTGCGCCAGTATCGACGGCTTGAGCGGGATGCGCGGCGGGTTGTCGTCGTCCGGCTTCAGTGCCACGTTCGACTCGCCCTTGTCGTCCAGCGCGATGAAGGCCAGGCCGGTCACGCCCTGGTAGCTCAGCGTGGCGAAGCTGGAGGTGGTGAGCGGCACCCGCTCGTCGACCGAGATGCGCACGCGCACATTGCCCTTGACCTTGGGGTCGAAGTCGATCGACGTCACCTTGCCCACCGCGATGCCGCGGTAGCGCACCGTCGCCTGCGGCTGCAGGCCGCTCACGGCGTCGCGCGTGGAGAGTTCGTAGATGTTGCGCACGGTGTTGTCGCGCGTGAACCAGATCACCAGCGCGACGAGCGCGGCGATCAGGCCGAGCACGAAGGCGCCGGCGGCGAGGGCGTGGGCCTTGTTTTCCATGGTGTGTCTGCCTTTCAGCGTTCGCCCGCGCTGGCGGGCTGCGATGGTGCATCGGCGGGCTTGTCGTGCAGCGCCTCCAGGGCGCGCTGGCCGCGCCCGCCGAGAAAGTATTCGTGGATGAAGGGGTGCGGATACGCGATGACCTCGCGCGCCGTGCCGGTGACGATCACCTTCTGGTCGGCCAGCACCGCGATGCGGGTGCTCAGGTCGAACAGCGTGTCCAGATCGTGCGTGACCATCACCACCGTGAGGCCCAGCTCGCGGTGCAGGCCGCGCAGCAGGTCGCAGAAGCTGTCCGACGCCTCGGGGTCGAGGCCGGCCGTGGGCTCGTCGAGCAGCAGCAGCGGCGGGTCCATGATGAGCGCGCGCGCCAGCGCCACGCGCTTGATCATGCCGCCCGACAGGTCCGCCGGGCTCTTGTTCGCATGCTGCGGACCCAGGCCCACCATCTGCAGCTTCACCAGCGCCGCGTGGCGGATCAGCTCGTCGGGCAGCAGCTTCAGCTCGCGCAGCGGAAAGGCGATGTTCTCCAGCACGCTGAAGGCCGAGAACAGCGCGCCGTGCTGGAACAGCATGCCCACGTTGGCCGCGCCCGAGGCGCTGAGCTCGCCGGGCTCCTGGCCCAGCACCTCGACATGGCCGCGCGTGGGTTTTTCGAGCCCGAGGATCTGGCGCAGCAGCACCGTCTTGCCCGTGCCCGAGCCGCCGACCAGCGAGAGCACCTCGCCGCGGTCGATGTGCAGCTGCAGGTCGCGGTGCACCACCTGTTCGCCATCGGCGCTCTGGAACGCCGTCCACAGGCCACGGATGTCCACCACGGTGGTGTCGGTGTCGGGGCGCACGGGCATGCTCATGGTTTCACGCCCTCACGCACGGAAGCCGATGCCCTTGAAGAGCACGGCGAACAACGCGTCGACCAGGATCACCGCGGTGATCGAGGTGACCACCGACGAAGTGGTGCCGCGCCCGAGGCTTTCGGTGTTGGGCTTGACCTTCATGCCGAAGTAGCAGCCGATCAGCGCGATCAGGATGCCGAACACCGCCGACTTGGCCGTGGCCAGCCAGAGGTTCGAGATCGGCACCGCGCGCGGCAACGCCGAGAGAAAGTAGGCCGGCGAGATGTCCAGCGCCGCGTCGGCCGCCAGCATGCCGCCTGCCAGCGCGGCCATCGAGGTCCACAGGCTGATCAGCGGCATGGCGATGGCCAGTGCCAGCACGCGCGGCATCACGAGGCGAAAGCCGTGCGGAATGCCCATCACGCGCATCGCGTCGAGCTCTTCCGTCACGCGCATCACGCCGATCTGCGCCGTGATGGCCGAACCCGAGCGCCCGGCGATCAGCACGGCCGCCAGCACCGGCCCGAGCTCGCGCACCAGCGACAGCCCGAGGATGTTCACCACGAAAGTCTCTGCGCCATATTGGCGCAGCTGCTGCGAGATCAGGTAGGCCAGCACCACGCCGATCAGCAGCCCGACCAGCGCCGTGATGTGCAGCGCCGTGGCGCCGAACTGGTAGAGGTGCCCCGAGAAATCGCGCCACGGCCCGCGGTGCGGCGCGCGGATCAGCTTGCCGATGTCGAGCGCGAGCTGGCCAATGAGTTCCGTCAGGTCGCGCATGACGAACATCGCGCGCGGCCCGAGGTGCGTGAACGCGCGGACGCGGTCGTTCAGCGAAGGCCCGGGTTCGGCCGGCGTCGGCACGGTGTACTGCGCCACCTGGTCGAGCACTGCCTTGTGCTGCGGCGACATCTCGAGCGTCGCGGGCCATTGGTGGTGCCAGTGCTCCCACAGCAGCTGCGCGCCGATGTGGTCGAGCTGTTCGATGGGGCGCAGGTCCCAGGCGCGGTCGTCCGCGGGCGGGGCGGCTGCCAGGTCTTTCGCCAGTGCCTGCCAGGCCGGCTTGGACGACATTGCCAGCGTGGTCCAGCAGCCGCTGGCCACCGTCCATTGGCGGCCGTCCTGCTCCCGCCGCCCGACGCGGGGCCGCGCGCTGTCGGCGGCGGGAGCGTCGGCAGGCGATGTGGCAGGGGACATAGGGCGGATGAGAGGGAAAGTTAACAGGTGCAGGGCTGGATGCGCGCATCGTAACCGGGTGCATCCGTGCGCCATGTGTCGCAGACCCCTCGTTTGCGTAGGGCGCGACGCCGTTTTTCGGTTTCCTTTTTCACGATTCGCGCCGGCCTCCGGCCCGGCCGCGGCCCGCTCATGCCGCGAAGCCCGCCGCCAGCGCCTCGCGCAGCCACGCCACGAAGGCCGTCACTGCCTGCGGCACGTGCGTGGCATAGGGCCGGATGGCATACAGCCGCTCGCCGAACGCGCCCACCGAACGCCATTGCGGCAGCACCTGCTGCAGCTTGCCCGACTGCAGCGCCGATTGGGCGCTGAAGTCCGGCACCAGCGCGATGCCCAGGCCGCCGAGGGCGGCGTCGCGCAGCGCCTCGCTGTTGTTGGCGACCAGCGGTCCCGAGACCGGCACCGTGATGCGCGGCGCCGCGGCCTTGCCCTTCTGCGGCGCGCGGGCCTCGAAATGCCAGGTCGGCGTTTCCTGCGCGCGCGGGTAGTGCAGGCAGTCGTGGCCGGCCAGCGCCTGCGGCTCGCGCGGCGTGCCGCGGCGGCGCAGGTAGGCGCGGCTGGCCACCAGCACCGAGCGGGTCTCGCACAGCGTCCAGGCCACGTGCGTGTCCGGCGGCGCGGCCGTGTGGCGGATGGCCAGATCGAAGCCTTCCATCGCGAGCGAGCTGAGCCGGTCCGACAGGTCGAGCTCGATGCGCACCTCGGGCTGCGCGCGCAGGAAGTCAGCCAGCCGGGGCACCAGCTGCTGGCGCGCGAAAGCCACCGGCGCCGTCACCCGCACCAGCCCGCGCGGCACGCCCGCGAGGTCGCGCACGCCGGCGAAGCTGTGGGCGATCTGCTCGAAGGGGCCGCGCATGTCCTCCACCAGCCGCTGGCCGGCCTCGGTGAGCCGCACGCTGCGCGTGGTGCGCTGCACCAATGGCGCACCGGCCGCGCGCTCCAGCTCGGCGATGCGCTGGCTCATGGCGGCCTTGCTCACGCCCAGGCGCAGCGCCGCCGCCGTGAAGCTGCCCTGCTGCGCGAGCACCGTGAGCCAGTGCAGGTGCGTCCAGAGCGCTTCGATATTTTGGGGTTTCATGTATTCATTGTTCAGCAGGATGAACAATAAGTTCAAGCTTCGCGTCTAGGCGCGCGCCGAGGTGCTGCCTAAACTGGCCGCACCCCCTCATTCTTCTGCGTCAGCGAAAGCCTTCTCCATGCCCACCTCCATCGATCATTTCATCGGCGGCAAGCCCGCCGCCAACACCTCCGGCCGCAGCCAGGACGTGACCAACCCCGCCACCGGCGCCGTGACCGGCAAGGTCGGCCTGGCCGACGCCGCGCAGGTCTCGGCTGCCGTGGCCGCCGCGCAGGCCGCCTTCCCGGCCTGGGCCGACACGCCGCCGATCCGCCGCGCGCGCGTCATGTTCAAGTTCCTGCAACTGCTCAACGAGCACAAGGACGAGCTGGCCCACCTCATCACCGCCGAGCACGGCAAGGTCTTCACCGACGCGCAGGGCGAGGTCTCGCGCGGCATCGACATCGTCGAGTTCGCCTGCGGCATTCCGCAGCTGCTCAAGGGCGACTTCACCGACCAGGTGAGCACCGGCATCGACAACTGGACGCTGCGCCAGCCGCTGGGCGTGGTCGCCGGCATCACGCCCTTCAACTTCCCGGTGATGGTGCCGATGTGGATGTTCCCGGTGGCGATTGCCGCCGGCAACACCTTCGTGCTCAAGCCCAGCCCGACCGACCCGAGCGCATCGCTGCGCATGGCCGAGCTGCTGAAGGAAGCCGGCCTGCCCGACGGCGTGTTCAACGTCGTGCAGGGCGACAAGGCGGCGGTGGATGCGCTGCTCGAGCACCCCGACGTCAAGGCCATCAGCTTCGTGGGCTCCACGCCGATTGCCAACTACATCTACGAGACCGGCGCCCGCCACGGCAAGCGCGTGCAGGCCCTGGGCGGCGCGAAGAACCACATGGTGGTCATGCCCGACGCCGACATCGACCAGGCGGTGGACGCGCTGATCGGCGCGGGCTACGGCTCGGCCGGCGAGCGCTGCATGGCCATCTCGGTGGCGGTGCTGGTGGGCGACGTGGCGGACAAGCTGCTGCCCAAGCTGATCGAGCGCACGAAGACGCTGAAGGTGCTCGATGGCGAGAACCTCGCGGCCGAGATGGGCCCGATCGTCACGCGCGCCGCGCATGAGCGCATCACCGGCTACATCGATCTGGGCCAGAAGGAAGGCGCGAAGCTGCTGGTCGACGGCCGCGAGTTCGACGGCAACAAGGCAGGCGCAGGCTGCGGCGATGGCTTCTGGATGGGCGGCACGCTGTTCGACCACGTCACCCCCGAGATGCGCATCTACAAGGAAGAGATCTTCGGCCCGGTGCTCGGCTGCGTGCGCGTGGCCAACTTCAAGGACGCGGTCGACCTGATCAACGCGCACGAGTTCGGCAACGGTGTGAGCTGCTTCACCCGCGACGGCAACGTGGCGCGCGAGTTCGGCCGCCGCATCCAGGTGGGCATGGTGGGCATCAACGTGCCGATCCCGGTGCCGATGGCCTGGCACGGCTTCGGCGGCTGGAAGCGCTCGCTGTTCGGCGACATGCACGCCTATGGCGAAGAGGGCGTGCGCTTCTACACCAAGCAGAAGTCGATCATGCAGCGCTGGCCCGAGAGCATCGGCAAGGGCGCCGAGTTCGTGATGCCGACGGCAAAATAGGCTCACCCCCGACTCTCGCGCACTTCGTGTCGCTCGCATCCCCCCTCAAGGGGGCGCTCCCGGCGGCCCGGCGGAGCCGGTTCCGCGGGAGCACTGGTACTGGCAAATGGCAACGGCGCGGTGGGGCGCCGTGGGCAAATAAGAACGAGCAGAAGGAGACAACCAATTGAGCGACACCACCTTCGACTACATCATCATCGGCGCCGGCACTGCCGGCTCGCTCATGGCGAACCGGCTCAGTGCCGACAAGAGCAAGCGCGTGCTGCTCATCGAGGCCGGCCGCAAGGACGACTACCACTGGATCCACATTCCGGTCGGCTACCTCTACTGCATCGGCAACCCGCGCACCGACTGGCTCTACAGCACCGAGCCCGACGCCGGCCTCAACGGCCGCGTGCTGCGCTACCCGCGCGGCAAGACGCTGGGCGGCTGCTCCAGCATCAACGGCATGATCTACATGCGCGGCCAGTCGCGTGACTACGAGCATTGGGCCGACCTCACCGGCGATGACGGCTGGCGCTGGCAAAACGTGCTGCCGGCCTTCAGGAAGCACGAGGACTTCTACCTCGGCGCCGACGAGATGCACGGCGCGGGCGGCGAATGGCGGGTGGAGAAGCAGCGCCTGCGCTGGGACATCCTCGACGCCTTTGCCGAAGCTGCGGTGCAGGCCGGCGTGCCGCACTCCACCGATTTCAATCGCGGCAGCAACGAGGGCGTGGGCTACTTCCAGGTCAACCAGAAGAACGGCTGGCGCTGGAACACCGCCAAGGCCTTCCTGCGCCCGACCTGCTACGGCCGGCCCAACTTCGAACTCTGGACCGGCGCGCAGGTCTCGCGCCTGCTGTTCGAGACGCTGCCCGACGGCACGCGTCGCTGCACGGGCGCGGAAGTGTGGAACGGCAGCGAGATGACCACCGCGACCGCGTCGCGCGAGGTTGTGTTGAGCGCAGGCTCCATCGGCTCGCCGCAGATCCTGCAGCTCTCGGGCGTCGGCCCGGCCGAGCTGCTGCGCCAGCACGGCATCGACGTGGTGCTCGATGCCCCTGGCGTCGGCGCCAATCTGCAGGATCACCTGCAGATCCGCGCGGTCTACAAGATCGCCGGCGCGCCCACGCTCAACGTGATGGCCTCGTCGATGGTCGGCAAGGCAAAGATCGGCCTCGAATACCTGCTCAAGCGCAGCGGCCCGATGAGCATGGCGCCCTCGCAGCTGGGCGCCTTCACGCGCAGCTCGCCCGAGCACGAATGGCCCAACCTGCAGTACCACGTGCAGCCGCTGTCGCTCGATGCCTTCGGCGATCCGCTGCACAGCTTTCCGGCCTTCACCGCGAGCGTGTGCAACCTCAACCCCACGAGCCGGGGCTCGGTGCGCATCAAGAGCAAGCGCTTTGAAGATGCGCCGGCCATCGCGCCCAACTACCTGAGCACCGACGAAGACCGCAAGGTGGCAGCCGACTCGCTGCGCGTGACGCGCCGCATCGCCGAGCAGCCCGCACTGGCCAAGTACAACCCGCAGGAATGGAAGCCCGGCGTGCAGTACCAGAGCGACGAAGATCTCGCGCGGCTGGCCGGCGACATCGCCACCACCATCTTCCATCCGGTCGGCACCACGAAGATGGGCGCCGAGAGCGACCCGATGGCCGTGCTCGATTCGCGGCTGCGCGTGCGCGGCGTGCAGGGCCTGCGCGTGGTCGATGCCGGCGCGATGCCGACCATCACCAGCGGCAACACCAACAGCCCGACATTGATGATGGCCGAGAAGGCAGCAGGCTGGATCGTCGAAGACAACCGCTGAGGTCGCGCGCAGGGTGACAACGTGAAAGGCGCAGGCATTTTGTTCAAGATTTGCCGCGCCGTTTAGCCGACAGTGCGTTGTCCGGCGAGGCAATTCCGCTTTCGCTGCCCAACAACCCTGCCCTGGAAAGAAGCATGTCCGACATCAAGACGACCCCCGCGACAGGCGCCTCGCGGCGGCGTATTCTGGCCGGCGCGGCCGGCATCGCGACCGTGTCCGCCCTCGGTACTTCGAGCGCGGCTGCCGCGCAAAAGCACGCTGACCACACGAAAGGATCCCCCATGAGCTTTGTCACCACCAAGGACGGCACGAACATCTTCTACAAGGACTGGGGACCGCGCAACGCGCAGCCCATCGTCTTTCATCACGGCTGGCCCCTGAGCGCCGACGACTGGGACACGCAGATGCTGTTCTTCATCGGCAAGGGCTACCGCGTGATCGCGCACGACCGCCGCGGCCACGGCCGCTCCTCGCAGACCGCGGGCGGGCACGAGATGGACACCTACGCGTCGGACGTGGCGGCGCTGACCGACGCGCTGGACCTGAAGGACGCCGTGCACATCGGCCATTCGACGGGCGGCGGCGAGGTGGCGCGCTACGTGGCGCGCGCCAAACCGGGCCGCGTGGCCAAGGCCGTGCTGGTGGGCGCCGTGCCGCCCATCATGCTCAAGACAGCGGCCAACCCCGGCGGCCTGCCGATGGAGGTGTTCGACGGCTTCAGGGCCGCGCTCACGGCCAACCGCACGCAGTTTTTCATCGACATACCCACCGGCCCGTTCTACGGCTTCAACCGGCCGGGCGCGAAGGTCTCGCAGGGCCTCATCGACCGCTGGTGGCTGCAGGGCATGATGGGCGCGGCCAATGCGCACTACGAGTGCATCAAGGCCTTCTCCGAGACCGACTTCACCGAAGACCTGAAGAAGATCGACGTGCCGGTGCTCGTGATGCACGGCACCGACGATCAGGTCGTGCCCTATGCGAATTCGGGGCCGCTCGCGGCCAAGCTGCTCAAGCGCGGCACGCTGAAGAGCTACGAGGGCTACCCCCACGGCATGCTGTCCACGCATGCGGACGTGATCAACCCCGACCTGCTGGCATTCGTGAAGAGCTGAGGCCGGGCGCGCCGCGGTGTACGAACGCCGCGGCGTGTCGCATCAACGCTCGATGGTCTTGTTCCAGCGCGCGTTCCACGCCGGCCGGTTCGCGTTGATGCTTTCCCAGTCGATGGTGACGGCGGTCTTCATCCACTTGTTGATGTCCGCCACCTGCGCCGCGCCTTCGCCCACGGCCGGGGCCTTGGGGTTGGTCGGGATCTGCGCGCCGTACTGCAGCACGTTGGCCTGAGCCACGGGGCTCAGCAAAAACTCGGCGAGCTTCTGCGACAGCTCGGGCTCGCTGTTGTTGGCGATCACGCACTGGCCGACCATGAGCACCACGGCGCCTTCCTTGGGCGGTGCGTACTCGACCGGAATGCCCTTGGTCTTGAGCGCGGCCACGGCCGTGGGCGTGAGCGGGAAGATCGCCGCTTCGCCGGTCTGCACCATCTCCGAGAGCTTGGCCGAACTGGGGATGTACTCCAGCACGTTCGGCCCGATCGTGGTGGG
>Ga0207709_10000411_pt1 | contig 41804 bp, 36 predicted proteins | sample KBSM34metaG_FD_184397 | JGI IMG/M metagenome (GOLD analysis project Ga0207709, IMG submission 184397) | Miscanthus rhizosphere microbial communities from Kellogg Biological Station, Michigan, USA - KBS M3-4 metaG (SPAdes) (version 2) | ecosystem: Host-associated > Plants > Roots > Rhizosphere >...
CAACAACGCGACCTGCTGTCGGTCTTCGCCTTCGATGAATCGCTTCATGGGCACCTCGCTGAGAACGGGTGCCATGATTTTATTTAGATGAGTGCCGACGGCGAAGCGTTTTCACACAGCCTCGGCCGATAGTAGCCATTCGCGCGAGGCCGAGGGATGTCGGGTGTCGCTGCGTACCTGCCACTCGCAGGGACGAGCTGCCGGCCTGGGTGCAGCATGTTCCTACCGTTTGCGGTGCGTTCTCAGCCGCCGATAAGGGAGCATTGACGTGCCTTTGGTTATCGTCGGTTAGGTCTGCGGCGTTCGGCTTCGGGCTCCGGTGCTGGCAGTCCACTGCTCGAGAGAGTCAATGTGCGAATGAGCACTAGCATGGCGACGCGGCGTTGATATCTACGAGCAGATGGGTGCACCCGGGCGAATTGAAGATCTCGTTACAGCAGACAAACGTAAGAGGTTTGATCGCGATGTGACGTGTGAACTAGTTTTCCGATCCGCGCCTGATGTGTGCATGCCGATTTTACGAGCGCAGGTCTTTCCGATTCCTCTCTGGCGATCAATCTCAGGACGAACGACTGGAACGCGCGCTCCAGACGTTCGGGCGCGCGACTTGATTCTCAAAGCCCGCCGGGACGGGCATGCTGGAAGGCCCGTTGCTGCGATGCAGAAGGTTTCGGCTACGGAAACGTGGCGTGTCTTGATCGCATGACTGCCGAAGTCGAATTTGGCGCAAGACTTGATCTGCAGGTTCTCGAGACGAGACCCGCAAGCGTTTTGCTCCAACCTTTTTCTTTGGAACCTCCATGAATCTCACGACAGCCATGAAGATCGTATCGGCCCCTGTTCTGACCCTCCTGGTCGCGGCCGGCGCCCACGCAGAGGCGTACGACGGTGTGCACAAGGCCTTCTCCAGCAAGACGCGCGATGAGGTGAATGCCGAGGCCGTGCGCACCGCCAAAGCGCCCGACCAGAACGTGGTTCGCGGTTCTCGCGGTCCCGAGACCATGGCTGTTTCGACGGCGCGTTCTCTCGTTGAAGCCGAGGCCGTTCACTACAACCTGCGGCCCGACCAGAATGTCGGCTCCGGCTCTCGTGTGAACAGCAAAGTTATTTCGACGATGCCGCACCCGGCCGATCTGCGCGCCAAGGCCAATTGAGCAACGACTGCTTCACGCTCCGCGTGCGGTAAGAAAAAAACGGTTGGCAGGAGAGCCCGGAGTTGCGGGTGCCCATCACGCACATGCCAGCCAAGGGTGGACACCTGATGACAACTTCCCTCACTGCTGACGCCGCCAGAGCCTTGGAGCCAGCCCCTTTGCCCGCCAAGGTCAACTCGGGCGTCGCCAACCCCTTGCTGTACGCGCCGCTGCTGCCGCTGTTGATTCGCCTCGCGGTGCCCACGGTCGCCGTGATGCTCATGCAGACGGTGTTGAGCGTGGCAGAAACCTACTTCGTGAGCGGGCTGGGTGTCGACGCTATCGCAGCGGCCTCGTTAGTCGTGCCCGTCATGTTGCTTATGACCATGGTCTCCAACGGGGGTGTCGGAGGCGGGGTTTCTTCGGCGGTCGCGCGGGCGCTCGGCGGCGGGCGGCAAGACGAAGCCGAAAGTCTCGTGTGGCACAGCGTCGTGATCGCGATCATCGCAGGCGGACTGTTCGCGTTGGCTGTGATCGCCGCGGGTCCGATGCTCTACCGTGAACTGGGTGGAACAGGCGCGTCCTTGCAGCAGGCGATTCGATACTCGGACATTCTCTTTGGCGGCGCGGTGCTGTTCTGGATTCCGACGTTGCTGCAGTCAGCCTTGCGAGGTGCGGGCAACGTCAGAACTCCAGCACTGATCATGCTCGGCGGCGTTGGCGCCGGGCTCATTATTTCTCCCGTCCTGATCCTGGGTTGGCTGGGGTTTCCGCGGATGGGCGTCGCCGGTGCGGGCGTGGCGCAGGTGCTGTGCAGTGCAGGCTCGCTCGTGGCGATCGTTGCCTCCATGCGATCCGCGGGCTCGAGGCTTCGACTTCGTCGGCACCCGCTACGGCGTGATCACTTCGGTGCCATCCTTGGCGTTGGCTTGCTGTCGACCCTCAACGCGGCGATGACGACGCTTTCAATTGCCGCGATCACAGCGGCTGCAGGCGCCTTCAACGTGTCGACGATCGCGGGCTACGGTATCGCGTCTCGACTGGAAATGTTGCTGGTTCCCGTGATGTTCGGCTTCGGCACCGCCGCCGTCGCCGTGGTTGGAACCTGCATTGGCGCCGGCGATGTGGTGCGTGCGCGGCGCGCTGCGCTGGTGAACGCATTGTTCGTTGCTGGGTTGCTCGAAGTGCTGGGCCTCGGCGTGGCATTCTTTCCTGGACTGTGGATGTCTCACTTCGCGAGCGACCCCGACGTATTGGCCGTCGGGGGGCAGTACCTGAGGGTGATGGGCCCGGTGTTCGGCTTCATTGCCGTCGCGTTGTCACTGTATTTCGCGGGGCAGGGCGCGCGGCGCGTCGGCTGGCCGCTCGCGGCCGGTGTCTTGCGCTTCGTGTGCGCGCTGTCCGCAGCGGCGCTGGTGTTCGCGGGGAGGCTCAGCCTCGAGTCTGCCTTCCTGCTGGTGGCTGGGGGCGCCATCGTCGGCGCCGCAGTGACGGTGTGGGGCTTCGCCCGGGGAGATTGGGGAAGACGCTAGAGTCACACGCTTCGTGCTGCGGCACAGGAGGTTTGTAGCTGTACATCTGTGCGATGTCGCTGCGTCTCTCTGTCCTTCGGCGTGGAGGTCGGAAGAACCGGTGTTTTCGAGCGCAACGGGTGAGTCGGTCGGATCGCCCGGGTTGCCGGGACGTATTCAGTGTCTCAATGCGGACGGATTGCCACCGCTTCGAGGGGTTCAGCCTGCCAGCCGCCACCCAGCGCCTTGAACGCACTGACCGCCGCGCGCGCCGACTCCGTTTGCGCTTGCGCTCTTGCATCGGCCACGCGCAGCAGGCTCTCGTCCGCTTGCAGCACTTCGATCAGGCTGATGACGCCTCGCTGATAGGCCGCGAACGATGCCCCTCGCGCGCGACCGAGCGATGCCTCGCCCTGCGCGAGCAAGGCGGCTTGTTCTTCACGCTTGACCAGGGCGGAGAAGGCGTTCTCCACGTCTTCGGTCGCACGCAGTGCAGCGAGCCGGTAGGCTGCGAGCAACTCCGCGTCCTGCCCCTTGGCGAGTGCAATCTGCGCGTCGATGCGCCCGAAGTCGAACAGCCGCCAGCGCAGGCCGAGCAGGGCCGCAGCCTGGCTGGCGCCGCCGGTGAACAGATTGTCGCTGGCCACGGACGTGGCGCTGCCGATCGTTCCCCCCAGTGAGAGTTTCGGGTAGTACTCGGCCATGGCCACGCCAATGCGCGCGTTCGATGCCGCAAGGCGCCGCTCGGCAGCGATCAGGTCGGGCCGCCGCCGCAGCAAATCGCCGGGTGATCCGGTGGCGCCGATGCGCGGTGCGACAGGAATGACACCCCCCGCCGCCAATTCGGAGCGGTGCGCGCCTGGCGTCGCGCCCAGCATCACGTCGAGCGCGTTCATGGCCGCGGCCTCGCCCGCCTCCAACACTGGCACAGATGCACGGACCTGCGCCAGGGCACCTTCGGCTTGCCTCAGTTGGAGTTCGGCGGCCAGCCCCTTGCCGTAGAGGAGGTTGATCTTCGACAGCAGGTCCTGCTGCGTGGCGACTTGCCGCCGTGCCACGTCGAGGCGGGCCTGTAGACCGCGCAGCGTGATGTAGATGTCTGCGGTCTGCGCGGCCACGGCCAGGCGCGTGGCGGTCGCGCCGGCCTCCGATGCCTGGTAGTCGGCCAGCGCTGCCTCGCGTCCCCGGCGCAGGCCGCCGAAGATGTCCAGCTCCCAGCTTGCGCCGAGACTCGCTTCGTAGGCGTTGCCGTAGCGATCGAACCCTGGCTGCGAGTTCAGGACCTGGCCCAGTGGCGTCTCCACCGACTGGTAGGCCCTGGCGGCTTGTCCGCCGAGATTGCCCGAGGGCAGCAGCGCCGCATTCGCCGCACCGAGCCCGGCCCGGGCCTGCGTCACGCGGGCGGATGCCTGCGCAAGGTCAAGATTCTGTTTCAGCGCGAGTTCGACATAGCGGGCCAGTCGTGCATCTCCGAAGCCGGTCCACCACGCCACCAGCTCGGCGGTGGCGGTGGCGGATCGCTGGTCGAGGGCTGTCGCGCCGATGAATCGGTCCGGCAGGCTCGGGGCAGGTCGGACATAGTCAGGCCCGACAGCGCAGCCTGCGAGGAGGCTGAACAGCAGGGGCAGGGCAAGAGTACGTTGGGACATGGGTTGCTCCGGGACGGTGGACAGGAAAAGGTGTGTGACTATAATTCAATATGGTCACTTGTTGTCGTTTGTTTGTCCGGGCGGTAAGCTCTGGTCATGAGCAATGCAACTTCTTCTCCGCCTGTAGCGCGGGGGCCGGCCGATCACGACGTGCGCGCGCAGATCGTCGTCGCGGCCACCGAGCACTTCAGCCAGTACGGGTACGAGAAGACCACGGTTTCCGACCTCGCCAAGGCCATCGGCTTCTCCAAGGCGTACATCTACAAGTTCTTCGAGTCCAAGCAGGCGATTGGCGAAATGATCTGCGCGAACTGCCTGCGCGAGATCCAGGAGGGCATCCGCGTGGCGGTCGACGGGGTCGAAAGCCCGCCCGAGAAGCTGCGCCGTATGTTCAAGGCCATTGTCGATTCGGGCCTGCGCCTGTTCTTCCAGGACCGCAAGCTCTACGAGATCGCCATCTCGGCGGCCAGCGAGCGCTGGCCTTCGGCCATTGCCCATGAAGAGTGCATCCGGCAGATGCTCATCGAGCTGCTGAAGCAGGGCCGCGAGTCGGGCGACTTCGAGCGCAAGACGCCGATCGACGAGGCGGCGGCGGCCATTTATCTGGTTATGCACCCCTATATCAACCCCGTGATCCTGCAGCTCAGCGCTCATTACACGGACCAGGCGCCGGCCCAGCTGTCGGGTCTGGTGCTGCGCAGTCTGTCTCCTTGAAGATATAAATCAAATGTGACCATTGACTAAAATGGTCACTGTTATCAGAATCGGGGCCCTGATCGATTCGTCTATGGGCCCCTCATGCACTCGCGCCGCTTCCTTACATCTGCACTTGTCTGCGTCTTGCCGTTCGCGCTGGCCGCCTGCGACGACAAGGCGCCGCCCGATCCGCGCACCCAGGCGCCGCTGGTGCGCGCAGCCACCGTCCAGACGGCCGCGTCGGCATCGCGCTCGTTCACCGGCACCGTGGCCGCGCGGGTTCAAAGCGACCTGGGTTTCCGCGTCTCCGGAAAGGTGCTGGAGCGCTTCGTGGACGCGGGCCAGACGGTCAAGCGCGGGCAGTTGCTCATGCGCATCGACCCGGTCGACCTGAGGTTGGCGGCGCGTGCCCAGCAGGAGGCTGTCAGCGCTGCACGGGCGCGTGCAAAGCAGGCGAGCGACGAAGAAGCGCGTTACCGCGATCTGCGCGGCACCGGCGCCATTTCCGCCTCGGCGTACGACCAGGTCAAGGCGGCGGCGGATGCGGCCCAGGCCCAGCTCGGTGCGGCCGAAGCGCAGGCCGAGGTTGCGCGCAATTCCAATCGTTATTCGGAACTCGTTGCCGACGCGGACGGCACGGTGCTCGAGACGCTGGCCGAGCCTGGCCAGGTCGTCAACCCCGGGCAGCCGGTGGTCCGCTTGGCGCAGGCCGGGCGCAGGGAGGCCGTGGTCCAGTTGCCGGAAACGCTACGTCCGGTCATCGGCTCCGTCGGCCAGGCCACGCTGTTCGGCAGGGAAGGTGTTGCGGTGGCCGTCAAGCTCAGGCAACTCTCCGATGCAGCCGACAAGCTCACGCGGACCTTCGAGGCGCGCTATGTGCTTGATGGCGAGATGGTCAACGCGCCACTCGGGGCCACGGTGACGGTTCACGTCGGGGATGGCAAGGTCGTCGCGAAGAACGGTGTGCAGGTGCCCATCGGCGCCCTGTTCGACGCCGGCAAGGCGCCGGGGGTCTGGGTCATCACCGGTGATCCGGCGAAGGTGCACTGGCAGCCGGTAACGGTGGAGTCGCTGGAAGACGACCGCGCCCAGATCACGGGCGAGCTCAAGCAGGGCGATCGCGTGATCGCACTCGGCGCGCACCTGCTGCGCGAGGGTGAAGAGGTGCGCGTTGCCGGCGCGGCCGCGGCGCCTGCGGGTGGCGGAGCCCGTCCATGAGCGAAGGCCGTTTCAATCTGTCGGCGCTCGCAGTCCGTGAGCGCGCTATCACCCTGTTCCTGATCCTGCTGATCTCGCTGGCCGGCCTCGTCGCTTTCTTCAAGCTGGGGCGCGCGGAAGACCCGGCCTTCACGATCAAGGTGATGACCATCATCACGGCCTGGCCCGGCGCCACGGCGCAGGAAATGCAGGACCAGGTCGCCGAGAAGGTCGAGAAACGCCTGCAGGAACTGCGCTACTACGATCGCGCCGAAACCTACACGCGGCCCGGTCTCGCGTTCACCACGCTGACCTTGCAGGACAGCACGCCACCCTCCAAGGTGCAAGAAGAGTTCTATCAAGCACGAAAGAAGGTCGGCGACGAAGCGGGCAATCTTCCGGCGGGCGTGATTGGCCCGATGATCAACGACGAGTACGCCGACGTCACCTTCGCCCTCTTCGCACTCAAGGCCAAGGGAGAGCCGCAGCGCGTGCTGGTGCGCGATGCGGAAACGCTGCGCCAGCGGCTGCTGCACGTGCCGGGCGTGAAGAAGGTGAACATCGCCGGCGAGCAGCCCGAACGGATCTACGTCGAGTTCGCGCACGACCGGCTGGCCACACTGGGCATCGGCCCGCAGGATGTGTTCGCCGCGCTCAATGCCCAGAATGCGCTGAGCCCGGCCGGGTCGGTAGAAACCAAAGGTCCGCAGGTCTTCATTCGCCTGGACGGTGCCTTCGACACCTTGCAGAAGATCCGGGACACGCCGGTGGTCGCGCAAGGGCGCACCCTGAAGCTGTCGGACGTCGCCACGGTCAAGCGCGGCTATGAAGACCCAAGCACCTTCATGATCCGCAACGGCGGCGAACCGGCCCTGCTGATCGGCGTCGTGATGAAAGAGGGTTGGAACGGTCTCGACCTGGGCAAGTCGCTGGACGCGGAAGCCCGCGCCATCAATGCCGAACTGCCGTTGGGCCTGAGCCTGTCGAAGGTCACGGACCAGTCGGTCAACATCGCCGCATCGGTCGACGAATTCATGATGAAGTTCTTCGCGGCCTTGCTGGTCGTGATGCTGGTGAGCTTCCTGAGCATGGGCTGGCGCGCGGGCCTGGTTGTCGCTGCAGCCGTGCCGCTCACGCTGGCCGTGGTCTTCGTGGTAATGGCCGCCACCGGCAAGAACTTCGACCGTATCACGCTCGGTTCGCTGATCCTGGCGTTGGGCCTGCTGGTGGACGACGCCATCATCGCCATCGAGATGATGGTGGTGAAGATCGAAGAAGGCTACAGCCACATCGCTGCATCGGCCTATGCGTGGAGCCACACGGCGGCGCCGATGCTCTCGGGCACGCTGGTCACCGCCGTCGGCTTCATGCCCAACGGCTTTGCGCCGTCGACAGCGGGCGAGTACACGAGCAACATGTTCTGGATCGTCGGCATCGCGCTGATCGCCTCCTGGGTCGTCGCGGTGGTGTTCACCCCGTACCTGGGCGTGAAGCTGCTGCCGAACTTCAAGAAAATCGAAGGCGGCCACGCCGCGATCTACGACACGCCGCGCTACAACCGCCTGCGTCGCGTGCTCGAGCGCGTGATCGCACGCAAGTGGCTGGTCGCAGGCGCCGTTATCGCGCTGTTCGTGCTGTCCATCCTCGGCATGGGTGTCGTGAAGAAGCAGTTCTTCCCGATCTCCGACCGTCCCGAGGTCCTGGTCGAGGTGCAGATGCCCTATGGCACGGCCATCACGCAGACCAGCGACGCGACGGCGAAAGTCGAGGCCTGGCTGTCCAAGCAAGCTGAGGCACAGATTGTCACGTCCTATATCGGCCAGGGCGCACCGCGCTTCTTCTTCGCCATGGGCCCGGAACTGCCGGACCCGTCCTTCGCCAAGATCGTCATCCGCACAGCCAGCCAGGAAGAGCGTGACGCCCTGAAGCTGCGGCTGCGCGAGGCCATCGCGCAGGGCTTGGCGCCCGAGGCGCGGCTGCGGGTGACCCAACTGGTGTTCGGCCCGTACTCGCCGTTCCCGGTGGCCTACCGTGTCACGGGGCCGGATGCAAACGAATTGCGGAAGATCGCGGCCGACGTGCGTCAGGTCATGGATGCGAGCCCAATGATGCGCACCGTCAGCACCGACTGGGGCACCCGCACGCCCGCGCTGCACTTCACCTTGAATCAGGACCGTCTGCAGGCCGTGGGCCTAAGCTCCAATGCCGTGGCGCAACAACTGCAGTTCCTCTTGAGCGGCGTGCCAGTGACGACCGTGCGCGAAGACATCCGCACCGTGCAGGTCGTCGCCCGTTCGGCGGGCGACACGCGTCTCGACCCTGCCCGCATCGCGGACTTCACGCTCGCCGGTGCCGGCGGTCAACGCATTCCGCTGTCGCAGGTCGGCCAGGTCGAGATGCGCATGGAAGAGCCGGTCATGCGGCGACGCGACCGCGTGCCCACCATCACGGTGCAGGGCGACATCGCCGACGGAACGCAGCCGCCGGACGTGTCGAACGCGATCACCAAGCAGCTGCAGCCGATCATCGAGAAGCTGCCCGCGGGCTACCGCATCGTCCAGGCCGGCTCGATCGAGGAATCGGAGAAGGCGACCGCGGCGATGCTGCCGCTGTTCCCGATCATGCTGGCGGTCACGCTTCTGATCATCATTCTCCAGGTGCGCTCGATGTCGGCGATGGTCATGGTGTTCCTTACCAGCCCGTTGGGACTGATCGGTGTGGTGCCAACTCTGCTCATCTTCCAGCAGGCATTTGGCATCAATGCGCTGGTTGGGCTCATCGCGCTGTCGGGGATTCTGATGCGCAACACGCTGATTCTGCTGGGGCAGATCCACCACAACGAGCAGGAGGGGCTGGACCCTTTCCACGCGGTGGTCGAGGCGACGGTGCAGCGAGCGCGGCCCGTGATCCTGACGGCGTTGGCGGCGATCCTCGCGTTCATTCCGCTGACGCATTCGGTGTTCTGGGGCGCATTGGCGTACACGCTGATCGGCGGCACTTTCGCGGGGACGATCCTGACACTGGTGTTCCTGCCGGCGATGTATTCGATCTGGTTCAGGATCAGGCCAGGCAACGCGACCCAGCCCGCGCACTGATGCGCTTCATCATCATTCATCAAGATCGAAGGAACCAGTCATGTCGAGTTCATCAGTCGTCGTAGTGACTGGCGCGTCCTCGGGCATCGGACGTGCCGCCGCGGAAATGTTCGTGGCGCGAGGCTGCCGGGTTTTCGGCACCGTTCGCGAGTTGCGCAAGGCACCCGCGCTGCCTGGTGTGGAGTTCATCGAAATGGACGTCCGCGACGAAGGCTCTGTCCAGAGGGGCATCGAATCCGTCATCGACCGGGCCATGCGCATCGACGTGCTGGTCAACAACGCGGGAATGATGATGATCGGCGCGGTCGAGGAAACCGCGACAGCCGAGGCTGCAGTGCTGTTCGATACCAACGTTTTCGGCATGCTCCGCACGACGCGCGCGGTGCTCCCGTACATGCGTGAAAAACGCCGCGGGCGAATCGTCAACGTGAGTTCCGTGCTCGGTGTGCTTCCGGCTCCGTACATGGGACTCTATGCGGCCACCAAGCACGCAGTGGAAGGGCTGTCGGAGTCGCTGGACCATGAAGTGCGCCAGTTCGGCATTCGTGCCACGCTGGTGCAGCCGGCCTTCACCCGGACCAACCTCGATGCCAATGCGCCCCGTGTCAAGGCGCGGATCGCGGGCTATGACCGCGAACGCGAACTGGTGACGCTCTCCGTGGCCGAGAGCGTGAGCAGTGCGCCCGAGCCGCACGGCGTGGCGAGCACCATCGTCGAGGCGGCGCTGGGCCCGTGGCGAATGCGTTGCACGCCGCCGGGGGAGGCGTCTCTGTTGACGAAATTGCGCCGCTTCATGCCGGCGGGACCGGTGGATGCGAGCCTGAGGAAAAAACTCGGGCTCGTCTGAGCACCTGTCCGAGATGCTTGTACCGAGCGTCGCCCTGACCAACAAGAAGGAGAACATTTGTGGACAGCCTGGATCTCCTGCGCACATTCAGCGAGGTCGCCACTTCGGGGAGCTTCTCCCGCACGGCCAAGCATCTTTCGCTGTCCAAGGGCACCGTCAGCAAATACATCGCGGCACTCGAGAGCCGGTTCGGTGTCAGATTGCTGAACCGGACCAGCCATGCCGTCAGCCTGACGGACGCTGGCGCCTTGCTGCTCGAAAGAAGCAGGCCCATGCTCGAACTGGCCGACGTCACGCAAGCCGAGCTCCAGGACCGCGCGCGGATCCCCAGCGGGCGCGTGCGCATCTCGGCGCCTTACGGCATGGAACTGACCGAATTGCCGGCATTGATCAACGCCTTTCTTGGCCACTATCCGGAGGTCAGCATCAGTCTCGTGCTCACAAACCGCATGGTCGATCTTGCGGAGGAAGGCGTCGACATCGCGCTTCGCTTCGGCGCGTCAGCCAATGAGAACCTGATCGTTCGAAAACTGGTATCGATGGAGCTCACTGTCTGCGCGGCTCCCGTTTACTGGCGTAAGCATGGTGTGCCAGCTCATCCGGGCGAACTTGCGCATCACATCGCGCTGTTCAGCAGCCATCTGAATCCGCTGCCCAAGTGGCGCTTCGAAGTCGACGGTCAGCCACTCGAGGTCCCGGTCCGTGGACCGTTGGATGCGACGGAAGCCAGTCCGCTCATCCAGGCGGCGCTACTTGGCGCAGGCGTTGTCTACTTGCCCTCGGTGATGCTCGCGCCTTACGTCGAGAGCGGGCGACTGGTGCCCGTGCTGTCGGAGTTCGTTCGCAGCGACATGTGGCTGTCCGCTGTGTACCTGGAGCGCCGGCACAGCACGGCGGTGCATCGGGCACTGCTGGATTTTCTCGTGAGCCGGTTGAAGCCTACAGGTTCGCGGATGAGGATCGACGCGCAGTGAGCTGGCAACGTACGAAGGATGCGCGCCTCCCTGCGGGTTGTCACTGAAGCGAGCAGGATCGCGCAACCAGCTTGCTGCGGCGTGACCAGGCGCCCTGATGTCGTCCGCTGGGACGGCCACGTCGTAGTCCAAGTCCTTCGGGATCTCGAAGGTTTCGAACTCCGCGTTTCTGCGGGAGGCCTTTGATGTGGATTGCCACGCTCATTGGCCCCACTTTTCCATCGAACGCTGACCCGCTTCTGCGCACCGATGCGCAGAACCACAGGCGTGCGCGTTGGAATACAGGCGGTTCAAGCGTCAGCGAAAATGTGGGTCCACGCGTCGATGGCCGCACCGATGCCGCTAGATGCGCCGGTCACCAGTGCGCGCTTGCCGATGCGGGCGGTTGTGTATGAACTCAAGGTCGATCTCCTGGTCATGCAAAGCGGGTACAGAACGCCAAGGCCACCGGAGGCTTGCGCGTCGGCCGTGCGATGGCCTGAGTCGGCGGGGCAAGGGCCTGATCAAAGACGCTAGCGCAGGCAGGCGGCAGCTACACCACTTGCACCACGACCTTGCCCTTGGCGCGCCCACTGTCGACGTAGGCCAACGCTTTGTGGGTGTCCTGAAATGGGAACACTTTGTCGACGATCGGGCGGATGGCGCCTGACTCGATGAGGGCGGTGATCTCTCGCAACTGCGCCCCATCGGCCCGCATGAAGACGAAGGTGTAGTGGCCCCCGTTCTTCTTTGCCTTGTTCCTGATGCCGAAACTCAACAGGCGCAGCACTTGCCTGAGCGGCCAGACCAGTCCTCGCGCGATGGCGAACGCCGGGGTGGGCGGCCCCGAGATGGAGATGAGATGCCCGCCCGGCTTGAGAACCTGGAGGGATTTGTTCAGCTCGCCGTTGCCGAGGCTGTTCAACACCACGTCGTAGTCGCGGAGCACCGTGGCGAAATCCTGCTGCTTGTAATCGATGACGACGTCCGCGCCCAAGGCCTTCACCCAGGCGACGTTGGCCGTGCTGGTGGTCGTGGCCACGAATGCCCCGAGATGCTTGGCAAGCTGGATGGCGATGGTGCCGACGCCGCCGGAGCCGGCATGGATCAGGACCTTCTGCCCCTTTTTCAGCTTGGCGGTTTCGACCAGCACCTGCCAGGCGGTCAGGGCCACCAGAGGAACGGATGCGGCCTCGACCATGCTGAGATTCTTGGGCTTCAGCGCCAGCGACGATTCCTTGACGGCGATGAACTCGGCGAAGGTGCCGATGCGATCGTCGTCGGGGCGCGCATAGACCTCGTCGCCCGGTTTGAAGCTGCGAACGCGAGCGCCGACCCGCTCAACCGTACCGGCCAGGTCGTTGCCCAGGATCAGGGGGAAGTGGTAGGGAAGAATCAATTTGAATTCGCCGCTCTTGATCTTCGAGTCCAGGGCATTGATGCTCGCCGCGTGGATCTGGATTAGGACGTCATCGTCCCGCACCTCGGGCTCGGGCGTTTCGCCGATGCGGCCAACTTCATTCTTTCCGTAACGATCGATGATGAACGCTTTCATGGGCGACTTTTTTCCAGAGTGTTTGGTTGAATGCGCTTCGGGCAGCCCCGCCCCACAGGGGGCGGTCGGGAAAGTCGGCCTGAAGCCGGTTGCAAAAGATGCCGTCGTTCAGTCATTGAGAAAGGCCAGCGCCTTGGGCACGAATTCGCCGTGGTACTGGAAAATCCCGCCATGCCCAGCGTCTTTGTAGATGACCAGTTGCGAGCCTGGGATGCGACGCGCCATGTCATGGCTGTTCACAGTGGGCACCATGATGTCGTTGTCGCCATTCGCAATCAACACAGGGATGCGGATGCCGCCCAGATCCTGGGGCACCTGCCGGCCCCAGGCCTTGATGGCCTTCAGCTGTCGCAGGAAGGCAGGGGGCATCGGTTCCTTGTCCCGATCCGCCTTGCGCTCCTTCAGTCGCTCCAGGAAGGCTTTCGCGGCTTGACGACCGTTGGCCGTGGAGGTGAAGAACAGAAAGGTCTTCGGATCCCGCAGCGTCAGCAGGCCTTTGACTATCAGCGGCCAGGAGATCGCTCCGACCCGTTCGATGCCTGTGCCGCCTGCCGGCCCTGTGCCGGTCAGGATGAGTCGGCGCACCAGGCCGGGGGCTTTCAGCACGATGTCCTGCGCCACGAATCCTCCGAGGGAGAAGCCAAGCAGATCAATCTTCTCGAAGCCCAGTGCGTGGACCAGCGCGATCGCATCCCGCGCCATCGCATCGATGGTCACAGGCGCTGTTCCGCCTGAAGCGCCGATCCCTCGGTAGTCGATGGCGATGATGCGATGCCTGCGGGCAAGTCCATCGACGATCCGCGGGTCGAAATTGTCGAGGACCGCGCCCCAGTGGTTGAGCAGGACCAGAGGCACGCCATCGCGCGGCCCCAGGTCGCGGTACGCGAATGCAGTCCCGTCGACATCGATCGAGAGGTTGGGAGCGTCGATGAAGGGCATGCGCGATCCGGTCAGGCGTTCACATCCACGATGGTGCGCCCCTGGACCTTCCCTGCGAGTACCTGGCTGGCAACGTCAGGAACCTCTGCCAATCCGATCACCTTGGTGGTCCGTGCCAGCTTGTCCAGGTCCAGGTCGCTGGCCAGACGCGACCACGCCTGCAGCCGCGCAGGCTGCGGCGCATTGACCGAGTCGATACCGGCGAGGGTGACGTTGCGCAGGATGAAGGGCAGGACGGATGCCGACAGGTCCGCGCCCTGTGCGAGCCCGAAGGCCGCGACCACGCCGCGATACCGGGTCTGCGCCAGGACGTTTGCCAAGGTATGGCTGCCGACCGAATCGATGGCCCCGGCCCATCGCTCCTTGGCGATCGGTGCGCCCGCTTCGGACAGGGTGTGACGGTCGATGATGTCCGCCGCGCCCAGCGCACGCAGGTAATCGGATTCCTCGAGACGCCCGGTCGACGCGATCACGCGATAGCCCAGGCTCGACAGCAGCGCGATCGCCACGGAGCCGGCGCCGCCATTGGCGCCCGTCACCAGGATGTCGCCGTGCTTGGGCGTCAGGCCACCATGCTCGAGCGCGAGCACCGACAGCATGGCGGTGTACCCGGCGGTGCCGACGGCCATGGCATCCCGGGTCGAAAACACCTCGGGAACCTTGACCAGCCAATCACCGCTCACCCGCGCCTTTTGCGCAAAGCCGCCGTGGTGCGTCTGGCTCAGTCCCCAGCCGTTGGCCAGCACACGGTCGCCGGCTGCGATGCCGGGATAAGTCGACGACTCGACGACACCGGCAAAGTCGATGCCCGGAATCAGCGGAAACTGGCGAATGACCGGTGACCGGCCACTGAGCGCCATCGCATCCTTGTAGTTCACCGTCGAGTACTCGACCGCGACGGTGACGTCGCCCGGCATCAGGTCCTCTTCCTTGAAGTCGACCAGGCTGCTTGAAATGGTGTCGCCGGTCTTGCTGGCGAGCAGTGCCTTGAATGTCATGTGCTGTTCCTTCCGTTCTGGCGTTCTTGCCGTTTCAGGCGGCGGTTCGATAGCGCTCCGCCACGTGCGCCTGCCGAATGTCCGCGACCAGGGCCTGACGTGCCGTGTTCAGCACCTCCCAGCGCGCGGCATCGTGCAACGGCGGGATGGTCACGAGTTCACGGCGGTCGAATCCGGTTAGCGCGGCATCCACCAGCTCTTCTACTCCCATCAGGTCGGGCATCGCACGGGTATCGATGCCCGCGCGCTCCCAGATCTCGGTGCGGGTGCCGGCCGGCAACACCGCCTGCACGTAGACGCCCTTGGGCGCGAGCTCCAGGCTCAACCCCTGGGACAGGAACAGCACGAAGGCCTTGGTCGCGCCGTAGACCGACATGCCGAACTCGGGCGCCAGGCCGACCACCGAGCCGATGTTGACGATCGCGCCTTTGCCGGCCTGCACCAGGCGCGGGGCGATGGCGCTTGCCAGCCTCACGAGTGCGGTGGTGTTGAGGCTGACCAAGTGGGCGACATCGTCTGTCGACTGGTCGATGAACGGGCCGGACAGTGCGGCCCCGGCGTTGTTGATCAGGGTCTCGATCCTGGCGTCCTCGCGCAGTCGCGTCTCGACGGCGGCCAGGTCGCCGGGTTGGGTCAGATCGGCCGCAAGGATATCGACGGCAGCGCCGGTTTCCTCACGCAGGCGCGCCGCGAGCGTTTCCAGCCGCGCCTTGTCGCGCGCCACCAGCACGAGGTCGTGGCCGCGGCGTGCGAAGCGGTCGGCATAGATGGCGCCAATGCCGGTCGAGGCGCCCGTGATGAGAACAGTGGAATGAGAGGTCATGTGTTTTGCTCGTGATCGAAAGGGTGAGTCCATGCCGCGATATGCAGCGTGGAAAAACGACTACCGGACGCTGGAATCAGCGAGGGTCGGATAGTCGATGTAGCCTTTGGCGCCACCGCCATACAGCGTGGTGGGGTCCAGCGCGGCGAGGGGTGCGCCGATCTCCAGCCTTTCGACCAGATCGGGGTTGCTGATGAAGGGGCGGCCGAAGACGAACAGGTCGGCCTTGTCCTCGATCAGGCGGGCGTTGGCCAGTTCGAGGTCATACCCGTTGTTGGCCAGGTAGGTGTTCTTGAAGCGAGTGCGCAAGGCGTCGAAATCGAACGGTGCGGCATCGCGCGGACCCCCGGTGGCGCCTTCGACCACATGCAGGTAGACGATGCCCATCGCATTGAGTTGCTCGGCGATGTAGTCGTACTGCGACTGCGGATCGCTGGACGAAATGGCGCCGGCCGACGACACCGGCGAGAGGCGCACACCGGTGCGCTCGGCACCGATTTCCTTCGCCACGGCGGCCGTGACTTCGAGCAACAGGCGCGCGCGGTTCTCGATGGAGCCGCCGTACGCGTCCGTCCGGGTGTTGGCACCGTCCTTGATGAACTGCTCCAGCAGGTAGCCGTTGGCACCGTGGACCTCGACGCCGTCGAACCCCGCAGTGATCGCATGGGCCGCAGCCTGGCGGAAATCCTCGACGATGCCTGGAATCTCATCCAGGGTCAGGGCACGTGGCTCGGAGACGTCATGAAAACCGTTGTTGACGAAGGTCTTGGTCGCGGCGCGGATGGGGGAGGGGGCCACCGGCGCGGTGCCACCAGGGCGCAGGTCGACGTGGGAGATACGGCCCACGTGCCACAACTGCACGAAGATCCGCCCGCCCTTGGCGTGAACGGCGTCGGTCACCTTGCGCCAGCCGTCGATCTGCTGCGGCGTGTACAGGCCCGGGGTGTCCTGGTAGCCCTGGGCATCGGCCGAGATCTGGGTGGCCTCGGTGATGATCAGGCCCGCCGAGGCGCGCTGACCGTAGTAGGTGGCGGCGTACTCGCTGGGCACCAGACCCGCGCCTGCCCGATTGCGCGTCAGCGGCGCCATCACGATGCGGTTGGACAGTTGGAGTGAGCCAAGTGTGTAGGGCTCGAAGAGCGTCTTGTCAGTCATGCTTGTTTGCTGTGTCGTCGTTGATCGGGCGGGGACGGGATGCGCTACGGCATCACTCCTCGAGGAACTGGATCGCGTGTTGCAGGAAGCGCTCGGGATACTGGAACTGCGCGCCGTGTCCGGCGTCGGGATAGATCAACAGCTGCGCGTTGGGAATGTTCTGCGACAGATGCCAGGAGTTGATCGTGGGAATCATGATGTCGTCGACGCCGTTGAGCACCAGGGTCGGCTGCGTGACGGCGTTCAGGAAGGCATAGGGGTTCGCACCCGGCAGCGGCTGCAGGTAGGCGGCGTGCGCCTCGGCTTGGGCTTGAGCGACGGCCATCGAGCTGGGCGGGTCCTGGTCGGCGCGCTGGTGGCGGCGCTCCCAGAAGGCCAGACCCGCCTGCTTGGCAGCTTCCGAGCGGCCGAAGAACAGGTAGAGAAAGTCATCCGCGGTCGGCACGGGGTTCGGCGCGACCTCCAGCACCCTGGGCTCCATCTTCGGATCGCCGCCGCGCAGTCCGGTGCCGAGCAGGACGAGCTTGCGAACCAGTTGCGGGTGACGCAGCACGACCTCCTGCACCTGGAAGCCCCCGATCGAGAAACCAAGCAGATCGACCTGGGACAGACCCAGCGCCCGGATCACCAGGGCGATGTCGTCCGCCATGTCTTCGATCCGGTTGCGGGGCGTGCCGGTCGAGGAGGCAATGCCGCGACCGTTGTAAAGGATGACCTCGCGGCCTGCGGCCAGACCATCGGTCAACAGGGGATCCCAGTGGTCCAGGCCGCCGCGGAAATGCTGGACGAAGAACAGAGGGGGCTGTCCGCTGGAGGTGTTGCCCCAGCGGCGATGGGCGAATTTGTCGCCATCCACTTCGACGAAGCGGGTGGGTGCGGTCAGGTGGGTATCGCTCATTTTCGGAAGCCTTCCAAGGTAAGTTGGCCTAATGATGTCGATCATCATCTTTGATGTCAAGGGCTTTGATGATGATCGACATCAATGTATATTCATGGCTTCACCGATGGCACATCTAGAGAGGTCCTGGACATGAAGGTCACCAAGGCGCAGGCACAGGCGAACCGGGCGCACATCGTCGAGACGGCCTCCACGCTGTTTCGCGAGCGTGGTTACGACGGGGTGGGGATTGCGGACTTGATGGCGTTCGCAGGCTTCACCCACGGCGGGTTCTACAAGCACTTCGAATCCAAGGCCGACCTGATGGCGCAAGCCGCGACCTGCGGTTTTGCGCAGACGGCCGCCAAGGCCGAAGGCGTCGATGCGATGGCATTTGTCCATCACTATCTGTCCCGTGAACACCGAGATGCACCGGGTGACGGTTGCACGATGGCCGCCCTGTGCGCAGATGCTGCGCGCCAACCGGAGTCGATCAAGACGGCGTTTGCGACCGGCATTGAAAACCTGCTGGTGACCCTGGGAAACCAGTTCGACGCGCCAGAGGAGGACGATCAGGGCGGCGACGCACGCGCCAGGCGGATCGACCTCATTGCGCAGGCAGTCGGTGCCATCGTGCTGTCGCGGGCGTGTCCTGACGACTCGCCACTGGCCGATGAAATTCTGGATGTCTGCCGCAGCGCCGTCCTGTCGAGGCTTTCCTCTATGACGCCTGGCGCTTCCGGTTCCCAGAGCACCTAGTCGCACAACTTCCGCGACAGCCCACGACAGAGGTCGGCGGCATCTCATTGCTGCAGACGCTGCGGGTCCCCTGAGGCCGCATCCTGCACAGCGCGAAACGCGCTTATAAAGAGCTCGCCCCACCACTGATTCTTGAGCGAGTGCGTATGAAGTCTGCAGGCTTGAAGGGAACCGTGTCCATTGAACTGGTGCACGAGGCGATCCACGCCGCGGCGCTGAGAAACATGGACATCAGCAGCGTCCTCGAAAGCGCCAAGATCGACCGCGAGCTGTTGAACGCGCCGCGCGCGCGCATCTCGGCGGCGGCGTACTCGCAGATGTGGGTGGCGCTGGCCGACCTGATGGACGACGAGTTCTTCGGCCTGGACAGCCACGGGCTTCGCCGCGGCAGCTATGCGCTCATGACGCGCGCCGCCGTCAACGCCGACAACCTCGCGCACGCATTGCGCCGCATTCTGAGGTTCCTCCACGCCACGCTGGACGACTTCCGCGGCGAGCTGGTCTGCGATGGCGACGAGGCGCGCATCGTCCTGCATGACGGCGGCGTGCTGCGCCGGCTGTTCGGCTACGGCACCTGGTTCATCCTCGTTCATGGCCTGGCGTGCTGGCTCGTGCACCGGCGCATTCCCCTGCGCGAGATGCAGTTCCGGTGCCCGCCGCCCGGCGACGACAGCCACTACCGCACGCGCTTCTGCGAGAACGTGAAGTTCAACGGCGAGACCACGCACATCAGCTTCGCCAGCGATCTGCTGGACCTGAAGATCGCGGAGTCGCCCGCCACGGTCAACAACTTCCTGAGGGAAGCGCCGGCCAACCTGCTGGTCAAGTACCGCAACGATGCAAGCACCAGCGCCCAGGTGCGCAACAGGTTGCGCAGCCAGATGCCCGAGGCGTGGCCCGAACTCGAAAAGCTCGCACAGGAACTCTGCGTTTCCGGCACCACGCTGCAACGCCGCTTGCAGCAGGAGGGCGTGAGCTACCAGCGCGTGAAGGACGACCTGCGGCGCGACATCGCCATCGACCTCTTGTCGAGTGCGTCGCTGACGGTGGCCGAAGTCGCCGCGCGCACCGGCTTCCAGGAAACCAGCGCCTTCCATCGCGCCTTCAAGAAATGGACAGGCGTCAGCCCCGGCGCCTATCGCTCGTCCGCGCCCGCGCCGGAATAGGCCGAAGCGCCGGCGCTCGCCGACGCTGGCGGGTGATGCCGGCATGTCCGAACGCCCCATCCAGATCGAGACGCGCGGGCATGGAAGCGTGCCGCCTGCAGAACTAACCTCCCGTCGACATCGCATCTCGCGACAGATCAAACGACAGGAGACGAAAACATGCAGCAGGCCGGCAAGCAGGTCGATATTCACGCGTTGGCGGGGCACTCCCGGTTCAACGGCTTTCACGGGCTCGTGCTCTGGTGGTGCGTGTTGATCCTGGTCGTCGACGGCTATGACCTGGCGGTCGTGGGCGCCGCGCTGCCATCGATCATGAAAGACATGGGCGTCGACGCCACGAGCGCCGGCGTCATGGCCGGGTCGGCGTTGTTCGGAACCATGCTGGGCGCGATCTTCCTGGGCACCTTGGCAGACCGCATCGGCCGCCCTCGCATGATCGCGGTGTGCGTGGCGCTCTTCAGTGTCTTCACGGCGCTGACCGGGCTGGCCACCGAACCCATCGGCTTCAGCGTCGCCCGCTTCATCGCGGGCCTCGGCATCGGCGGGGTGTTGCCCATCGTGACCGCGCAGATGGGCGAGTTCGCACCGGCGAAGCTGCGCACGCGCCTGGTGACGATGGTTTTCGCGGGCTACTCCGTAGGCGGCATTCTGGTTGCGCTCACTGCCAAGCAGCTCATCGAGAGCCACGGATGGCAATGGGTGTTCTATGTGGCCGGCCTGCCCGTGCTGCTGATTCCGCTCATCCTGAAAACGATGCCCGAATCGCTGTCGTTTCTTCTCAAGAAGGGTGACCAGCGGCAGCTCGGGGAGATCGCGGCCAAGCTCGCGCCGGAGCAGCCGAACGCAGCCGGCACCGTGTATGTCGGCGCGTCCACCGACCGCCTGCACGACGCGCCGGTGCGCACCCTGTTCGACGCCGGACGCGCGTTCAGCACCGTGATGATCTGGGTGGCTTTCATGACGGGGCTGTTCATGGTCTACGCGCTGAACTCCTGGCTGACCAAGCTCATGGCCATGGCGGGATACAGCCTGGGCTCGGCCCTGAACTTCGTGATCGTCTTCAACGTCGGTGCGATCGTGGGCGCGATCGGCGGCGGCTTGCTGAGCGACAAGTTCAACATCAAGCATGTGCTGGTGGCGTTCTACGTGGTCGGGGCTGCGTCGCTGGCCGCGCTCGCATACACGAAATCGACCGAGCTGCTGTTCGTTGCCGTGTTCGTGGTGGGTGCGTCCACGCTCGGAACGCAACTGCTGGCCTATGCCTACGCCGGCGATTTCTATCCACCGGCCGTGCGTTCGACGGGTGTCGGCTTTGCCTCGGGTGTCGGCCGCATCGGCGCCATTGCCGCGCCGATCCTGATCGGCTGGCTCATGTCGCTGAGCCTGCCCATCGAGCAGAACTTCATGGCGATCGCCCTGGCCGGCGTCATCGGCGCGGCAGCGGTGTCGTTCGTGAACCAGTCGCGCGCCGCGTCGACCCAGGCCAAGGCCGCGCGCGCGGCCACCGGCGAAGTGGGCCGTGTGGGCGGGGCGATTCGCCCGGCTTCGAAATAGCAAGGAAACCTCAATGAACCGAATGATGGCGCCACCGCTGGAGGCACACGCGCTGCAAGGAGCGGTCGACTGGGCCATTGCCACCCGGCGCAGCGTCAGGGCGTTCTTGCCCCGGCCGGTGCCCCGGGAAGAGGTCGAGGCGATCCTCTCGACGGCGCGCTACAGCGCCTCCGGCATGAACATGCAGCCCTGGCATGTGCATGTGCTGACGGGGCCTGCCAAGGCCCGTCTGTCGGCGGCGATTGCCGTGCTCGACGACGATCCCGGCCGGTCGGGCGAGCTGCTCGAGCCCTACGACTACTACCCGCGCGAATGGTGTTCTCCCTACCTGGAACGGCGCCGCAAGGTCGGCTGGGACCTCTACGGATTGCTCGGCATCGCCAAGGGCGACAAGCAGCGCATGCACCTGCAGCACGGTCGCAACTACCGCTTCTTCGATGCGCCCGTGGGCCTGTTCTTCACGGTGGACCGCGAACTCGAGGAGGGCAGCCTGCTGGACTACGGCATGTTCCTGCAGAGCGTGATGGTGGCCGCGCGCGGCCGCAACCTCCACACCTGCCCGCAGGCCGCGTTCCTGAAATTCCATCGCCAGATCGCGGACCTGCTGGACATTCCCGCCGGCCAGATGCTGGTCTGCGGCATGAGCCTGGGCTACGCCGACACCTCGTCGGTCGAGAACTCGCTCGTCACCGAGCGCGAGCCAGTCTCCGCGTTTACGACCTTCCACGACACCTCCAAGGAGACCACCGCATGAGCGCGCCATCCTATGCACGGGGCCTCGAACGCTGCGCGGCAAATCATGTGCCGCTCACGCCGCTGGGCTTTCTCGACCGCGCGGCGCTCGCGCATCCGAACCGCGTGGCGGTGGTGCACGGCGAGCTGACGCGAACCTGGGCGCAGACGCGCGAGCGCTGCCATCGCCTGGCGTCCGCGCTGGCGATGCGAGGCATCGAACCGGGCGACACCGTCTCGGTGCTCGCGCCCAACACGCCGGCCATGCTGGAGGCCCACTTCGGCATTCCGCTGGCCGGCGCGGTGCTCAACGCAATCAACCATCGCCTGGATGCCGAAGGCATCGCGTTCATCCTGCGCCACGGCGAGTGCAAATTGCTGATGGTCGATCGCGAGTTCGCCGCCACGGTGGCCGCAGCGCTGAAGCTGCTCGACCGTGCGCCTGCGGTCATCGACATCAACGACCACCTCGCACCACCCGGCGAACCCATCGGCGAGACCGACTACGAATCGCTGCTGGCGAACGGAGACCCGGACTTTGCCGGTCGCTGGCCCAGCGACGAGTGGCAACCCATCGCCCTGAACTACACCTCCGGCACGACCGGAGACCCCAAGGGCGTGGTCGCCAGCCATCGCGGCACCTACCTCATGAGCCTGCTGCAGATCACGAACTGGGCGATGCCACGGGCGCCGAAGTACCTGTGGACCTTGCCCATGTTCCACGCGAACGGATGGTGCTTCACCTGGGCCGTGACTGCGGCGGCGGGCACCCATGTCTGCCTGCGCCGGGTGTCTGCCGACGCCGTGCTGGAGGCCATCGAGCGCCATCAGATCGATCACCTCTGCGCAGCGCCGGTCGTGATGGCGATGCTCGCGGACGCGGCGAAAGACACCCGGCTGCCGCGCCCCGTGCGCGTGCTCACGGCCGGCTCGCCACCGCCGCTCGCCGTGCTGAATGCGGTGCTGGCGATGGGCTTCGACGTAGAGCACGTCTTCGGCATCACGGAGGTTTCGGGCACGCCGGTGAGTTGCGTGTGGCAGGACGGCTGGGACGATCTGGCGCCCGTCGAGCAGGGTGCGCTGCGCGTGCGCCAGGGCGTGCGCGCCGCCATGTTCGAAGGCCTCATGGTCGGCGACGCCGACACCCTCGAGCCCGTCGTGCCCGACGGCAAGTCGGCTGGGGAACTCATGTTGCGCGGCAACACCGTGATGATGGGCTACTTCAAGAACGAGGCGGCAACGCGCAAGGCGCTCGCCGATGGCTGGTTCCGCACCGGCGACGTCGCGGTCCTGCATGCCAACGGGTATGCGCAGATCACCGATCGGTCGAAGGACGTGATCATCTCGGGCGGCGAGAACATCTCGTCGGTCGAAATCGAAGACGTCATCCATGGACACCCGGCGGTGCTGCATGCCGCCGTGGTGGCGCAGCCCGACCCCAAGTGGGGCGAGGTGCCGTGCGTGTTCATCGAGCTGAAGGCCGGTGTCGCCGCGCCCACCGAGCAGGAGATCATTGCGTTCTGCCGCGAGCGGCTGGCGCACTTCAAGTGTCCGCGCCGCGTGATCTTCACCCCCTTGCCGAAGACGGCCACGGGAAAGATCCAGAAGTTCCGCTTGCGCCAGCAGGCCGGAAGTCAGGACGCCATCACCCGGCTCGCGAGCCATGGCTGAGTGCGAAGCGGCCGCGGCCCTGGGGCCTGTCGGGCCCGGCTATCGCTTCTCGCGACCCCACACCTTCGACGAAGCGCAAGTGCGTGCCTTCGCGCTGGCCGCGGGAGACGAGAACCCGCTGCACCATGATGCCGCGTTTGCACAGGGCACGCGCTTCGGCGGCTTGATCGCCAGTGCGACCCACACCACCTCGCTGCTGATGGGGCTGACCGCCAGCCACTTCGCTACGAGGGGGAAGGTGCTGGGCATGAACTTCTCGGTCGACCTGCTGCGTCCCGTACGGGCGAGCGAGACGGTACTCATCGAGTGGCGCGTGACGTCGATGGCCGCGCATTCGAAGGGCGGCTGCGTTCTCGAATTGCAAGGTGCGATCAAGAGCGCAGACGACAGGACCAGCGTGCTCGCGCAGGGCACGGTGCTTTTCACGCCCGCCGCATGAGTGCTTTCCGCGCCAGCGTGCGCGTTCACGGGGGCATTGCCCCAACAAGGAGACAAAGAATGAAGATGGCCCCTCTCACATGCCGACGCGACACCCACCGGCGCATCACCTCGTGGTCCGTGGTGGCTGCTGCGGCGCTGCTTGCTTCCTGCGGCGGCAGCGGCAGCGGTGGTGGCAACTCGCCACCCGCGCTGTTCCCGTCCGCTGCCGGAAGCGCGCAGGCCGCGTGCAACAGCTTCCTGAGCCGGGCCTTCGAAGGCGCCACGATCACGCAGGCGACGCTGACGCCCCAGACAGACACCACGCCGGAGACCTGCACCGTGCGCGGCGAGATGCCGCCGGAACTCGCCTTCGAAGTCAAGCTGCCCAGCAGCTGGAACCAGCGTGTCCTGTTCATCGGCGGCGGCGGCTTCGACGGCGCCATCTACCCCAGCGCCTACAGCCCTGGCGTCGCGGAAAGCGGCTACGCGACCATCGCGACGAACCATGGACACGATGCGGCCAAGCATCCCAATGGCTCCTTCGTTATGGACCCCCAGTTGCTTCAGGACTACGCAGACGGTGCCGTGCCCAAGGTGCTTGCATCGGCGAAGGCCGTGCTCCGCTCGCGCTATGGCGAATCGGTCGGCCGCTCGAAGTTTGTCTACGAGGGCTGTTCGGGCGGTGGGCGTCAGGCGTTGATCCAGGCGCAACGGCATCCCGATCTGTTCGACGGCGTGATTGCGCGCGCCCCGGCCAATGCCTACACGGGCCAGTTCCTCTGGTATCAAAAAATACTCAAGCAGCTGGCCCAGCCCGAGGCGGGCCTGAGCATCCCGAAGGTCAAGACCCTCGCGAACTTCATGCAGTCCCAATGCGATGCACTCGACGGCCTGAAGGACGGCATCATCAGCCACCCCGAGGCCTGCAAGCCCGATCTGGCCAAGCTCCGATGCACGGGCGCCGACGCAGACTCTTGCCTGACCGACGCGCAGCTGGCGTCCGCCAAGGTCCTGTACGAGCCCACCGATGTGGCGGGTGGTCGCTACACATGGCCGGCCTTTCCCTATGTCGGCGGCGAGACCGCCGACGACGCATCGTGGCAGGCCATCGGAGGCACCACGTTTCAGATTCTCGGCGGCGACTACATGAAGTACTTCGTGGCGCAAGACCCGTCCGCAGACCCGCTGAACGTCGACCCGCTGCAATACACGAACCGACTCGACCACCTCGCCCGATTGATCGATGCAGTCAACCCCGACCTGAGCGGGTTCCGGGCCCGCAACGGCAAGATGCTGCTCATGCACGGCACCACCGACTGGCTGATCACGCAGAACAACACCACGGACTACTACCGCAAGGTCGTCGCCGCAGCGGGCGGGCAGGCCGCGGCCGACCGGTTCGTCGAGTACTACGTGCTGGCAGGCAACGACCACTGCGCCGCCACGCCGGCAGGCGGCAAGGGCCCGGACAGCGTCGACCTCGTCACCCCGATGTTCGACTGGATCGAAACCGGCACCCATCCCAGCGCCCGCGAGATCGTGGCCACGCGCAGCGTCGAGCCGGGCAAGGGCATGCAGCGGCCGATGTGCAGGCACCCGCAGTTTCCAAAGTACAACGGCACCGGCGATCCCGACGCGGCGTCCAGCTTCACCTGCACGTCACCTAGCTAGGCGTCGTGGCGCTGTGTACGCAGCAGTGTTGGCACAGGCGGATCTGTGAAGGCATTCGCGAAGAGAACGCGCGTCGCCCGTTCTGGGTGGCGCGGGAAGGATTCGACACGCGCTGATGCATTCAATGGATACGGTGTCCTCCTGCTGGTTTCTCGCACCCTCTGGCCGCCGAAGCGCGCAACTTCGGCGGGCGGCGAGGGCATGCGTCGCGGCGTACTGACCCTACCTACGAAGCCCGATCTGGACTGAGCCCCGCAGCGATTCACACTGCCTTGGTTGTCGGGTATTGGCCTCGTTGCAGACATCGATTGTTCCGATCCCGACTAGGGCAATCGCTGCATAGCCGCCCTTGGGGTATACCCCCTTCAAATGGGTTGCCGACGTTCGAGAGGCTCGGCTTGAGAGGAGCTGTCCGTCAAGAACGAGCCGCTCCCCATTTGCGCGCGGCACGCCTGCCATTGTTCCCGCGGCTGCGGAGCAGGGCGATCAGGCCTCAGGCCCACACTTCGTCGATCACGGGGTTTTGCAGAATGCCTATGCCTTCGATCTCCACTTCGCAGACGTCGCCCGGCTTGAGCCAGATCTGCGGCGTGCGCGCCAAGCCCACCCCCGAGGGCGTGCCGGTGATGATCATGTCGCCCGGCTGCAATTCCATGCCTTCCGAGCACGCAGCGACCAAGGTCGCCACGTCAAAGATCATGTCGCGCGTGTTGGCACTTTGCAGCACCTCGCCGTTCAGGCGACAGGTCAGCTGCAAGCCGCTGGCGCCCGTCGGCAGTTCGTCTGCGGTGACGAACTCGGGGCCGAAGCCGCCGCTGCGATCGAAGTTCTTGCCCCACAGCCATTGGCCGGAGCGGAACTGGTAGTCGCGGATGGAACCCTCGTTGAAAATGGCGTAACCGGCCACGTGCGCCAGCGCATCCTCCTTGGCGATATAGCGGCCGGCCTTGCCGATGATGGCCACGAGTTCCGCCTCATAGTCGAACTGCGTGGAGACCCGCGGGCGCACCAGGGGCTCGCCGTGTGCGACCCATGAAGAGGGAAAGCGCTGGAACAGGACCGGGTGCTTGGGCGGCTCGAAGTTGCTTTCCGAGGCGTGATCGACGTAGTTCAGGCCGATGGCGAAGGCCTTGGAGGGGTTCTGAAGCGGCGGCAGCAGTTTCAGCTCGGCGAGCGCCAGGTGCTGCGTCGCGCGGGCGGCGGCATCCTTCACGGCGCTCAGTCCGTCGGGGTGCTTGAGCAGCGCGTCCAGCGTCGACGGCAATCCGACTTCGGTGAGGTTGACGACCTGCGAACCGGTTCGCAGGCCCAAGGCGGGCAGGCCGTTGCTGGCGATAAAGGCGATGAGTCTCATGGTGTGGCTTTCAAGGCCGGCTTATGCCGGCTGCTCCAGGTTGGTGATGAAATCGGGGGGCAGCGAAGGCCCCCACACATACAGCGAGTCTTCCGGCGGATGGTCTGCCGCGGGCCACTCGCTGTCGGCCGGCACGTAGTCGATGTCGTGCGAATACTCGGCATAGCTGCCCCACGGATCGCGCACGTAGTAGAAGTAGTTCGACCCGAGCACGTGCCGCCCCACGCCCCAGCCTCGCCCATGGCCGGCATTGCGCATCTGCTCGGAGCCGCGCCCGACCTCGTCGATGCTGCCCACGTCCCAGCTCGAATGGTGCAGGCCGGGCGCGTGCGACTTCGCGAAGGCCACCAGATGGTGATCGGAGCCATGGGTGCCATGCAGGAAGGCGATCAAGTCGCCGGAATGATCGGACAACCGCAGGCCCAGGATCTCCTGCGAGAAGCGGATCATTCGCGGCACGTCGGGCGTGAAGAAGAGCACGTGCGACAGGTAACGGGGGCGAACCTGCAGCGCGCGGCTGCGCGCTGGCGCGGCGCCATGGCCCGGTGCGACGGGCGGTGTCATGACCGGGCGGGACTTGTGCGAGGGCGACACCTTCGACGCTGCCACGAGCTGCAGGTGTGTGCCGTCCGGGTTGCGCAGCCAGACGCCCTCGGCATCGCCCAGCGGGTGCGGCTGTGCCTCGAGGCCAGCCGTGACAATGCGTTCCCGCAAGGCATCCAGCTGATGCGCATGCACGCCATAGCGCACGTACTCGAGCTGCTTCGTCCGGCCTGATGCATGGACCCAGGCCCAGCAATGCGGATGACCGAAGGTGTGCAGCGCCAGGCGGTTGCCCTCGCGGCGCACGTCCAGGCCGAAGGCGCGGTAGAACTGCTCGGCCTCATGCAGGTCGGGCACGCTGAAAACGAAGCGGTCGACCGAATGGACCGACGCATGGGGGGATTGATTCATACCTCAGCCTCCTTTGTGTCGTCGGGGCAGGCACGCAGGGTCGCTGCGAAGCAACTGCAGATTTCGTCATTGGCGCGCCGTGCAGCCTCCGAGACCTCGAAGAACCCGAAGAAGGGATGGAACATGTCTTCGTAGCGCAGCACCTGCGTGGCAATGCCAGCCGCCTGCAGCCGCGCCGCATAGGCCAGCCCCTCGTTGTACAGGGGGTCGCACCCTGCCACGGCGATGACCGTGGCGGGCAAGTCGCCCAAGTCTGCGCAGTGCAGGGGAGACGGAGGAAAGTCCGTCGCTCGGTCCGCTGCCGTGCCCAGGTAGAGCCGCGCCACCTCCCGCAGGTCGTGCGGCGTGAGCATTGGATACGCACACCCATCGTTTCTCTCGAGCCTGACCGTGTCGCGTGCGAAATCAACACCGGGCACGATGAGCAGCTGACCCGCGAGCGCAAAGCCGCGGTCGCGAACCTGGATGGCCGACGAGGCAGCGAGATTGCCGCCCGCGCTTTCCCCGGCCACGGCCACGTACGCGGGATCGCCACCGAGGGCCACGGCGTTGGCCAGCGCCCACAACGTGGCAGCCAGCGCGTCGTCGTGCGCGGCGGGAAAGGGATGCTCCGGCGCGAGTCGATAGTCCACGGACACCACCACCGCCTCGATGTCGCGACACAGCTTGCGCGCGATGTCGTCCATCAGCTCGACGCTTCCGAGAACGAAGCCGCCGCCGTGGAAGAAGACGACGGTCGGCAGCGACGGCCTGTGCGAATGCGGGCGGTACACGCGCACCGGAACGCGCACGTCTGCGTGCGCGGCAACTGTGTCCTCCACAGACTGCACATCCGGCAATCCGGAGCGCTCGCGCGCGGCAAGGACAGCGGCGCGCATGCGACCGCGCGCCTCGTCCGGCGTGCCGCTGAACGGTGGGGGCGCACAGCGTGCCCGCAGGGCAGCAACCACCGCGGCGAGTTGGGGATCAAGCTGCGGCACGGCCGGCATCACATCTCCCCCAGCACGTGTCGTTGCGAGTCGAAGGCGCGGGCGCGCAGCGCGTCGACATCGATGTGCAGCATGCGGCCATTGCGCTTCACCGCGCGTCCGGCGACGTAGACGGAATCGACATTGCCTGGATGGGCGGCCAGCACGATGGCCCCGACGGCGTCGGACACGGGGGTGAGGTTCAGGTCGTCCTGCCGCACCAGAATGAGGTCGGCCTGCTTGCCCGGCGTCAGCGATCCCGTCTTGTGCGCCAGCCCCGTGGCCTTTGCACCGGCGATCGTGCCGAACTCGAGCACGTCACGCAATGTAATGGTCGGTGGTGCGTTCGCGGCCTTCGAATGGCCGCCACCCATCCAGGAGCGGTAGTGCGCAAAGGCATGGCGCATCTGCGTGAACATGTCGCCAGCGCATTTCGTTTCGGTATCGCCGCTCAGGCTGGGACGGATCCCGGCGGCCAGCAACCGGTCGAATGGGATATCGCCGATTCCCTGCGCGTTCAGTTCGCAGTGCACGCCCAACGAGGCCGTCACGCCCGCGTCGGCCATCATGGCCAGTTCGTCGTCCCCGCAGAAACAGCAATGAACGAAGGTGAGGTCGTCGCCCAGCGCGCCGGCCTGGTGCATTTGGGCGATCGCGCGCACCGGTGCATTGCGCGCATACGCGCCCATGTGGATGGTGGAGCGGATGTCCAGTTCGCGGGCCAGGCGCAGGTCCTGCAGCCAGACTTCGCGGCGTGCCATTTCCGGGCCGCGCCCGGCCATCGCCAGCGTCAGCAATTGGTCGTCCGAAGAGAAGTACTGGCTGCGCAGCCTGCGGATGTCCTGCGGATGACCGCGTTCGCTGTTGAACATCCAGGAATGCCCCTCAACCAGCGGCCAGCCATGGGCGAAGACCCCCCGGATGCCGGCGTCGCGCAGGGCCAGGATGGCAGCGTCCGCATGCTCCGGTGTGTTCTGGACATGCGACCAGTCCAGCATCGTGGTCGTCCCACTGTCCAGGGCCGACACCGCGCCCAGCAGGGTGCCGGCATAGACGTCCTCGGTGCGGAAAGCAGCGCCCTTGGCGCCGAGCATTTCCGCGAAGTAGATCTGAGGATCGATGTCCGCATAGCGATGCCGCACGCAGGTTTGCCAGGTGTGCCGATGGGTGTCGACGAAGCCCGGCATGACGATCATGCGTTGCGCGTCGATGCGCTCGGCCGCTTCGGTCTCGATGTGGGGGGCGACCGCGACGATGCGCTCGCCTTCGATCAGGACGTCGCCGCGGCGCAGGTCGCCGATGGTGGGGTCCATGCTCAGGACCCAGCCACCGGCCAGGAGGGTGCGGTGGGTGTTCACGGCTTGCTCCGCGTGAGCCAGCGACCCAGGTGCGCCTCGACCTCACCGGCCCGTGCCAAGGCGCTGCTGGCCCAGGCGACGTAGCCGTCCGGGCGCACCAGGATGCCCGTCACGCCGTCCATCGCAGCCGGTACGCGGCCGACGCGGGCGCTGACGACGTTCAAGGGCAGGCCGGCGCACTGCAGCGCTTCGAACTGGCGGCTCTGGCCTTCCAGGTCGAGCAGCAGGAACTTGCGATCGCGCAGGAGCTCGGCCGGCCGAAGCGACCGGCCATCGAGCGTGAGGAGGTCGAAGTCGGGCAGGCGGCAGCCGGTCAGCGCGTGGTTGCCCGCTTCGTGCGGATACGGCGCTTCCAGCCCGCACAACTCCAGCACCAGTTTGCGCTGCACGTCCGGCAGCGGAATGATCTGCTCGGCCATGCGCCGCTTGAGTGTGAGGCCGCTTTCGTCGAAGTTGAACTGCAGCACACACTGCGCCTTGACGCTCTCCAGCAGGGCGCGCATGACAGGCAGGCGCTCCGCGTCGTAGCTGTCCAGTGTCGACTCATCGGCATGGCCGTTGACCACGTTGGCCAGCTTCCACCCCAGGTTGAAGGCATCCTGCAGGCAGAAGTTCATGCCGACGCCGCTGGCTGGATAGTGGATGCGGGCCGACTCGCCCACCAGGAACACGCGACCCTTTCGCAGCGACGGCACCGAACGCATCTGGTCGTCGAAGCGCGATGCCCAGCGGTGGCTGGTGATGCCGTAGTCGGTGCCGTGCACGTCCGCGATGCATTTCAGCGCTTCTTCCAGGGTGACGGGTTCATCCTTCGGTGCCATGCGTCGGTCGCGATGGACGATGTTGAAACGGGTGATGCCTTCACCGAAGGCGTAACCGCGCACCCAGCCCATCTCGTTGTCGACGTTGATGCGTCCTCCGGGCCAGGGCGCATCCAGGTGCGCATCGATGACGATGCCGCGGAAGGTGCCGGAATGGCCATCGAACGGGATGCCGGCACCGGAGCGCACCGTGCTGCGGCCGCCGTCCGCGCCGACGAGGTAGCGCGCGCGCAGCGTCGCTGGCGCCCCCTGGGCATCGGTGACCGACACGGTCACGCCGCTGCCATCCTGCTCGAAGGACTGCAGTTCCGTGCCGCGGCGAATTTGCGCGCCGCTCTCGGTCGCCCATTGCCAGAGGATCTCTTCGGTGAAGTTCTGTGGCAATCCCAGTGTGAAGCCGAATCGGCTTTCCAGGTACTGCCAGCGAATCGGATGAAAGCCGGCCCATATGTGCGAAGGCCGAAACGGGTACGGCACGATCTCGCGCGTGCGCTCGATGAACCGATCCGCAATGCCACGCGCATCGAACAACTCGAGCACGCGCGGCAGGATGGTCCCCGCCCGCGACTGCACGCCCTCGGTCCTGCGTTCGAGCACCAGCGTCTTCGCGCCCGCACCCGCCAGTTCGGCGGCGAGCGTCAAGCCCGAAGGGCCACCCCCCACCACGATGACATCCCATGATTGCATGTTTGCTTGCTCCCTATTCAGGCTGGATGCCCGCTGCCTTGATGGCCGCTTCGACCATCGGGCGATCATTCGAAATCAGGCGCGCCAGGTCTTGCGGCGAGCCGCCCATGACGCGCCACTGTTCTTCCTCGATCTTCTTGCGCACCTCCGGCAGCTGAAGCGCCTGGGCGAAGGCGGCGTTGAGCTTGCGCACGATCGGCTCCGGCGTGTTCGCCGGTGCGACGAAGCCCATCCAGTTGCCGAACGGGCGGAACGACGGGAACATTTCCGTCATCGTCGGAACGCCCGGCTGCGATGCCAGGCGCTTGTCCGACATGAAGGCCAGCACCCGCACCTGTCCCGCTTTCCATTGCCCCAGCACCGATCCGACGCTAAGCACCGTCACGTCCACGCGACCGCTGAGCAGTTCAGGGATGATGGGCGCGGCGCCCTGGTAGGGCACGTGGAGCATGTCCACGCCCGCCACCGCCTTGAACTGCTCCATCAGCAAGTGGTTGAAGGAGCCGATGCCGACGCTCGCATAGGGCTGCCCCGGTTGCTTCTTCAGCTGCTCTACGAGTGCGCGCAGGTCGGTCGCGGGCAGCCGCGAGCTGACGATCAGGCCCACCGGGATGTCAGCGACGGCAATGACCGGTGTGAAGCTGCGCACCGGGTCGTAGGGCAGGTCCTTGCGCTGCAGGCTGTTCAGGAGCAGGGCCGAGGTCGTCGTCAGTGCCAGCGTGTAGCCATCCGGCTTGGCCCGGGCCACCTGGGTGGTGCCGAGGATGCCGTTGGCGCCGGCCTTGTTCTCGAAGACGATCGGTTGGCCGAGGATGCGCGAGGCGCGTTCCGACACCAGGCGTCCCACCACTTCCAGCGAAGAGCCTGCAGGATAGGGAAACACGACATGGATGGGCTTGTTGGGATACGCCGTCTCTTGCGCGAAGGCTGGCGTGAGCGCCAGCAGTGCGGTGGCTGCGGCGCAGAAGGTCAGGAAGGCTCGTCTCATTGGGATTTCCTTTTTTCCTGAAGGGCCGCGTCAGAAGCTGTGGCGAACGCCGAGTTGCGTGCCCATGACGTCTTCGCCCTTGGCGAGAACGGGCAGCGCTGGATTCAGTGTTTCGGAGAAGCCCGCGCCATTGTTCAGGCGTGCGATGCCGGCAAAGACGGCCGTGCGCCGAGAGAGGAAGTGCATGTACTGGAGGGCGACTCTGGAGGCCTTGCTTGCCCCTTGCCGCTCGACCAAGTAGCTCGCGCGGATTTCACCGGCGCCGAGCGGCCAGTTTGTGCCGACCAATGCCGAGGAACGTCGGGGTTGGCCCGGATCGTTGCGCTGGATGTAGAAACCGGTCAGGCGTGGACCGCCGAACTTGTAGTCGCCGCCCACCATGAATTCCTTGCGATCGCCGGCGGGCACCGCGTTCTTCTGGATGGTGTAGGCCGCGTGCAGGTCGAAATTCGTGTCGTTGTAAGAAACGCCCAGGCCGGTGTATTGCGCACCCCTGATGCCTTCGCTGGCACTGGCAAGCGCACGCACTTGAAAGCCGCCCATGCGCGGGCTGAGGTACTTGACCGAATTGTTGATGCGCGGCGTGAAGAGGGTCATCGGCCAGGCTGCGCCGATGCCGGTGAAGTAGAAGGGATCGAGCGGCCCGGTGAGGTCGTCCATGGGGATGTAGTTGCGACCCAGCCGCAATTCGCCATAGGGCGTCACCAGCCCAACCATGGCCTCGCGGCCGAAGTAGATTCCGCCGAAACCCACAGTGCCGGTGTCTGCGTTGAAGCCATGATCGAGCTTGAACTTCGCGCCCCAGCCGCCACCCAGGTCCTCGACGCCTTCGAAGATCAGGCGCGACGAGTCGCTGGACAGCGCCGTCAGCGTGCGGGAGCTGCCGTTGGGCGAGGAGATGCGCAGGTGGTCGACGGACATTTCCACCTTTCCGGACAGGGTGATGGAACTCTGGGCGCCCGCGCTCGTGGCAGCCCATGCCGCGCACGCGGCCACCAGATGGATGTGCCTGGCAGGCGAACGGCGCAAGCCGGATCTTGGCGCAGCTGCATGCCGCGCGAGCGATGAGGTCATTCTTGTTTGTCTCCGGGTGAGTGAGGTGACGGACCGAGGCGTCCCTCGATGGGCTCGATTGTTCGCAGCCCACATCCATGCGACAAATGAATTGTTTAAAGTATTGTCATTTGCCGCGCAAATGGAAGAACCGACATGCGATTCGACAAACTCGACCTGAATCTCCTCGTCGTGCTCGACGCACTCCTGACCACCCGCAGCGTGACGCGCGCCTCGGAGCGCGTCTTCCTCAGCCAGCCTGCGACCAGCTTGTCTTTGCGGCGCCTGCGCGAGTACTTCAAGGACGAGTTGCTGCAGCCGATCGGCAAGTCATTCGTCCTCACGCCGCTGGCTGCCGAACTGGTCAAACCGGTCCACGACGTGCTCCTGCGTGTGCAGGCCATCGCCCGGGCGCAGCCGACGTTCGACCCGACCACCTCGCAGCGGCGCTTCGTCATCGATTCCTCGGACTACGTCATCTCGGTGTTGCTGTCGGAGGTGGTCAGGCGTGCGGCCAGCGCAGCGCCTCGGATGGAGTTCGACCTGCGCGCCAGAAGCCCGCAGTCTCGCGACCTGTTGCAGGCCGGAGAGATCGAGCTGCTCATCACGCCGCAGTTCGCCATCGTGCCCGGGCATCCTTCCGAGTTGTTGTTCGAGGACACGTTTTCATGTCTCGTGAGTCCCGAGCATTTCGGCATGACGAAGAAGCTCACGGCGGAGCAGTATTTCGAGGCCTCGCACATCGGTGTCGAGTGGGGCGGTGGTCGGCGCCTGACCTATGACCAGCAGTTGATCGCCGTGGGCAAGCGCGCCCGCAGGCAGGACGTCATCGCGCCCAGCTTCACCCTGGTGCCGCCGCTGTTGGTCGGAACGCCGCGCATCGCCACGCTGCCGACACGGCTGGCGCAGCAGATCGCCGAGCGCTTTCCGCTGCGCGTCGTCGCGTGCCCGGTGGAGATCCCTGCGTTTGCCGAGCACATGCAATGGCACAAGTATCAGGAGCGAGATCCTGCGATCGCTTGGCTCCGCGGGTTGCTTCTGGAAGTTGCGCAGGGTTTGCCGCCGAACCGGGCAGCAACGAAGCGTGGCAGCTAGTGCTCGCGTCATCGAATTCAAAGCCGGCATCGGCATTTTCGAGGTCGAAGTCGGAAAATGCTGCGTCGCCGCCGTTCGGGTATGGCCGCTTCAGACGGCGGATTCAACCGGCCGTTGTGCCGTGGCGCTCGAACGTTGCGATCATGTCCAGATCGATCCTATCTCCCACTTCGAAGCAGGCTTCTGATATGTGAAGTCGAAGTGGGTGAAGCGCGGCGCTGGATCGAAGGCTGTCATAGTCGAGGCGATGTCAGCCGGCTTGTCGAGAATGCAGGCGTTGTCTTGGGCGTCGATTCGCGACTTCTGGTGTGTCGGAGCGCAGTCGACCAAGCCGCGGGATTGAGCATTTCACATCGATAGCACCGCGCCAGCTCAGACCTGCACTTCCGGCAAGTGAACAACGATGCCGTCCAGCGCGACCTGCATCTTGATCTGGCAGCACAGCCGGCTGCTTTCGCGCGGCTCGGGCACGCCCTCGAGCATGAAGGTCTCCGTCTCCGAGAGCGTGGGCAGTTTGTCGGCCCAGCGCGCATCGACGTATGCGTGGCACGTGGCGCAGCTGCAAGACCCACCGCAGTCGCCCAGGATGCCTGGCACTCCGTTGTCCAGGGCAATTTGCATCAGCGTGCGTTCGAGAGGGGCGGGCACAAGGTGCGTGGTGCCATCGTGCTCGATGAATGTCACTTGGAGCATGGTTTTCTTTACATCTCATAGAGGTTGATCGGGGGCCGTGAGGGCTGGTCCTGGGGCGGCCAACAAGGTCGCTCTGTGTTGTTGACATAGACCGTCCAGTCGGACTATTATCGACCCAACAACAGCGCATCGCAATGCATTTGCGCCTTGCAGAAACACTCTTCGTGAAGGTGACAACATGAGTACCTGTGCCCCGGTGATTCCCATCACCCGCGCCAATCCCGAGCCCCGCGCGTGGGGCGATCTGGTCCGAGAGAACGAGGTGCACGGTTCGCTCTACACCGACCCGGCGATCTTCGAAGAAGAGCTGCGCAAGATCTGGTTTCGCACCTGGGTCTATGTCGGCCATGAGAGCGAAGTGCCGCAGCCCAACGACTACGTGATGAAGTCGATCGGGCCCGAGCCGATCCTCATGACGCGTGACCGCGAAGGCCGGATCCATCTTCTGCACAACCGCTGTCCGCACCGCGGCAACCGGGTGTGCATGACCGAGAAGGGGTCAGCGCGTTCGTTCACATGCCCGTACCACGGCTGGACGTTCACCAACGATGGCGCGCTGCGCGGCTATCCGTTTCCCTCGGGCTACGAGGGCGTTGATCGCTCGGAGCTCGGGCTCGGCAAGGTGGCGCGTGTCGCTTCCTACAAGGGCTTCGTCTTCGGCTCGATGGCGGAAGAGGGGCCTTCGTTGGAGGAGCACCTCGGTGCGGCCATGGCGGCCATCGACGCGCTGTGCCTGACCTCGCCCGAGGGCGAGGTGGAAGTCACGGCCGGCTTCCTGAAACACAAGGTCAAGTCGAACTGGAAATTTCTGGTCGAGAACGAGACCGACGGCTATCACCCGTCGTTCGTGCACGCCTCGATTTTCGAAGTCGCGAAGAGCGGCATCGGCGCGCTCTACAGCAGCGACTCGACGGCAGTGTCGCGCTACTTCGGTCAGGGGCATTCCGAGAACGACCTGCGGCCCGAGTTCCGCAAGCGCGATGTGCCGATGAGCTGGTTCAACACCACAGCCGAGCGCCTGCCCGAGTACACGCAGCGCATGGAAGCCGCCTACGGCGTGGAACAGGCCCGCAAGATCATGATCGACGGCACGCCGCACATCATGATCTACCCGAATCTCTTCATTGCGGAGATCCAGATCTTCGTGATCCAGCCGCTGGCGTTCAACGAGTCGGTGCAGCACGTCACGGCGCTGCAGTTCAAGGGGGCGCCTGACCTGAACCGTCGCTTGCGTCAGCAAACGATGGGCTCGGTCGGCCCGGCCGGCTTCCTGCTGGCCGACGACGCCGAGATGTACGAGCGGACCCAGCTCGGCGTTCAGGCGAAGCGCCCCGAATGGTTGTACCTGGGCCGTGGCAAGCACCGCGAGCGCACGGACGAAAACGGTTACCTGATCGGCGACGCCACGGACGAGACGCCCACGCGCGGCATCTGGCGGCACTACCGCTCGCTCATGGAGGCGGCGTGAACATGAATGTCGAAGACCTGCTGCTTCACCACGAGGTGTCGCAGTTCATCTACCGCGAAGCGCGCCACCAGGACAACCACGAGTACGACGCCTGGGAGGCCTTATGGACCGATGACGGCGTCTACTGGATTCCCGCCAACGGGGAGGCCGGCGATCCGGAGCAGGAGATGTCCATCATCTATGACAACCGCTCGCGCATCGCGCTGCGGGTGCGCCAGTTCCACACCGGAAAGCGCTACAGCCAGTCGCCGCGCTCGCCGCTACGCCGGGTGATCTCCAACGTAGAGATTCTCGAAAACGACGGAACCGATCTGGTGGTCACCGCCAACGCGATTGTGTTCGAAGCGCATGCGCGCGGCGACACGATCTGGGGTTCGCGCAACGAATACAGGCTACGTCGCGAAGACGGCGTGTTGCGCATGGCCGGCAAGAAGGTGGTGCTGACCAACAACGAGCGAGCCCTCTATTCGATGGCCTTCCTGATCTAGATCCCTGAACCCGAGCCCGCATACCCCACGCCGCGAGGCAGGAGAAAAAGCATGACTGGAGACAAGCGAAGCGACGGCACCTCGATCGAGGTGCTGGTTGCCGAGGGACCGGCACGCCTGGAGCTGCATGCCGACGGCGTGGCCCACGTGCGGCTGAACCGACCCGAAGCCTCGAACGGCCTCAACATGGAGTTGCTCAAGGCGCTGCACGAGGTGCTGATGCAGGTGCACGGCGACGGCCGCGTGCGCGCCGTGCTGCTCACGGGGGAAGGCAAGAACTTCTGTGCCGGTGGCGATGTCCACACCTTCCTGTCGAAGGGCGAGGCACTGCCCGACTACATCCGCATGGCGACCTCCTACCTGCAGTTGGTGGTGGCGCTGCTGATGCGGCTCAACGCGCCGGTCGTCTGCGCGGTGCAGGGCTTCGCGGCCGGCGGCGGCGGCATGGGGCTCGTGTGCTCGTCCGACGTGGTCGTGGCGGGCGAATCGAGCCGCTTCCTGGCCGGTGCGACGCGCGTGGCGATGGTGCCCGACGCCGGCGTCTCGGTGACGCTCACGCAGCTGGTGGGCTTTCGCAAGGCCATGGACATCCTGCTGTTCAACCCGGTGATCGACGCCGCCGAGGCGCTGCGCATGGGGCTGATCTCGCGCGTGGTGCCCGACGAAGCACTGGCCGACGAAGCGCTGTCGTTGGCGCGCCAACTGGCGGCAGGTGCTCCGGCCGCACTGGCGGCCACCAAACGGCTGCTGTGGAACGGGATTGGCCTCGGCGCCGAGGCTGCAATGCCCGAAGAGAACCGCACCCAGGCCCAACTGGCCGGCATGAAGGATGCGTTGGAGGGCCTGGCGGCGGTGATCGAGAAGCGCGCGCCGCGCTTCACCGGGCAATGAGCGCCATGCGCAGCGTGTTCCTCACCGGTGGTGCCAAGGGCATCGGCGCCGCCATCGCACGTCGGCTGGCGGCCGATGGTGCGCGCGTGACGATCGCCGACCTCGACATCGCGAGCGCGCAAGCGCTGGCCGCGGAGATCGGCGCTACCGCGGTGGCACTCGACGTGGCCGACCTCGAACGCGCGCAGCGCACGGTGCTGGAAACCGGGCCGCACCAGATCCTGGTGAACAACGCCGGCATCGACCAGCACGCCTATTTCACGCAGACCCAGATTGCCGACTGGCGCCGGCTGTTGGCGGTCAATCTCGAATCGGTGTTCGCCACCACGCACGCGGCCTTGCCCGCGATGCAGGCGGCGGGCTTCGGTCGCATCATCAACATCGCGTCCGAGGCCGGGCGCATGGGCTCGCGCGGTGCTGCCGTGTATGCCGCGGCCAAAGGCGGCGTGATCGCCTTCACGCGCTCCATCGCACGCGAGAACGGCCGCAAGGGCATCACGGCCAATGTGATCGCGCCGGGGCCGATCGACACGCCGCTGCTGCGCGAAGCCGTGGCCGCCGGTGGCGACAAGCTGCTGGACGCCATGAAGGGCGCCACGCTGGCAGGTCGCTTGGGCACGCCCGAAGAGGTGGCCGCGGCGGTCGCCTTCCTGGCCTCCGACGCTGCGGCGTTCATCACCGGTGAGACGCTGGGGGTTTCGGGCGGCATGGGGTGCGGCCAATGAGCGCGCGCGAAACAACCGCTTCCGACGAGCAGCTCGGCGGCGTCGTCGCGCGCGTGCTGTCGGTCTACCGAAGCTGGGGGCGCAACACCACCGTGGCGCAGATGCGCGCCGATTGGGACGCGCTCTTCGGTGGCCAGCCAGTGGAGGCCGCGGTCCAGCCTGTGAGCATCGGCGGCCTGAACGCCGAGTGGATCGCCGCAGCAGAGGCGAATCCACAGCACGTGGCGCTCTACTTTCACGGCGGCGGCTTCCAGGTCGGGTCAGTGCATTCGCACCGCGAGTTGATGGCAGGAATTTCCGAAGCCACGGGCTGCCGCGTGCTGGGCCTGGACTACCGGCTCGCGCCCGAGCACCGCCATCCGGCGGCGCTCGACGACGCCTGCGCCGCCTACGACTGGCTGATCGCACGGGGCACGCAGCCCGCCGACATCGTGTTCGCGGGCGACTCTGCGGGCGGAAGTCTTGTGCTGGCCGCCTTGATCAAGTTACGCGACGCGGGCCGTGCACTGCCCGCGGGCGCGGTGCTGATGTCCGCCTGGACCGACATGACGGCCTCGGGAGAGAGCTATGTCTCGCGTGCGCAGAGCGACCCGATCCACCAGCGTCCGATGATCCTCGCCATGGCGCGAAACGCCCTCGGCGCCGAGGGCGATCCCCGGCATCCGTGGGTGTCGCCGCTGTTCGCCGAACTGCACGGCCTGCCCCCGCTGCTGATCCAGGTCGGCGACCGCGAGACGGTGCTCAGCGACTCGGTCGACTTCGCCGCGAAGGCGAAGGCGGCCGGCGTCGACGTGCGTCTGGAGGTGTGGGACCGAATGATCCACGTCTTCCAGCAATTCCCTGACGACCTGCCCGAGGCGCGCGAAGCCCGGCGCGCCATCGGCGCCTTCGCTCGAAGCCTTTTTTCAACCCCTTCCTTCACGAGAAAGTCCTGACCATGTTCGGAATCGTCGGATACGGCGGCTATGTGCCCCGCCTGCGGCTTGTCCGCCGCGCGGCGGCCGAGGCCAACGCCTGGTACGCCCCTCAGTTCGTCAACGCTGCCAAGGGCACTCGCGCCTTTGCTAACTGGGACGAAGACAGCATCACGATGGCGGTGGCGGCAGCGCGCGACTGCCTCGGCGCGGCGGATGATCGCTCGCGCATCGCCAGCGTGCTGCTGGCATCGGGCACGCTGCCCTTTGCCGAACGGCTGAATGCCGGTGTGGTGTGCGAGGCACTCACGTTGCGCGACGACGTGCAGGCGGCTGATGTCACCGGCTCGCAGCGCGCCGGCCTGTCGGCGCTCGCGCAGGCCGTCGCGCAGGTGCGCAGCGGCGGCGGCGATGTACTGGTGCTGGCATCCGACAACCGCAAGACACGTGCGGCCAGTTCGCAGGAACTTGACTTCGGCGACGGCGCTGCCGCGCTTCTGATCGGCCGCGACAAGGTGCTGGCCGAGTACCTGGGCGCCGGCACGGTCACGGTCGATTTCGTCGACCACTTCCGCGCCGCGGGAGAAGACATCGACTACGCCTGGGAAGAGCGCTGGGTGCGCGACGAGGGCATCACCAAACTCGTGCCGCGGGCCGTGAAGGCCGCGCTGGCCGAGGCGAAGGTCGAAGCTTCGCAGATCGACCACTTCATCTTCCCGACCACCTTCCAGAAGATGGACCAACAACTGGCCAAGGGCTGTGGCGTGCGCGCCGAGGCGGTGGTCGATTCGCTGGCCTCGCGCGTGGGCGACACCGGCCTGCCGCACGGCATGCTGCTGCTGGCCCACGTGCTCGAGCGCGCCGTGCCCGGCCAGCACATTCTGCTGGCCCAGTTCGGCAGCGGGGCACAGGCGATGGTGTTCCGTGTCACCGACGAGGTCCGCAACTTCCGCCCGGCCAAGGGCGTGAGCGAATGGATCCGCCGCGGCGTCGAAGAAACGGCGTACACGCGCTTCCTGTCCTTCAAGGACCAGCTGGACCTGGAGCGCGGCATGCGCGGCGAACAAGACCGCAAGACCGCACTGTCCACTGCCTACCGCCATCGCAGCGCGATCCTGGGCCTGGTCGCCGGACGCTGCGAGGTGACCGGCAGCGTGCACTTCCCGCCGTCGCGCATCTCGTACGACCAGGGCAAGCCGCTGCAGGACACGCAGAAGCCCTACAAGCTGGCCGAGCGCCGCGGTTCCGTGCTGAGCTGGTCAGCCGAGTTCCTGTCGTTCCACCGCTCACCGCCGCACCGCTACGGGCAGGTCGACTTCGAAGGCGGTGGCCGCGTGCTGATGGAGTTCACCGACACCGGCGACGGCGAAATCGACGCCGGCAGCACGGTCGAGATGACGTTCCGCATCAAGGACATCGACGACCGCCGCGGCTACACCCGCTATTTCTGGAAAGCCACCCCGGTGCGCACCGCCGCAACGGAAAAAGGATCGGAGTAAATCATGGCCGCAGGTATTAAGGACAAAGTCGCCATCCTCGGGATGGGTTGCAGCAAGTTCGGCGAGCGCTGGGACGCGAGCCCCGAGGACCTCATGGTCGAGGCCTACAACGAGGCCATGGCCGACGCCGGCATCGCGCCCGAGCAGCTCGATGCTGCATGGTTCTCGACCCACATGGACGACGTTGGCACCGGCCGTGGCGGCACACCGATGGGCATTGCACTGCGCCTTCCCAACATCGGCGTGACGCGCGTGGAGAACTTCTGCGCCGGCGGCTCCGAGGCCATCCGCGCCGCGGTGTACGCGGTGGCCGCCGGCGCGTGCGACATCGCAATCGCGCTGGGCGTGGAAAAGCTCAAGGACACCGGCTACGGCGGCCTGCCGGTGGCCACGGTCGGCACCTACATTCCGCAGTGGTATCCCAATGCGGTGGCGCCGGCCAACTTC
>Ga0207709_10000412_pt1 | contig 41752 bp, 37 predicted proteins | sample KBSM34metaG_FD_184397 | JGI IMG/M metagenome (GOLD analysis project Ga0207709, IMG submission 184397) | Miscanthus rhizosphere microbial communities from Kellogg Biological Station, Michigan, USA - KBS M3-4 metaG (SPAdes) (version 2) | ecosystem: Host-associated > Plants > Roots > Rhizosphere >...
TCCGTTTCCGTATTGGATGCGGGGTATGTCGTCGCGGACGAGGCGGTGCAGACGGCAGTTCGACGGCGCGTGCCGTTCGTGCTGGCATCGCCTCGCTGCGGCCTCAGTCAATCTTGATTCCGCCCTGCTTGATTACTTTGGCCCAGCGCTGGCTGTCTTCGGCAACCACCTTGCCCAGTGCCGCGCCGTCGCCGCAGGTGTTCACCGCGCCCAGCTGGGCGAAGCGCTGTTGGGTCTCCGGCAGGTTGCACACCTCGACCAGTGCCGCAGAAAGCTTCTCGATGCTTGCGGCCGGCATGCGCGCAGGCGCCATCACGCCGACCCAGACCGGCACGTCCATGCCGGCCAGCCCGGTCGCGTTGCCGACCGTCGGCGGCGTGCCGAGGCTGGGCAGGGCCGCGCGCGAGAAGGTGCCCAGCACCCGCGCCTTGCCGCTCGCGACCATCGGTTCGATGGAGGCCGCGCTGGTGACGATCAGCGCCACCTGCCCGCCCAGCAGGTCGGTCAGCGCCGGCGCCGCGCCGCGGTACGGCACATGCAGCAGGTTCACGCCGCCCGCCTGCGCCAGCAGGGCCCCCGTGAGGTGCGACACCGTGCCGTTGCCCGTGGAGGCATAGGTAACCTGTCCCGGCTTCGCCTTGGCGTCGCGCAGCACGTCGGCCAGGGTCTTGTAGGGGCTTTCGGTGCGCACGGCCAGCGTCATCGGCGTGTCGCCCACCAGGGCCACGGGCGCCAGGTCGTGCACCGGGTCATAGGGCAGCTTGCCCTGCAGGTGCGGCGCGATGGTGATGGCGCCGCCGGTCGCCAGCAGCACGGTGGCGCTGTCGGTCGCCTTGGCCACCGCGTCGGCGGCCACGATGCCGCCGGCGCCCGCCTTGTTGTCGATGATTACGGGCGTGCCCAGCCTGTCGGTGAGCTTGGCGCCCAGGTAGCGGGCAATGACGTCCTGCGCCCCGCCGGAGGCGAAGGGCACGACGATGCGCAGCGGCCTGTCGTTCTGCTGCGCCCACAGCGGCGTGGCGGTGGCAAGGCAGGCCGCGAGGCCCAGGGCAAGGTGTTTCCAGAGCAGTTTCATGGCGTTCAGGCAGGACGAAAGCAGACGTTACCCAGGCAACAAGCAGGTTATGTGCCCCAAGTCTAGGGTCTGGCGCGCCGGATGGCGCCGGCCGGGCGCGATAATCCGCCTTCCCCGGCCGCTCCGCGCCGGGCTCCTGCCGAACCGTCATGAACCCCAGCTACAAACCCAGCGACGTCGAGTCCGCTGCCCAGGCGCAATGGAGCGCCGCCGATGCCTACCGCGTCACCGAGGACGCGAGCCGCAAGAAGTACTACGCCTGCTCGATGCTGCCGTACCCCAGCGGCAAGCTGCACATGGGCCACGTGCGCAACTACACCATCAACGACATGCTCACGCGCTACCTGCGCATGAGCGGCTACAACGTGCTGATGCCCATGGGCTGGGACGCCTTCGGCCTGCCGGCCGAGAACGCGGCGCTGAAGAACGGGGTGCCGCCGGCCAAGTGGACCTACGAGAACATCGACTACATGCGCGGCCAGCTCCAGGCCATGGGCCTGGCGATCGACTGGAGCCGCGAGATCGCCACCTGCGATCCGAGCTACTACAAGTGGAACCAGTGGCTGTTCCTGAAGATGCTCGAGAAGGGCATCGCCTACCGCAAGACCCAGGTCGTCAACTGGGACCCGGTCGACCAGACCGTGCTGGCCAACGAGCAGGTGATCGACGGCAAGGGCTGGCGCACCGGCGCCACGGTCGAGCGCCGCGAGATCCCTGGCTACTACCTGAAGATCAGCGACTACGCCGAAGAGCTGCTCGAGCACACCCAGCACAAGCTGCCGGGCTGGCCCGAGCGCGTCAAGCTGATGCAGGAGAACTGGATCGGCAAGAGCGAGGGCCTGCGCTTCGCCTTCACGCATGACATCCATGGCGCCGACGGCAAGCTCATCCAGGACGGCCGCATGTACGTGTTCACCACGCGTGCCGACACCATCATGGGCGTGACCTTCTGCGCCGTCGCGCCCGAGCATCCGCTGGCCGCACACGCCGCCACGCTCGATCCGAAGGTCGCGGCCTTCATCGAGGAGTGCAAGGCCGGCGGCACCACCGAGGCCGAACTCGCCACGCAGGAGAAGAAGGGCGTGCCCACCGGCCTCACGGTGATGCATCCGATCACCGAGGAGCAGGTGCCGGTGTGGGTCGGCAACTACGTGCTCATGGGCTATGGCGACGGCGCCGTGATGGGCGTGCCCGCGCATGACGAGCGCGACTTCGCCTTCGCCAACAAGTACGGCATCGAGATCATCCAGGTCGTGCTGGTCGACGACGAGCCGCACTTCGACTATCACAAGTGGCAGGACTGGTACGGCGACAAGCAGCGCGGCGTGACCATCAACTCCGACAACTTCAGCGGCATGACCTACAAGGAGGCCGTGGCCGCCGTGGCGCACGCACTGGGCCAGAAGGACCTGGGCGAGCTGCAGACCACCTGGCGCCTGCGCGACTGGGGCGTGAGCCGCCAGCGCTACTGGGGCACGCCGATCCCGATCATCCATTGCGAAGAGCACGGCGCGGTGCCGGTCCCCGAGAAGGACCTGCCCGTGGTGCTGCCGACCGACTGCGTGCCCGACGGCTCGGGCAACCCGCTGAACAAGCACGAAGGCTTCCACGCCGGCGTGACCTGCCCCGTGTGCGGCAAGGCCGCGCGGCGCGAAACCGACACGATGGACACCTTCGTGGACAGCTCGTGGTACTTCATGCGCTACTGCGACCCGAGGAACGACGACGCCATGGTGGCCGGCGGCGCCGACTACTGGATGCCGATGGACCAGTACATCGGCGGCATCGAGCACGCGATTCTTCACCTGCTGTACGCGCGCTTCTGGACCAAGGTGATGCGCGACCTCGGCCTGGTGAAGGCCGACGAGCCCTTCAGCAAGCTGCTCACGCAGGGCATGGTGCTCAACCACATCTTCTACAAGCGCAACGAGAAGGGCGGCAAGGACTACTTTCCGCCCCTCGAAGTCACGGCGGTGCTCGACGCGCAGGGCCGCATCACCGGCGGCACGCTGGCCGACGGCACGAAGGTCGAGTACGGCGGCGTCGGCAAGATGGGCAAGAGCGAGCGCAACGGCGTCGACCCGCAGGACCTGATCGAGAAGTACGGCGCCGACACCGCGCGCCTGTACACCATGTTCACCGCGCCGCCCGAGGCCACGCTCGAGTGGAACGACGCGGCCGTCGAAGGCAGCTACCGTTTCCTGCGCCGCGTGTGGAACTTCGGCGTGGCGCAGGCGGACGTGGCGCCGGTCGCGATCGAGGGCCGGAGCTTCGGCAAGTCCGCCCAGGCGCTGCGCCGCGAGGTGCACACCGTGCTGCGCCAGGTCGACTACGACTACCAGCGCATGCAATACAACACCGTGGTGTCGGGCGCGATGAAGCTGCTCAACGCGCTGGAGGGCTTCAAGCCCGACGGCAGCACCGGCGACGCGGCCGCGGTGCGCGAAGGCTTCGGCATCCTGCTGCGCTGCCTTTACCCGGCCACGCCGCACATCGCCCAGCAGCTCTGGAACGAACTCGGCTACGACAAGGACCTGGGCGGCCTGCTCGACGCGGCCTGGCCCACGGTCGACGTCGGCGCGCTGGTGCAGGACGAGATCGAACTGATGCTGCAGGTCAACGGCAAGCTGCGTGGCAAGCTCAGCGTGCCGGCCGGCGCGTCGAAGGACGAGATCGAGAAGCTCGCGCTCGCCTGCGACGACTTCGTCAACTTCGCCGAAGGAGCGCCGCCCAAGCGCGTGATCGTGGTTCCCGGCCGCCTGGTCAACGTGGTTCTCTGAACGACTCAAGCAAGCATGAACACTCGCAATGCCTCGCTGCCGCGCCGCGGCTTTCTTCTCGGGCTGACGGTGGCGGGCGCTTCGCTCGGCCTGGCGGGCTGCGGCTTCGAGCTGCGCAAGGCGCCGGTCTTCGCCTTCAAGACGCTGTCGGTGTCGGGCAACTCGGCCATGATCAATCAGATCCGGCGCGAGCTGCGGGCCACCGGCTCGGTGACATTGGTGCCGGCCGACCAGTCCTCCACCGCCGACGTGGTGCTCGAGATCCTCGGCGAGGATCGCAACCGCTTCGTGATCTCGACCAATTCGGCCGGCCTCGTGCGCGAGTTGCAGCTGCAGTTGCGCGTGCGCTTTCGCCTGCGCACGCCGGGCGGCAAGGACCTGCTGCCGGCCTCCGAGGTTTCGCAGACGCGTGACCTGAGCTTCAACGAAACCAACGCGCTGGCCAAGGAAGGCGAGGCCGATCTGCTGTTCCGCGACATGCAGGCGGATATCGCGCAGCAGCTGATGCGTCGCCTGGCAGCCGTCAAGGAACTCTGAGGCTGCGCGCTCCGGCCTCCATTCGATTGCCATGCAACTCGCCAGCGCCCAGCTCGGGGCCCATCTCCAGAAGGGCCTGAAGCCGCTCTACACGATCCACGGCGACGAGCCGTTGCTCGCGCAGGAGGCGGCCGACACCATCCGCACCGCCGCGCGTGCGCAGGGCTACACCGAGCGCAGCTCGTACACCGTGGCCGGCGCGCACTTCGATTGGAGCGCGGTGCTCGCGGCCGGGGGCTCGCTCTCGCTGTTCGCCGACAGGCAGATTGTCGAGATCCGCATTCCCTCGGGCAAGCCCGGCAAGGACGGCAGCACGGCGCTGCAGCAGCTGGCCGAGGCTGCGCCCGGCAACGACAGCACGCTCACGCTGGTGATGCTGCCGCGGCTGGACAAGGCCACGCGCACCGGTGCCTGGTTCTCGGCGCTGGAGAACAACGGTGCGAGCATCCAGGTCGACCCGATCGAGCGCAACGCGCTGCCGCAATGGATTGCGCAGCGCCTGGGCCAGCAGGGCCAGCGCGTGATGCCCGGCGACGAAGGCCAGCGCACGCTGCAGTTCTTCGCCGATCGCGTGGAGGGCAACCTGCTCGCCGCGCACCAGGAAATCCAGAAGCTCGCGCTGCTGCACCCGGCCGGCGAGCTGAGCTGGGAGCAGGTCGAGGCTGCGGTCAACAACGTGGCGCGCTACGACGTGTTCAAGCTGTCCGAAGCCGTGCTGGCCGGCAATCCGCAGCGCGTGGCGCGCATGCTCGACGGCCTGCAGGCCGAGGGCGAGGCCGAGGTGCTGGTGCACTACACGATCGCGGAGGACATCCGGGCGCTCAAGCGCGTGAAGGACGCCATGGCCTCGGGGCGCCCGCTGCCGATGGCGCTGCGCGAGAACCGCATCTGGGGCCCGCGCGAGCGCGCCTTCGAGCGCGTGCTGCCGCGCCTGGACGACCGCATGCTGGCCCGGCTGCTGCGCGCGGCGCACGTGGTGGACGGCATCGTGAAGGGCCTGAAGCAGCCCGACTGGCCCGCCAGCGGCTGGCAGGCCCTGCAGCGGCTGGCGCTGATGCTGTGCCGCGCGTGCAGCAGCGCGGCGACCGCTCCGCGACGCGCCTGACTCGGCCCGCGCACGATGGCTCCAGCCATCAAAAGGCCCGTGTAAGCCGGGTCACAGGTCGGCGTGGGAAAATGAACACATGAATGCGTTCAACGTCAGCGAGCACATGCAGACCCTGGGTCTGCAAGCCAAAGCCGCTGCATTCCTCATGGCCCGTGCGGATGCAGCCACCAAAAACAAGGCATTGAAGGCGCTGGCCCGGCGCCTGCGCGAAGCCGGCCCGGTGCTGGCCGTAGCCAACCAGAAGGACCTCGAGCGCGCCACGGCCGCCGGCCTCTCGGCGCCGATGGTGGACCGCCTCAAGCTCACGCCCAAGGTCATCGAGACCGTGGCGCTCGGCTGCGAGCAACTCGCCGGCATGGCCGACGTGATCGGCGAGATCATCGGCATGAAGCAGCAGCCCAGCGGCATCCGCGTGGGCCAGATGCGCGTGCCGATCGGCGTCTTCGGCATGATCTACGAGAGCCGCCCCAACGTGACCATCGAGGCCGCGAGCCTGGCCATCAAGAGCGGCAACGCGGCCATCCTGCGCGGCGGCTCGGAAGCCATCGAGTCGAACAAGGCGCTGGCGCTGCTGGTGTCCGAGGCGCTGGCCGAAGCCGGCCTGCCGGTCGATGCGGTGCAGCTGGTACAGACCACCGACCGCGAAGCCGTCGGCCAGCTGATCGCCATGCCCGAGTTCGTCGACGTGATCATTCCGCGCGGCGGCAAGGGCCTGATCGAGCGCATCAGCCGCGACGCCAAGGTGCCGGTCATCAAGCACCTGGACGGCAACTGCCACGTCTACGTGGACGATACGGCCGAGTTCGACATGGCGCTGCGTATCGTCGACAACGCCAAGACCCAGAAGTACAGCCCCTGCAATGCCGCCGAAGGCCTGCTGGTGTCGGCCTCGGTGGCCGACGACTTCCTGCCCGAGATCGCCGCCATCTTCGCGGCCAAGGGTGTGGAAATGCGCTGCGATCCGGCCGCCGCCGCCATCCTGCGCGCCGACGGTGCGATCGATCCGAAAGCCAGGGTGGTCGATGCGGTCGAATCCGACTGGTCCGAGGAATACCTGGCCGCCGTCATCAGCATCAAGGTGGTGGCCGGCGTGGACGAGGCCATTGCGCACATCAACCGCTATTCGAGCCACCACACCGACGCCATCGTCACGCGCGACCACGTGCATGCGCAGCGCTTCCTGCGCGAGGTTGATTCGGCCAGCGTGATGGTCAATGCGAGCACACGCTTCGCGGACGGTTTCGAGTTCGGTCTGGGCGCCGAAATCGGCATCAGCACCGACAAGTTCCATGCGCGCGGACCGGTGGGGATCGAAGGGCTGACCTCGCTCAAGTACGTGGTGCTGGGCCAAGGCGAAGTGCGGACCTGATGCGCGCCGCTGTCGTGGTCTTGTCTTCGGGATGGGCACCCCCAATTCCTACAATTCCGCTCTACCTTTAAGCACAAAACCAACAAGGCCGCCCGCATGGTTCCGCATCTCGTCACCGCCCTGACCGGCCCGATCAACGAACTGGAGCAGCGGGTGCTCGACTCGATGCCTGCCATCGAGCGCTGGTTCCGGCTCGAGTGGATGGAGCACACGCCGCCGTTCTACAGCGCCGTCGACATCCGCAACGCCGGCTTCAAGCTGGCCCCGGTCGACACCAACCTGTTCCCGGGCGGCTGGAACAACCTCACCAAGGAAATGCTGCCGCTGGCGGTGCAGGCCGCGCAGGCGGCCATCGAGAAGATCTGTCCGGAAGCGCGCAACCTGCTCGTCATTCCGGAAAATCACTCCAAGAACACCTTTTATCTCGCCAACGTTGCGCAACTGGTGCGCATCTTCCATATGGCGGGGCTCAATGTGCGCATCGGGTCCATCGACCCCGCCATCAAGACTTCCAAGAAGATCGAGTTGCCCAACGGCGACACCGTGACGCTCGAGCCGGTGGTGCGCAGCAAGCGCCGCCTGGGGCTGAAGAACTTCGATCCCTGCACAATTCTCCTCAACAACGAGCTTTCTGCGGGAACGCCTGGCATCCTCGAAGACTTGCACGAGCAGTATCTGCTGCCGCCGCTGCATGCAGGCTGGTCGGTGCGCCGCAAGAGCAACCACCTGCACAGCTACGAGGAGCTGTCCAAGCGCTTCGGCAAGCTGCTGGGCATCGACCCCTGGCTCATCAACCCGATCTATGCGCGCGCCGAAGGCGTGGACGTGGCCGAGGGCCGCGGCATCGACGTGCTGACCAGCCATGTGGACGCGGTGCTGACCAAGGTGCGCCGCAAGTACAAGGAATACGGCATCAACGAGAAGCCGTTTGTGGTCGTCAAGGGCGGTCACAGCGGCAGCGGCAGTCCGGGCGTCGTGACGGTGCGCGACGCCAAGGACGTGGAGGCGCTGATCGGCAAGCCCCGCGCTGCGGCCGGCATTCCCGCCGCCAAGCCGGGCGCCAGCCGCGATCTGCGCGACCCCACCGAGCTGATCGTGCAGGAAGGCGTGCTGACCAACGAGCGCGTGCACAACGGCGTGGCCGAACCGGTGGTCTACATGATGGATCGCTACGTGGTGGGCGGCTTCTACCGCGTGCATGCCGAGCGCGCCGCCGACGAGAACCTGAAGCTGCCGGGCGCGAGCTTCGTGCCGCTGGCTTTCTCTGAAAGTGCGCACTTGCCTCAGCCCGGTGCCAAACCCGGCGCCAGTGCCCCGAACCGCTTCTACATGTACGGCGTGGTGGGCCGGCTGGCCATGGTGGCCGCCAGCTACGAAATGGAAGCGACCGATCCGGACGCCGAAATCTACGAATGATTTCCCGGGGTGGCTGGCGGCGGCTTGCGCCGGTCGCAAGCAGCGGCAAAATAGCGGCCCCACAGCAACGGAAACAAAAGGGCGGGAGGGGTGACAATGGTGAACTAAAGTTCCCCCGTGTCGCACCCTGGCGTGTCTGACGCGTCGATTCCAGCAGCCTGTCCTTTTCCCATCGACCTCGTGTCAGCCCCCAAAAATCTCTCAGCCGGCCTGATCGTCGGCGCCATCGGCGTCGTCTATGGCGACATCGGCACCAGCGTGCTGTATGCCGTCAAGGAAGTGTTCGGCCACGGCCATGTGCCGTTCACCGTCGGGAACGTCTACGGCATCCTCTCGATGTTCTTCTGGACGCTCACCGTCATCGTCTCCATCAAGTACGTCGTGCTCGTGCTGCGCGCCGACAACGAAGGCGAAGGCGGCCTCGTCGCCATGCTCGCGCTGGCCTCCCGCGCGGTGGCCGACAAGCCCAGGCTGCGCCACGTGCTGCTGGTGGTCGGCATCTTCGGCACCTCGCTTTTCTATGGCGACGGGGTCATCACCCCGGCCATCTCGGTGCTCTCGGCGGTCGAGGGCCTGGAGGTGGTGTCGCCGCACTTCACGCACTACGTCATTCCGCTCACGCTGGTCGTGCTGTTCTGCCTGTTCGTGGTGCAGAAGCGCGGCACGGCAGGCATCGGCAAGTTCTTCGGGCCGATCACGCTGGTGTGGTTCCTGGCGATCGCCGTGCTCGGCGTGTCCCAGATCCTGCACCACCCCGAGATCCTGAAGGCGCTGAATCCGTTCTACGCGCTGAAGTTCATGTGGGACAACCCCGGCACCAGCTTCATCCTGCTGGGCGCCACCGTGCTGTGCGTGACCGGCGCCGAGGCGCTGTACGCCGACCTGGGGCACTTCGGCAAGAGCCCGATCCGCATCGCGTGGTTCTCGGTGGTGATGCCGGCGCTCACGCTCAACTACTTCGGCCAGGGCGCGCTGCTGCTGGAGAACCCCGAGGCGGTGAAGAACCCGTTCTTCATGATGGCGCCCGAATGGGCGCTCATCCCGCTGGTGCTGCTGGCCACCGCGGCCACCGTGATCGCGTCGCAGGCCCTGATCACGGGCGCCTTCAGCGTCACGCGCCAGGTCATCCAGCTGGGCTACCTGCCGCGCCTGAACATCGAGCACACCAGCGTGCGCACGGCGGGCCAGATCTATATCCCGCTGGTCAACTGGGGCCTGTTCGTGGCCATCGTGCTGGCGGTGGTCATGTTCCGCTCGTCGAGCAGCCTGGCCGCGGCCTACGGCATCGCCGTGACCACCGACATGCTGATCACCACGGTGCTGACCTTCTTCGTGATCCGCTATGCGTGGAAGCTGCCGCTGGCGCTTTGCATCGCGTCGACCGCGGTCTTCTTCGTCGTCGACTTCCTGTTCTTCGCGTCGAACCTGCTCAAGCTGTTCGAAGGCGGCTGGTTCCCGCTGCTGATCGGCGGCTTCGTCTTCACGCTGATGATCACGTGGAAGGAAGGCCGCCGCCTGATGGGCGAGGCGCAGCATGCCGATGCGATCGACCTGAAGTCCTTTCTCGGCTCGGTGTTCGTGAGCCCGCCGGCACGCGTGGATGGCACGGCGGTGTTCCTCACGGCCGAGCCGGGCACCGTGCCCAACGCGCTGCTGCACAACCTGAAGCACAACAAGGTGCTGCACGAGCAGAACATGTTCGTGACCGTGCGCAACCACGAGGTGCCATGGATCCCGATGGACAAGCGCATCGAGATCGAGGCGCTCGGCCACCACTGCTGGCAGATCATGGTGCACTACGGCTTCAAGAACGACATCGACCTGCCGCGCGCACTCGAAAACGCGCGCATGCGCGGCTGCCAGCTGGAACAGATGACGACCAGCTACTTCCTGTCGCGCGACGTGGTCATCCCCACGCTCGGCAGCGGCATGGCGCCGTGGCGCGAGAAGCTGTTCGCGCAGATGCACCACAACGCGAGCGGAGCGGCGGCGTTCCTGGGGCTGCCGAACAACGCGGTGGTGGAGCTGGGGTCGAAGATCGAGATCTGAGGCCTGGCGCGGTACGCCTCAGCCGAACTCCCCGGGCCGATCCCTCTCGAGCCTCGCCACATGCGAGGCGATCGCGCCCGGCGTGGTGAACCAGACATCGCCCCGCTCGCGCGCCTGCGCCAGGCGCGCGAGCGCGGTGCGCAGGTGCCTCAGCCGGTAGGGCTGCCCGACGATGTACGGATGCAGCGCCAGGCCCATCACCAGCGGCTGCGCGCGCGACTGGTCAAGCATTTCCTCGAAGTTGTCGATCACCATGGCGCTGAAGTCCTTCGCGTCCATCAGGCGGCCGACGATCATCGGGATGTCGTTGAGTTCCTGCGGGTACGGCACCGACCACAGCGAACCGCCACCGCGCGTGCGCATGCGCAGCGGCTGGTCGTCGTGGCACCAGTTGAGGGTGTAGCCGTAGCCGGTCTCGGCCAGCAGGTCGGGCGTGAGGACGCTTTCGGAGATCCATGGCGAGAGCCAGCCGGTGGGCGCCTGCCCGCTTTCGCGCAGCATGCGCTCGCGGCAGCGCAGCAGCAGTGCGCGCTCGTGCTCCTCGTCGAGCACGCCCTGGCGCTCGGCATTGCTGTGGCCGTGGCCGATCAGTTCGTCGCCGCGCGCCACCAGCGCCTGGACCAACTCGGGGCAGTGGTCGTACAGCGCGGTGTTGACGAGCGCGCCTGTGGGCAGCGCGAGCGCGTCGAACAGTTCCAGGCAACGCCACGCGCCGACGCGGTTGCCATACTCGCGCCAGCCGTGGTTGAGCACGTCGGGTTGCGGCGAGGCCGGGCCGATGCACGCGCCCAGCCCGTCGCCGAAGGCGAAATGCTCGACGTTGAAGCCGATGTACACCGCCAGCCGCGCGCCGTTCGGCCACGCGTAGTCGGGACGCCGCGTGATGGGCCGGTAGTCGAAGCGGTCGTGCGTGGGGAGCCGGTCGGGCCAGCGCGTGCTCATGCCGGCGGCCTCACAGCACGGCGAGGCCGGCGCGCACCAGCAGCCATTCGGCGCTGTCGTTCCAGACGTCCATCTGCACGATCAGGCCGTGGCGCACCACATAACGGTCGACATAGCGATTGCCTTCGAAGGCCGTGCCGTCGGGCCATGCACCGTAGAGCGTGCCGAGGCTGTAGACCACCGTTTCCTCGGGCGTGCCGCCAGCCACCGTTTCGGTGCGCTCGATCTTCTTCTTGACCCATGCATAGCGCTTCGCGTTGAAGGCCGAGGTGTCGCCGGGCGCCTTCATCGGGCGGTTGCCGGTGAAGCGGATGCGGATGTCGGGCGCGGTGAAGCGGGAGGCCGACTGCGGGTCCGGGATCATCACCAGGCGAAGGAATTCGTCGACCACGGCGGCGGGATCGGGAGCAGGGCTGCCCTGCGAAACGGATGTCTCCACGAGGTTCTCCGGTAGTTGTCGGAGCCGGATTCATGCAATTCCCGTGCCGGATGGTTGACGTTACGAGGCCGGGATTGTTGACAATCCTGCGATTGCGGGCTCCCGGCACAATCGTCCGATGCTGCGGGTTCAAGAGGGGAAAAAGCCCCCGCCGGCAAGGACATCGCCGCTTCCGGCAACATCGCGCCCGATATCCCATGCCATTGGCCACCGTACCCCGGCACCGCAAGAAAGAACGCCTGATGAAAAACATCCTCTTCGTCGCCGATCCGCTCGATCACTTCAAGATCTACAAGGACACGACCTTCTCGATGATGCGCGAGGCGCAGCGCCGCGGTTATCGCATCGCCGCCTGCCTGCCGCAGGACATCCAGTGGAAATCGGGCGGCGTGGTCACGGCCACGGTGCAGCAGATCACGCTGACCGGCGACGCCCGGGACTGGTACGCCGTCGACATCACCGAGGCCAAGGCGCTGAAGGATTTCGACGCCGTGCTGATGCGCAAGGACCCGCCCTTCGACGCCGAATACATCTATGCCACGCACCTGCTGGAGCAGGCCGAGCGCGAGGGTGCGCAGGTGGTGAACTCGCCGCGCGCGCTGCGCGACCACCCCGAGAAGCTCGCGATCATGGAGTTTCCGCAGTTCGTCACGCCCACGCTGGTCACGCGCAGCGCGCAGGCCGTGCGCGACTTCCACGCGGAGCACGGCGACATCATCCTGAAGCCGCTCGACGGCATGGGCGGCATGGGCATCTTCCGCGTGAAGCAGGACGCGCTGAACCTCGGCTCCATCGTCGAGACGCTCAACAAGGACGGCGCCGAGACCATCATGGTGCAGCGCTTCGTGCCGGAAGTGGTACAGGGCGACAAGCGCATCCTGATCATCGCGGGCGAGCCGGCGCCTTTCGTGCTGGCGCGCATTCCGCAGGGCACCGAGGTGCGCGGCAATCTGGCGGCCGGCGGCAAGGGCGTGGCGCAGCCGCTCACGGCGCGCAATCGCGAGATCGCCGAGACCGTGGGACGCACGCTCGCGCCGCGCGGTCTGCTGCTGATCGGGCTCGACGTGATCGGCGACTCGGTCACCGAGATCAACGTGACCAGCCCGACCTGCTTCCAGGAAATCACCGAGCAGACGGGCTTCGACGTGCCGGCGATGTTCGTCGATGCGCTCGAGGCGCACCTGGCCCGGGCTTCAGCGCACTGAGCGCTGACCGTCCACGAACACATGCAGTTCGCCTGGCGTGAACTGCGTCCATGTCTCGTTGGTGGTCAGCGGTGCGGTCACGACCACGGCCACGCGGTCGTTGGGCGTGGTGTGCCGTGCGAAGTCGATCTCCAGGTCTTCGTCCGACAACTGCGCCGTCACGAAGGGATGGCGGCGCTCCACGTACCAGAGGTTGGTCGAGGCATGCGCCCACAGCGCCTGCCCGTTGGACAGCATGAAGTTGAAGGTGCCGTGCGCCGCGAGCTGCGGTGCCAGTTCGCGCAGCGTGAGCGTCAGCTCATCGATGCTCGGCACGCCCGCATGCGACTTGGCCAGCTCCTGCATGATCCAGCAGAAGGCGTGCTCGCTGTCAGTGTTGCCCACCGGATGGAAGTTGCCGTGCAGGCGCGGGCGGAATTCCTTCAGGTCGCCGTTGTGGGCGAACACCCAGTAGCGCCCCCAGAGCTCCCGCACGAACGGGTGGCAGTTCTGCAGGTTGACCTCGCCCTGCGTCGCCTTGCGGATGTGCGCGATGACGTTGCGGCTCTGTATGGGGTAGCGCCGGATCAGCTCCGCCACCGGCGATTCGCACGCCGGCTGGTGATCGACGAAGTGGCGCAGCCCGCGGTCCTCGAAGAACGCGATGCCCCAGCCATCGGCGTGATGATCGGTGCGGCCGCCGCGTTGAGCGAAGCCGGTGAAGCTGAAGGTCACGTCCGTGGGCGTGTTGCAATTCATTCCAAGCAATTGGCACATGGCGCCATTAAAGCGCGAGCGCCAGCCGCTTGGCGAATCCGCTCGCCCTTTCAGCGCACGAAGCGGCCTTCGGGCGTGACGCGCACCATCTCGATGAAGCGCGAGCCGGTGGTGCCGCCGGTCGAGAAATCGATGTCCATGCCGGCCAGGCGCAGCTTGAGCGCGCGCAGCGTCGCGTGCAGGCGCGCGCGCGTCAGGTCGCGGCCGGTGCGCTTGAGCGCTTCGATCATCACCAGTGCGTTCAGGTAGCCCTCGAAGCTGCCGTAGCCCACCGGCACCTGCGCCCGCTCGGCCAGCCGGCGATAGTCGCGCGTCACGGTTTCCACCTCGCCCCAGGGATAGGGCATGACCTGCGAGATCGCCAGGCCGCCCGCCTGCAGGGGCACCACCTTGGCCGTGACCTCGCCCGGCACGATCGACATGCCATAGAACATCGGCTTGCTGCCGGCGTCGTAGGTGGCCTTGATCACCTCACCCGCCACGGTGCCGGCCAGGTACATCAGGATGGCCTGGGACTGGCTGTCGGCCAGCGCCTTGCCGGCGGCGGCGGCGTTCGAGCCGTCGCCCTTGACCATGACCGTGGCCGTCGGGGCGAGCTTGCGGGGGGCCATGGCCGCCTCGATCAGCTTGACCGCCTCGGCGCCGCCGGGGTTGTCGAGGTGGGCGATGGCGATCTTGTTCACGCCGATGGTGGCCAGGTGCTCGACCAGGGCCTGTGCTTCGCGTGCGTTGCTGGCGCGCACGAAGTAGGCCGAGCCCGCCACGCGTTCGCGCGCGCTGTCGCCCACCCCGTAGCCGCCCACGCTGGGCGCGCCGCTCTGCTGCAGCAGCTTGGCCGCAGCGGCCGTCGTGCCCGAGCCCACGCAACCGAAGAAGGCGAACACGCGGTGGTCGTTCAGCAGCTTGCCGTAGTTTTCCACCGCCTTGTCGGCCTTCAGCTCGTCGTCCAGCGCCACCATCTTGATCTTGCGTCCGCCCACGCCGCCCTGTTCGTTGACCGAATCGAACGCCAGCGCGGCACCGTTGTGCACGACCTTGATCTGCGAGCCGAGCGGCCCGCTCAGCACGGCCGAACTGCCGAGCACGATTTCACTGTCGCTCACCCCCGCCTCGGCGGCTTGCACAGACGAGAGCCGCGCGAGGCCGCCGGCGAGAACTGCCGTCGAGGCGATAAAACTTCTGCGTTGCATGATGTAAGACCCACTCTAACTGTGTTTAACAACTGTTAACAATTAGAAACGATGGGGTCTTAGGTAGTACTGAGTGCTTACCCTTGTTGCGGTGGGTGGCGCAACTGCCAAGCCGCGCAGATGGCAATCGCGCAAAGCCCTGCCAGCATCGCGAACACCTCATCGAAGGCGGCCAGCCGCGCCGGGCTGCTCATCGGGTTGGCGAGCGAATCGCCATGCGCCGCCAGCCGCCACTCGAGAACGATGGCGCACAGGCTCACGCCCGCCGCGCCGCCCAGCATGCGTACGAAGTTGATGGCGCTTGCGCCCTGCGGGATCAGCGGCTTGGCCAGCGGCCGCATCGAGCCCAGGTTGAGCGAGGGCAGGATGAAGCCCAGCCCGATGCGCCCGATGATCGCGAAGGCCACCAGCAGCCACAGCGCGCTGTCGAGCCGCAGCACCATCATCAGCGCGAACGATGCCGCCAGCAGCGCGAGGCCGATCGTCACCAGCACCCAGGTCGGGTGCTGGTCGGCCAGCCGGCCGACGCCGGCGATGGTCAGCGCGAGCACGATGCCCGCCGGCAGCAGGATGGTGCCCACGTGCGAGGCCGACAGATGCAGGCCCACCTGCATGTATACCGGCAGCAGGTAGGTCGAACCGAACAGCGCCGTCCCGTAGATGAAGGCCACCACGCTGCCCATGGCGAATTGCCGGTACTGGAACAGCGCGAGGTTCATCAGCGGCGTGCCGCCCGAGGCCGCGAGCCGCCGCTGCCACCACACGAAGGCGGCGAACGACACCAGCGCGCCCGCCAGCAGCAGGCCGGCCTGCAGGGGCGAATCGCCGCGCAGCGCGACCAGCCCGTTCAGCAGGCACAGCGTGCCGACCGTGCCCAGCGCCAGCCCGCGCGCGTCGAGCCCCCCGCCGCGCGCCGCGGCCACGCCGCCCGGCGCGGTGGTCGGCACGAACTTGTAGGCCAGCCACAGCGAGGCCAGGCAGAACGGCACCACCATGAAGAAGATCGAGCGCCAGCCGAACAGGTCGACCAGCACCCCGCCGATGCTCGGCCCCACCGCCGGCGCCAGCACCACGCCCATGCCGAAGATGCCGCTCGCGCGTCCCTGTTCGTGCGGCTCGAAGGCGCGCAGGATGATGATGGCCGGGATGGGCTGCACCACGCCCGCCGCCAGCCCCTCGGCCACGCGCGCGAGCAGCACCAGCGAGAAGTCGTTGGCCACGCCGCCCACGATACCGCCTGCGAGCAGCAGCAGCATGGTGCCCACGTAGGTGCGCCGGTAGCCGTAGCGCGACAGCAGCCAGGGCGTGGTGAGCATCGACACCGTCATCGCCACCATGAAGCCGGAGCTCACCCACTGCGCGCGTTCCTGGCCGAGCGAGAAGTGGTGGCTCATGCCCGGGATCGCCACGTTGACGATGGTCGAGGACATGATCGACGCCATCGTGCCCACCATGACCGACAGCAGCAGGTACCAGCGGTAGCGCTCGCCATAGCGTTCGCGCAGCGTGCCGATGGAGGGCGGGGCCGGCGTGGTCGCTGCTTCGGAGGTCTGTGGGGAGGTCATGGGGGCGGCGGAATGTCTCGGGTCCGTCGTCCTACAAGCATATCGGTCTTTGCGCGGGCGGGGGCGCGACGGGTGGCCCGCACAATGCGTCGGCTGTCCCCTCAGCGTCAGGAACAAGATCGAAACAACACATGGACACCGTGCCCGACGAACAACAAGCCAACGCCCAACCGGCCCCCGCCGAGCCGGAAGGCACCCCCACGCTCGCGACCGAGCTGGCCGCGCCGACCGTGAGCCGCGCCTACCGCTGCCAGTGCGGCCGCCCCGTGTTCCTGCGCAACAGCAAATGCCTGGCCTGCCACACGCCGCTCGGCTACGTGATCGACCGGCTCGGCGTGATGCCGCTCGCGCCGGCGGTGGGCGAGGGCGCCCAGCCCGACACCTTCACCGTGTTCGGCGATCCGCATGGCAAGACCTACCGCCGCTGCACGAACCTCATGACCCCGGCAGCCTGCAGCTGGATGGTGCCTGCCGCACGCGAAGGCGAGACCCTGCCCGACGACACCCAGGGCCTCGCGCCCGGCTACTGCCTGGCCTGCAGCGTCACCCGCACCATTCCCGATCTTTCGGTGGAAGCCAACGGCGAACTCTGGGGCAAGCTCGAGACCGCCAAGCGCCGGCTCATCTCGCAGCTGCTCGCACTCGGCCTGCCGGTGGTGAGCCGCCACGCCGATCCCGTGCACGGGCTGACCTTCGACTTCCTGAGCAACATGCCGGGCGGCCCGCATGTGATGACCGGCCACCAGCACGGCGTGATCACGCTCAATGCCGAGGAGGCCGAGGACGCCGTGCGCGAGCGCATCCGCGCCGAGATGCGCGAGCCCTACCGCACGCTGCTGGGCCACTTCCGCCACGAGGTCGGCCACTACTACTGGGACCTGCTGGTGCTGCCCACGCCGTGGATCGACGACTTCCGCGCGCTCTTCGGCGACGAACGCGCCGACTACGCCGCTGCGCTGCAGCACCACTACGAACAGGGTCCGCCGCCCGACTGGGCCGACCGCTTCGTGAGCAGCTACGCGAGCACGCATCCCTGGGAAGACTGGGCCGAGACCTGGGCCCACTACCTGCACATGGCCGACACGGCCGACACCGCGATGAGCTTCGGTGTCGACGCAACCAACGTCGAGCTGGCAAGCGACCTCTTCACCACCGACGACCTCTGGCAGCCGGATGCTCCCGATGCCGGCAAGTTCCTCGACTTCATCAACGGCTGGGTGCTGCTCACCAACGTGCTCAACGAGCTGTCGCGCAGCATGGGGCAGCCCGACTACTACCCCTTCGTGCTGCCGCGTGCGGCCGTGGGCAAGCTGCAGTTCATCCACCGGGTGATCACTCAGCAGCGGCCGGGCAGTGCGCCGACGATGGTGGTGGCCAGCGATGTGGCCGATTCCGCACCCGACGAACAGGAGCAGTCACAGGGGCAATCGCAGAGCCCTGCTCAGTCCTGAGCCGGTGGTGCGCCGGTCGCGCAGCGCATGCAGATGCACGCCAGCCCGCGCATGTCTTCCGGCAGGTTCGTGAGCGGCGCCTTGCCGAAGTCGGCCTGCATGCACCAGCAGGGCGGCTGCGCCTGGCCCGTCTCGCGTTCGATTTCCATTGCGCAGCGGTTCGCCTCGCCGCACAGCGGGCAGCGCGTGGCGTCGATCAGGCCGGTGGCCGCCGCCGAAGTCGTCATGCGATCTCGAAAGCCGGCAGCTTCTTCGCCACCGCCACGTTCTGCAGCGTCACGTAGACCGGCAACCCGCCGCTGTAGTCCGGGTAGTCCTCGCCCTCGATCAGCGGCAGCAGGTAGCGCCGGCACTGCTCGGTGATGCCGTAGCCATCGTCCGAGATGAAATCGCGCGGCATCGGCTTCTCGACGTTGGCCACGGATTCGAGCGGCGCGCAGCCCAGGCGGTAGGCATAAGGCACATCGGACGTGCGCTCGATGGTGGGCATGACGGCATTGCGGCCTTCGAGCGCCAGCTCCACCGCGCGCTGTCCCAGCTCGTAGGCCTGCTTCACGTCGGTGGCCGAGGCGATGTGGCGCGCCGCGCGCTGCAGGTAGTCGGCCACCGCCCAGTGGAACTTGTGGCCCAGCGCTTCCTTGATCATCTGCGCCACCACCGGCGCCGCGCCGCCGAGCTGCGCATGGCCGAAGGCGTCGCGCGTGCCCTGTTCGGCAAGGAAGGTGCCGTCGGGGTGGTGGCAGCCTTCGGACACCACCACCGAGCAATACCCGTGCTGCTTCACCAGTTCGTCGACGCGCGCGATGAAGCGCGGCTTGTCGAACTCGATCTCCGGGAACAGCACCACCACCGGAATGCCCTGGTCCGCTGCCAGCCCGCCCGCCGCGGCGATCCAGCCCGCGTGCCGCCCCATCACTTCGAGCACGAACACCTTGGTCGATGTTGCCGCCATCGAACGCACGTCGAACGAGGCCTCGATGGTCGACACCGCCACGTACTTCGCAACCGAGCCGAAGCCGGGACAGCAGTCGGTCAGCGGCAGGTCGTTGTCGATGGTCTTGGGCACGTGGATGGCCTGCAGCGCATAGCCCATCGACTGCGACAGCTGGCTCACCTTGAAGCAGGTGTCGGCCGAATCGCCGCCGCCGTTGTAGAAGAAGTAGCCGATGCCGTGCGCTTTGAACACCTCGATCAGCCGCTCGTACTCGCGCCGGTTCTTCTCGAGCGACTTGAGCTTGTAGCGGCACGAACCGAAAGCGCCCGAGGGCGTGCTGCGCAGCGCCGCGATCGCCTCGGCCGATTCGGCGCCGGTGTCGATCAGCTCCTCGGTCAGCGCGCCGATGATGCCGTTGCGCCCCGCGTAGAGCCTGCCGATGCGGTCGGGATGTTTTCGCGCCGTCTCGATCACGCCGCAGGCCGACGCGTTGATGACCGAGGTGACACCGCCCGACTGGGCGTAGAAGGCGTTGAGGATGGGCATGCGCGGCATTCTCCCGCAGCCCCCCGGCAGGCGCCAGTGTCAGGGTGACAGGATGTCAGCGGCTTTCGAAGACCGGCGGGCGTTTCTGCAGGAAGGCGCTCACGCCTTCGCGGAAGCTCGGGCGGTCGATCAGCTCGCGCTGGCGCTCGCTCTCGTAGTGCAGCTGCTCCTTCAGCGTGTGGCGCTCCGAGGCCTCGAAGGCCTCGCGTGCTTCGAGCACTGCATGCGCCGGCAGGCGGGCGAGGCGCTGCGCGATGCCCTTGGCCTCCTCCATCAACTGCTCGTCGTCCACGCAACCCCAGATCAGGCCCCATTGCACAGCACGCCCCGCGCCCACGCGCTCGTCGAGCAGCGCCATGCCCATGGCGCGCGCCCGGCCGGCGCGGCGCGGAATGGCCCAGGTGCAGCCTAGGTCTGGCACGATGCCGAGCTTGGGCAGAAAGGGCAGGTAGAAATATGCGCTGCGCGCGGCAATGGTCACGTCGGCTGCCAGCGCAAGGCCCACGCCGGCGCCGGCCGCGGGGCCATTGACGGCGGCGACCACGGGAACAGGCAGCGTGCGCAGCGCCTCGATCAGTGGGTTGCTGAGCTGTTGCATCCACTCCGCCGTCTGCGTGCCGAGGGACTTGCCGTCATCGCCTGGCGCCATCGCGCTCAGGTCGGCGCCCACGCAGAAGGCCTTGCCGGCGCCCGTGAGGATCACTGCGCGCACCGCGCGGTCGTCGCGGATGCGTTCCAGCGCATCGCGCAGTTCGACCTGCAGCTCGCGCGCGATCGGGTTGAGCTTGGCGGGAAGATTCAGCGTGAGCGTGGCGATGCCGTCGGCCAGCTCCTGGAGGATGTAGGGCTGATCGTTCATCTGGCGGTGGAGGTGGGTGCGTCGGGGCTCATGGGCATCGATGGTTCGATGCACACGAGCCCGGGTCAAGCCGGGGACAACCCGTGTGACGGAAGTCGCCAAGGCGACCGGGTGCCCGTGCCCCTCGGGAGAGGCATGGCGGCCGGCCGTGCATCCGACACGGTGATGCACGACGCCTCCAGCGCCGACACCAGCACGCGCCGGTGCTCGGTGCCTTCGAAGCGATCGCCGGGCTCCAGCACGATGTCGCGCGGGTCGCGGTCGAGCGTGACCCAGACCGAGCCGCTTCGGCATTCGATGCCCACGCCCGCGCCATCGGGTACGGCGAAGACGGAACGTTTCGGCAGGCTGACGTGGAAGCGGGAAGAAGCGGGGGAAGAGGTGCTCATGGCAAGCTCCATTGCATTCGTGATACGAATGAATATAGTGAGCCGGTCCCTCATTTGCACACGGTCATTCGGAACTCTTTGCATGCGCGTAGAGAATGTCAAACCCTCCGGCGCCATGAATGGCGAGCTGCCGCCGCTCGAATTGCTGCGCAGTTTCGAGGCGGCCGCGCGCCGGCTGAGCTTCACGCTCGCGGCCGGCGAGCTGCACCTGACGCAGTCGGCCGTGAGCCGGCAGATCCAGCAGCTCGAAGCCAGCCTGGGCGTGCTGCTGTTCGAGCGCCGCCACCGCGCGCTGTCGCTCACCGAGGCCGGTGGCGTGCTGCAGCGCGCCGTCACCGACAGCCTGGAGCGCCTGCGCGACGCCACTGCGCGCGTGCGCGCCAGTGCCGCGCCGCGCCAGGTGGCGATCACCACCACGCCGGGCTTCGCATCGCTGTGGCTCATTCCGCGGCTCGTGCGCTTCACCGGCAGCCATCCGCAGGTCGACGTGCGCGTGTCGGCCACGCTCGACGTGCTCGACCTGGAGCGCAGCCGCATCGACCTGGCGGTGCGCTTCGTGCCGATCGATCGCGGCGTCGGCGCGGCGCTGTTCGAGGAGTCGGTGGTGCCGCTGTGTGCCCCGCAGCTCGCGGCGGCCTTGCACGCGCCCTCGGATCTTTCGGGACTCACGCTGCTCACGATCGAGTACCCGGACCACAGCGAAGCACCGACGACCGACTGGGAGCCCTGGCTCAAGGTCATGGGGCTCGCCGACCTGCGCATGAAGAGCACGCTGCGCTTCACGCAATACGCCGACGCGGTGGCCGCGGCCGTGGCGGGCCAGGGCGTGGTGATCGGCCGGTTGCCGTTGCTGCAGGACCTGGTGAGAGACGGCCACCTGGTCGCACCGCTGGGCGAGGGCGCCGCGTCGCGCCGCGGCTACTTCGTCGAGATGTCGAAGCGCGCCGGGAGCAACCGCGACGCGCAGGATTTCGCGCAGTGGCTGCGCGACGAAGCGGAAGCGGCGCGGCGGACCTGAAGGCCCGTCGCGCCGGCGCTGAAGAAGGTTGCGATCAACCCGGCAGCAGCACCTTGTTCACGACGTGGATCACCCCGTTCGACTGGTAGACGTTGGCGATCGTCACCATCGCCGTGCCGCCCTTGGCATCGGTCACCATCACGTTGCCGCCGCTCATCGTCGCGATCAGCGTGCCGCCGCTCGCGGTCTTCAGCGTGGCCTTGCCGCCGCCTGCGTTGATGGCGCTCATCAGCGCCGGGCCATCCATCCGGCCGGGCACCACGTGGTAGGTCAGCACCTTGCTCAGCGTGGGCTTGTTCTCGGGCTTGAGCAGCGTGTCGACCGTGCCGGCCGGCAGTGCAGCGAAGGCCGCGTTGGTCGGTGCGAACACGGTGAACGGGCCGGGGCTCTTGAGCGTGCCCACGAGGTCCGCGGCCTTCACGGCCGCGACCAGCGTGGTGTGGTCCTTCGAATTCACGGCGTTGTCGACGATGTCCTTCGTCGGGTACATCGCCGCGCCGCCGACCATCGGGTTCGACGACATGCCGCCGCCGCTGTCGCTCATGGCCGTGCCGCTCGCGCAAGCGCCGAGCAGGACCGAAACGCCGACTGCAATCATGAGTTTCTTCATTGAAGGCTCCTGGAAAGAAAGGTTCTTGGTGGAAGGTGACTGTGGAAACCGCCAGCAGCTCGGAGGCGCGATGCGCTTGAGTCGGATACGGCGCGGCCGCGCAACTGGATTCACGCGACGGCACCGCGTCGGCTTCGCGCCACAACCACCCATGCGGCGCTTGCGCGTCGCATGCGGGCTCGCCAAAATCCGCCCTTCGTTTTTCAGCGACTGTTTCTTTTCACCGCGCCTGGCGACGACCAACCTCCCGGGCGACAAACCAATCCAATGAACCGTTTCCTGAACACCTGATCCGCACACCGACCGCCCCGGCCGGACGTGCATCCATGCACCCGCCCGAGGCCCGTCGACAAAGGCCCCGCGCAGCCATTCGCCGGGGCCTTTCTGTTTTTCGGAGTGTGCGCACATGAGTGCTCAACGAAAGGCCCGAGACGACGACAAGCGTCTGGGCCGGTTTTACTTTTCGGTGCCCGGCGTGGCACCTCGCAATCCTGTAGTGGCCGCGATGGCGCGCGGCGAATCGAACCAGAAGGCAGGGCGCCACCTGCGCACGCATCGCGCCGAGCGGCGTGCGCAGAAAGTTGCGCTGCAGAAGGCGGCCCGCAGCCTGCAGGAAGACTGACGGCATGCGCGAAGACATGGACGAGGCCGTCGTCGCAATGATCGCGGGCGGCGTGCTGATGCTGGCGATCAAGCGCTGAGCCGCACCGGCGCCGCGCGCGGCAGCACGAGGAACGCGAGCGTGCCCGCGGCCAGCATGCCCGCGACCGTGAGGAACACCGCGCGGAACGGCTCGACGCCATTCGCCACGGCCCACGACGCGGCCACGCCCGTCGTCCACTGCATCAGCGACACGCCGAGGAACATCGCCATGTTGAGCAGCGCCATCGCGCGTCCCGTCATCGCAGCGGGGTAGGCGTTCCTGGTGTAGGCGTACTGCAGCACGCTGTAGCCCGAAAGCAGGCCGTAGAAGACCGGCAGGCCGATGTCCACCGCGCGCGATTGCGTCAGCGCCATGGCGCCGAACATCAGCGCGCCGGCGAACGAACATCCCATCATCCAGTGTGCGCGGCGTGCGCCGCCCGGGTCCATCCGGCCGAACAGCGCCGGGCTGAGCATGCCGGCGACCGTCATGACCAATGCGACATTGCCGCTGGCCACCAGCGACAGGCCGTGCCGGTCGTGCAACACCGGCCCGAGCCACAGGCCGCGCAGCGTGATGAAGGCCGCGTACGACACGCAGGCGAAGCACAGCAGGCCCAGGGTGTGCGGCATCGCGAACAGCGGCAGCAGCTCGCGCACCGCCTTGCGCAGCGACTGGCGCTCGGCCGGCACTGCCTGCGGGCTCGCCTGGTCCACCGCACGCACCGGCTCGTGCACGCGCCAGAAGATGACGATCCACGAGAGCACGGCGAACCCGGCCAGCATCGCGTACCCCGCGCGCCACGAGGAAGCCTCGATCAGCAAGGCCAGCGGCGTGCCGGTGAACAGGATGCCCAGGCCGGCCATGCTCATCACCAGTCCCGACATGGCGGTGAAGCGCGAGGCGTCGAAGTGCCGTGCGATGAACACCGTGCACACCAGGAAGGCCGGCGCGCAGCCGACGCCGATCAGCGCCTGCCCCAGCAGCAGGGCGCCGAAGCTCGACGCCATTGCGCACAGCGCCGCGCCCGCGATGGCCAGCGGAAAGGCGACCAGCACCGTACGGCGCACGCCGAACATGTCGATCGACACGCCCATCGCGAGCTGCATGATGCCGAACATGAAGTGAAAGGTGCCGGCCCAGGTGCCGAGCTGTTGTGGCGTCAGGCCGAAGTGACTGGCGAGCGGCGTTGCCATCATGGCGCCGACGGTGCGGAAGGCCTGGCTCAGGGCGAAGGCGCTGGCGAGTGCGACCAGCATCGCGGCGGCCGAGGTTGACCAGCGCGGCGGAGGCGGCAATGCCGCATTCGTGTTCATTGAAAGGGAAGGATCGGGAAGAGAAGGGGGCGCCAAGAATGCTAACGGCACGCGGCCCTCATGCAGAACGGCGCCCTCGGGCGCCGTTCGTTCGCTTGAACCCCGGCAGGGTGCCGGGGATGCAGATCAGGCCTCGCCCTTCACCTTCAGCCGCCACGCATGCAGCAGCGGCTCGGTGTACCCGCTCGGCTGCTCGATGCCCTTGAACACCAGTTCCTGCGCAGCCTTGTAGGCCGCCGAGGTCGCGAAGTGGCCGGCCATCGGCTGGTAAAGCGGGTCGCCCGCGTTCTGTTCGTCGACCACCTTGGCCATGCGCTGGAAGGTCTCGTCGACCTGCGCCTTGGTCACCACGCCGTGCAGCAGCCAGTTGGCGATGTGCTGGCTGGAGATGCGCAGCGTCGCGCGGTCTTCCATCAGGCCGACGTTGTGGATGTCGGGCACCTTGGAGCAGCCCACGCCCTGGTCGATCCAGCGCACCACGTAGCCGAGGATGCCCTGCACGTTGTTGTCGATTTCCTGCTGGCGCTCTTCGGGCGTCCACTTGGCCTCGGGCGTGATCGGCACCTGCAGCAGCGCATTGAGGATGTTGTCGCGCTCGGCATCGGCGTCGATCTTCTCCAGCTCCTGCTGCACGGCGGTCACGCTGACCTGGTGGTAGTGCAGCGCGTGCAGCGTGGCGGCGGTGGGCGAGGGCACCCAGGCGGTGTTGGCGCCGGCCTTGGGGTGGCCGATCTTCTGCTCGAGCATGGCGGCCATCAGGTCGGGCATGGCCCACATGCCCTTGCCGATCTGCGCCTTGCCGCGCAGGCCGCACGAGAGGCCGACCAGCACATTGTTCTTTTCGTAGGCGCCAATCCACGCGCTGGACTTCATGTCGCCCTTGCGGATCATCGGGCCGCCCTGCATGGCGGTGTGCATCTCGTCGCCGGTGCGGTCGAGGAAGCCGGTATTGATGAAGGCCACGCGCGCGGCCGCTTCGGCGATGCAGGCCTTGAGGTTCACGCTGGTGCGGCGCTCCTCGTCCATGATGCCGAGCTTCACGGTGTTGGCGGGCAGGCCGAGCAGCTGCTCGACGCGGCCGAACAGCTCGCTGGCGAAAGCCACTTCGGCCGGGCCGTGCATCTTCGGCTTGACGATGTAGATGCTGCCGGTGCGCGAGTTGCCCTTGCGCTTGAGGTCGATGGTGGCGATGGTGGTGGTCACCACGGCGTCGAGGATGCCCTCGGGGATTTCCTTGCCGCCGGCATACAGCACGGCGGGGTTGGTCATCAGGTGGCCCACGTTGCGCAGGAACATGAGCGAGCGGCCGTGCAGCTTCACGGGTTGGCCGTTGGCGCCGGTGTATTCGCGGTCGGGGTTCAGGCCGCGCGTGAAGGTCTTGCCGCCCTTGGCGACTTCTTCCGTGAGCGTGCCTTCGACGATGCCCAGCCAGTTCGAGTACGCGACCACCTTGTCGGCCGCGTCGACCACGGCCACCGAGTCTTCGAGGTCGAGAATGGTCGAGAGCGCGGCTTCGAGCACGAGGTCGCTCACGCCGGCCGCGTCGGTCTTGCCGATGGCGGTGTTGCGGTCGATGCGGATGTCGAGATGGATGCCGTTGTGCTTCAGCAGCACGGAAGACGGTGCCGCCGCATCGCCCTGGTAGCCGATGAACTGGGCGGGGTCGGCCAGGCCGGTGCTGCTGCTCTGCAGCGCAACGACGAGCTTGCCGTCCTTCACTGTGTAGCCGGTGGCGTTCTTGTGCGAGCCGTTGGCCAGCGGCGCGGCCTGGTCGAGCACGTTGCGCGCGAACTCGATGACCTTGGCGCCGCGCACGGGGTTGTAGCCCTTGCCCTTCTCGGCGCCGCCGGCTTCGGAAATGGCGTCGGTGCCGTAGAGCGCGTCGTACAGCGAGCCCCAGCGCGCGTTGGCGGCGTTGAGCGCATAGCGTGCGTTCAGGATCGGCACCACCAGCTGCGGGCCGGCCTGCAGCGCGAGTTCGGAGTCGACATTCGCGGTGGTGGCCTTCGCGCCCTTGGGCTGCGGCAGCAGGTAGCCGATCTTCTCGAGGAAGGCGCGGTAAGCCGGCATGTCGGCGATCGGACCGGGATTCTTCTTGTGCCAGGTGTCCAGCTCGGTCTGCAGGCGGTCGCGTTCGGCGAGCAGGGCGATGTTCTTCGGTGCGAGGTCGCTGACGATGGCGTCGAAGCCCTTCCAGAAGACGTCGCTGGCCACGCCGCTGGCGGGCAGGACCTTGTCTTCGATGAAGCGGTGGAGCTCGGTCGCGACCTGAAGTCCGTGGGCGGTGGTGCGAGTGGTCATGGGGTTTCTCCTTGAGAAAGATGCAATCCTGAACCGAACTTTATTCGATACTTTGCTGGCGAGTAAGGGCCGGGGGCGGGATTTATCTGTGACAAAAATAGAGGTAATCGAAGCTCTTCCGCGATGGCGTCAGACCTGCCCGGTGAGCTCGCGCGCGGCCGCGCGCACTGGCTCGATATAGCGCTCGTCGTAGCGGTGCGTGGGCATCGTCAGCGTGACGGCCGCAGCGAGGCTGCCATCGGCATGGAACACCGGCGCCGAGATCCCCGCCAGTTCGGCCGTGCGGTCGCCCACCAGCGCGCAATAACCCTGCGTGCGGATGGCGTCGTACAGCTTGCGTTCCCTGGTGCCGCGCGGCCGCTCGGCCTCGGGTCCGAAGGCGATCAGCACGCGCGCCCCCGCGCCGCGGTCGTTGGGCAGCAGGTCGCCAGCGCGCACGTGGTCGCGCACCACATGCGATGAGTCGACCCGGAACTGGCACAGCCGCACCCAGCTGTCGCCCTGGTCCTGCCGCACGTGGTACGCGGCGCTTTCGCCCGTTGTTGCGGCGAGCGCGCGAAGCACCGGCGGCACGATGCGGTCGAGCGACAGCGACGCCGCGTACAGCCCGTGCAGCCGCGCGATCTCCATGCCCAGCGCGTAGCGGCCGTCGTCCTGCCGGCGGATGAGCCGCGCATGTTCGAGCGAGGCCAGCAGCCGCAGCACCGTGCTCTTGTAGAGCTGCGTGCGCTCGGCGAACTGCGCGAGCGACAGCGCCTCGTCGCCCGGCTGGAAGGCGCAGAGCAGGCTCAGCGCGCGATCGACCGCGGCGGCGCCGCCGGGGGCGGCATTGAGGTCGGACACCGATTCGGTCAGGGCTTTGCGGGGCATGGCGTGGCTTGACATTCGATTGGATCGACTGTCTAATTCTGTTTGTTGGAATATAGTTCTATAAGATAGAACAGTCAAGCCCAAGGAGACAAGTCCGATGACACCCCCCGACGTCCTCATCAGCGAGGTCGGCCCGCGCGACGGCCTGCAATCGGTCAAGGCCGCCATGCCGACGGCCGACAAGCTGCGCTGGATCGACGCGCTTCATGCGGCCGGCGTGCGCGAGATCGAGGTCGCCTCCTTCGTGCCCGCGAAGCTGCTGCCGCAGATGGCCGACGCCGCCGAGGTGGTGCGCCACGCCATCACGCTGCCCGGCCTCACGGTGATGGCGCTGGTGCCCAACCGCAAGGGCGCGCAGGCCGCGCTCGAAGCGGGCGTGCACAAGCTCACGATGCCGGTGTCGGCCAGCGTGGCACATTCGCTGGCCAACGTGCGCAAGACGCCGACGGAAATGGTGGAAGAAGTGCGTGCCATCGCCGAACTGCGCAACGCCGTCGCGCCGCAGGTGAAGCTGGAGGCCGGCATCTCCACCGCCTTCGGCTGCACGCTGCAGGGGCTGGTGCCGGAGGACGACGTGATCCGCCTTGCCGCGCAGTGCATCGAGGCCGGTGCCGACGAGTCGGGCCTGTCCGACACCGTGGGCTATGCCAACCCGGCACAGGTGCGCCGCCTGTTCAAGCGGCTGCGCGCCGAACTCGGCCAGCACGCCGGCGCGGCCCACATGCACAACACGCGCGGCCTCGGCATCGCGAACTGCCTCGCCGCGTGGGACGAGGGCGTGCGCACCTTCGATGCCTCGCTCGGCGGACTCGGCGGCTGCCCTTATGCACCGGGTGCGTCGGGCAATGCGGTCACCGAAGATCTCGTCTTCATGTTCGAGGCCATGGGCGTGCGCACCGGCATCGACCTGGAAAAACTCATCGCGGCGCGCGCGCCGCTCATGGCCGGGCTGCCCGGCGAACCGGTCTATGGCATGACGCCCGAGGCCGGCCTGCCCAAAGGTTTTGTTCAGGGCTTTGTCCAGGAAACCAGCGCACATGTCTGAAGCCAACCCACTTCCCTACGCCGGCGTGCGCGTCGTCGAGTTCACCCACATGGTCATGGGCCCGACCTGCGGCCTGCTGCTGGCCGACCTCGGTGCCGAGGTCATCAAGGTCGAGCCCATCGAGGGCGACAGCACGCGGCGGTTGCTCGGCTCGGGATCGGGCTTCTTCCCGACCTTCAATCGCAACAAGAAGAGCATCGCGCTCGACCTCAAGAAGCCCGAGGGCGTGGAGGCCGCGCTGCGCCTCATCGCCACCGCCGACATCGTGAGCGAGAACTTCAAGCCCGGCACCATGAAGAAGCTGGGGCTCGATTACGACACGCTCGCCAAGCTCAACCCGCGCCTCATCTACGTGAGCCACAAGGGCTTCCTGCCCGGCCCCTACGACCACCGCACCGCGCTCGACGAGGTGGTGCAGATGATGGGCGGCCTCGCCTACATGACCGGCCGCGCGGGCGACCCGCTGCGCGCGGGCACCAGCGTGAACGACATCATGGGCGGCTTGTTCGGCGCCATCGGCGCCATGGCCGCGCTGCGCCAGCGCGATCTCACCGGCAAGGGTTGCGAGGTGCAGTCCGCGCTGTTCGAGAACAACGTGTTCCTGGTGGCGCAGCACATGATGCAGTTCGCCGCCACCGGCAAGGCGGCCGACCCGATGCCCAGCCGCATCTCGGCCTGGGCCGTGTACGACGTGTTCACCGTGAAGGACGGCGAGCAGATCTTCCTGGCGGCGGTGAGCGACAAGCAGTGGACCATATTCTGCAAGGCCTTCGGCCTCGAGGAGATGCTGGCCGACCCGCGCCTGAAGACCAACAACGACCGCGTGCTGGCGCGCGAATGGATGATGCCGATCCTGCGCTCGCACCTCGCCAACCACAGCGCGGCCGAACTCGCCGCGGTGTTCGAGAAGAACGAGCTGCCCTTCGCGCCCATCACGAAGCCGCAGGCGCTGTTCGACGATCCGCACCTCAACGCCACCGGCGGCCTCGCGCCGGTGCGCATGAACGACGGCAGCATGGCAAAGGTGCCGCTCATGCCGTTCACGCTGGCCGGCGAACGCCCGGGCATCCGCCTGCAGCCGCCGCGCGTGGGCGAGCACGGCCGCGAGCTGCTGAAAGAAGTGGGCTACAGCGACGAGGAAATCGCCGCGCTCCAAACGCACAACATCACCCTCGGAGACTGAACTCATGTTTTCCAATGCACGGCGCGCCTTTCTGGCGTGCGCCGCGGCCGCCGCATGGCTGAACGCCGCACCTGCCTTCGCCGACACCGCCTGGCCCGACAAGCCGGTGCGGCTCATCGTTCCCTACACGCCCGGCGGCGCCACCGACATCGTGGCGCGGCTTGTCGCGCAGAAGCTGGCCGACGACACCAAGTGGACCTTCATCGTCGACAACCGCGCGGGCGGCAACGGCAACATCGGCATGGACGTGGTGGCCAAGGCCAAGCCCGACGGCTACACCATCGGCCTGGGCCAGACCGCCAACCTCGCGATCAACCCGACGCTTTTTCCGAAGATGCCCTACGACGCATTGAAGGACCTGATGCCGGTGTCGGTCGTGGCCTCGCAGCCGGTGGTGCTGGTGGTGCGTGCCGACGCGCCGTTCAAGACGCTGGCCGAGCTGGTCGCCGCCGCCAAGGCCAAGCCGGGCGAGATCCGCCAGGCGCTCGCAGGCACCGGCACGCTGGGCCACATGGCTGGCGAAGTGCTGGCCAAGCGCGCGGGCTTCAAGGTGCTCAACGTGCCCTACAAGGGCGCCGCGCCCGCCATCACCGACCTGCTCGGCGGCCAGACCGACTACATGTTCGCCACGCCGCAGGGCGCGCTCTCGATGGTCAAGGGCGGCCGTCTGCGCGCGCTGGCCGTCACCTCGGCCAAGCGCCTGCCGGTGATGCCGGACGTGCCCACCGTGGCCGAGAGCTACAAGGGCTTCGAGGCGGTGGACTGGAAGGCGCTGGTCGCGCCGGCCGGCACCAGCCCCGAGATCGTGAAGAAGCTCAGTGCCGCCGTCGACAAGGCGCTGGCCAAGCCCGCGACCATCTCTCAGCTGCTGGCCGAAGGCAGCACGCCCGTCGGCGGCAGCCCGGAGCAGGCGGCGCAGTACATCAAGTCGGAGCACGCGCGCTGGGGCGCCGCGGTGCGCGAGGCGGGCGTGCAGCCCGAATAAAGAAGAGGGCGAAACAAGGCGGGCGATATAGTTTCCGCCCCATGGACCGCCTCAAGCAGCTCGAATCCTTCGTTTCCGTCGCAACCCGCGGCGGTCTCACGGCTGCGGCCAAGGCCGAAGGCGTGGCGCCGGCCATCATGGGCCGCCGGCTCGATGCGCTCGAGGAGCGGCTGGGCGTCAAGCTGCTGGTGCGAACCACGCGTCGCATCACGCTCACGCACGAGGGCAGTGCCTTTCTCGAAGACTGCCAGCGCCTGCTGACCGAGTTCGCCAACGCCGAGGCCAGCGTGAGCGCCGGCGGCGTCAAGGCCAGCGGCCACCTGCGCGTGACCGCACCAGCGGGCTTCGGCCGCCGCCACGTCGCGCCGCTCGTGCCGCGCTTTCATGCGCTGCACCCCGAAGTGACGATCTCGCTGAACCTCAGCGACCGCGTGGTCGACGTCACCGGCGAGAGCTTCGACTGCGCCGTGCGCGTGGGCGACCTGCCGGATTCCTCGCTGGTGAGCGTGCGGCTGGCCGACAACCGCCGCCGCTGCGTCGCCACGCCGGAGTTCGTGCGGCGCCACGGCAAGCCGAAGCACCCGGGCGAGCTCTCGCGCTTTGCCTGCCTCGCGCTGTCCAGCGATGCCTCGCAGACGCGCGGCTGGGCCTTTCGCATTACCGCCGAGAGCGGCACGCAGGAACTGATCCACCTGCGCCCCAGCGGCCCGCTCGATTGCTCCGATGGCCAGGTGCTGCACGACTGGTGCCTGGCAGGCCACGGCATTGCATGGCGCAGCACCTGGGAGGTCGAGGCCGAGATCGACGCCGGCCTGCTGGTGCCGCTGCTCGACGAATTCGCCGCGCCGCCCAACGGCATCTACGCGGTGTTCGCGGGCGCCAAGCACCTGCCGCTGCGGGTGCGGCTGTGGCTTGATTTCCTCAAGGAGCAGTACGGGAAGCCGGAATTCTGGGGCGGGAGGGCGTAGAGCGCTTTCGCCGCGTCACAATCTGTTTACATTCCAATTCCATTGACGCTCCACCCACGCTGAAGGTGATTGCGGCTTCTTCGCGGAGCACCGAGGGACCGGCTTTGCCGGGCCTCAGGTGTTGCCCCCGGCAGGGGGAAGGAGAAGCGACACGAAGTGCGCGAAGCCTGGGGGCGAGTCACAGCCTTGAAAGCCAACGATGACGCTCGAAGCCATCCTCGCCTATCTGCATTTGCTCGCCATCCTGACGATGGTCGTTTTCATTTCCAGCGAAGCGGCGCTGTGCCGTGTGCAGTGGCTCAACGCGGCCGTGGTGGAGCGGCTGGCCAGGGTCGACATGGTCTACGGCATGGCCGCCATCGCGGTGCTCGCCACGGGCATCGCGCGCACCTGGTGGGGCGTGAAGGGCACGGCCTGGTACTGGACCAACCCGCTGCTGCATGTGAAGCTGGGGCTTTTCATCATCGTCGGCGTGATCTCGATCTTCCCGACGCTGACCTACTTCCGCTGGCGCAAGACGCTGCGCGCCACCGGCAAGCTGCCGGCCGAGGCCGACGTGAAGAAGACGCGCCGGCTGGTGATGATCCAGGCGCACCTGATCGCGCTGATTCCGCTGGTGGCGGTGTTCCTGGCGCGGGGCTTCGGCAAGTAGGCCTCCGGGCGGGAAGAATCGCACGGGTTCGCCGGACTTCAGGGCCGGTCACGGACATGAAAAAGGCCCGCACGCGGCGGGCCTCGTTTCACAAGCTGTGCCGTTTTCAGGCCTTGGCTGCATCCGCCGTGCACTTCTTCATGAAGCTGTTCTTGGCGGCGCCGGCCAGAGCTTTGCCGTTCTTGTCGACCGCCTTGGTTGCGCATGCGGGGGTCGCTGCAGCCTTGGCTTCCTTTTCGCACTTCTTGATGGAGCTGCTCTTGGCGGCGCCTGCCAGGGCCTTGCCGTTCTTGTCGACCGCCTTGGCTTCGCAGCTGGCGGCGGGTGCGGCCGCAGCGGCCGGGGCTGCCGCAGGCGCGGCCGCCTTGTCTTGCGCCTGTGCGGCACCGAAGGAAAGACAAGCGCCGAGTGCGACCAGGGAAAGGAGCTTCTTCATGGTGATATGTCCTTGCAGGGTTGAGTTGTGACAGGAGCCCCGCCTTTGGGGCCGGCCCTCCTAACGGCCGAAGACAACAATCGGATGACGATCGTTAATTGGGCCCGGGTTTGCCCCCGGTAAAATTCGCGGATGCTATTGGTCAAACAGGAGCTGCTCGCGGCGCTCGCGAACACGCTCGAATCCCTCTCGCCCGGCGCCGGCTCCAAAGCCGCGTTCGAGTCGCCCAAGGTGGCTGCGCATGGCGATTTCGCCAGCACGGCCGCGATGCAGTTCGCCAAACCGCTAGGGCGCAAGCCTCGCGAGCTGGCCGAGCAACTGAGCGCTGCGCTGCTCGCCACCCCCGCTTTCGGCCAGTGGGTCGAGGCGATCGAGATCGCCGGCCCCGGCTTCCTCAACATCCGCCTGAAGACGGCGGCCAAGCAGCAGATCGTGCGCGAGGTGCTGTCCGCCGCGAATGCTTTCGGGCAGCAGCCGGCCACCGGCGAGAAGGTGCTGGTCGAGTTCGTCTCGGCCAACCCGACCGGCCCGCTGCACGTCGGCCACGGCCGCCAGGCCGCGCTCGGCGACGCCATCTGCAACCTGCGCGCCTCGCAGGGCGAGAGCGTCTGGCGCGAGTACTACTACAACGACGCCGGCGTGCAGATCCAGACGCTGGCCAACAGCACGCAGCTGCGCGCCCGCGGCTTCAAGCCCGGCGATGCCGAGTGGCCCAGCGGCGACAAGGCCCCGGCCTACAACGGCGACTACATCGCCGATATCGCGGCCGACTTCAAGGCGAAGAAGACCGTCAAGTCGGAAGACCGCGAAGTCACCGCCAGCGGCGACATCGAGGACATCGACGCCATCCGCGAGTTCGCCGTGGCCTACCTGCGCCGCGAGCAGGACCTGGACCTGCAGGCTTTCCGCGTGCGCTTCGACCAGTACTACCTGGAGTCCAGCCTGTACACCAGCGGCCGCGTCGAGGCTGCGGTGCAGAAGCTCGTAGCCGCCGGCAAGACCTACGAGCAGGACGGCGCGCTGTGGCTGAAGTCGACCGACTACGGCGACGACAAGGACCGCGTGATGAAGAAGCAGGACGGCACGTACACGTATTTCGTGCCCGACGTCGCGTACCACATCGCCAAGTGGGAGCGCGGCTTCCACAAGGTCATCAACATCCAGGGCACCGACCACCACGGCACCATCGCCCGGGTGCGCGCCGGCCTGCAGGCGGCCGGCGAAGGCATTCCCGAGGGCTACCCCGACTACGTGCTGCACACCATGGTGCGCGTCATGAAGGGCGGCGAAGAGGTCAAGATCAGCAAGCGCGCCGGCAGCTACGTCACGCTGCGCGACCTGATCGAGTGGACCAGCACCGATGCCATCCGCTTCTTCCTGCTCAGCCGCAAGCCCGACACCGAATACACCTTCGACGTCGACCTCGCGGTGACGAAAAACAACGACAACCCGGTTTATTACGTGCAGTACGCGCATGCGCGCATCTGCTCGGTGCTGGCCGGCTGGGGCGGCGACGCCGCCACGCTCAAGGACGTCGACCTGTCGCCGCTCGAAAGCCCGGCCGCCCAGGCGCTGATGCTGCTGCTGGCCAAGTACCCGGCCATGCTGACGGCCGCGGCCAAGGATTTTGCCCCGCACGACGTCACGTTCTACCTGCGCGAGCTGGCCGCCAGCTACCACAGCTACTACGACGCCGAGCGCATCCTGGTCGACGACGAAAAGGTCAAGCTGGCCCGCCTGGCGCTGGTCGCCGCGACCGCGCAGGTGCTGCACAATGGCCTCGCGATTCTCGGCGTCAGTGCGCCGAGCAAGATGTGAACTCCTCACCATGAAGAAGACAACCAGACAACGCGGCAACATCGTCATCGGCCTGATCATCGGGCTGGTGCTCGGCCTGGGCGTCGCGCTGGGCATCGCGGTCTACGTGACCAAGGTGCCGATCCCGTTCGTGACCAAGACGCAGCGCGGCGGCGCCGAGCAGGACGAGGCCGAAGCCCGCAAGAACCGCGACTGGGACCCGAACGCGCCGCTGGCCGGCAAGGCCGGCGCCGCCAAGCCCGCGCCGGCGGCCCCGGCCGCCCCAGTCAATCCCGTCACCGGCGAGCCGGCAACCACCGCCGTGGCCCCGGCTACCGCCCCGCCCACGACCGCACCCCCCGTGCCCGTGGTGGTGGCGCCCAAGCCGCCGCGCCCTGCGCCGGTGCCGGCCGAAGCCAACTCCCTGCCGGCATCGAACGATCCGCTCGGCGATCTCGCCCGCGCGCGCTCGGGCAACGTTTCGGGCTCCGGCACGACCACTGCCTCGGCCGCGCCGAGCAGCAGCAACAACAGCAACGCCAGCAGCAGTTCAGGCGCCGATCCGTTCATGTACTTCGTGCAGGCCGGCGCCTTCCGCACCACCGACGACGCCGAGGCGCAGCGCGCCAAGCTGTCGCTGATGGGCGTCGAGGCCAAGGTCACCGAGCGCGAGCAGGCGGGCCGCACCGTCTACCGCGTGCGCGCCGGCCCCTTCAACAAGAAGGACGACGCCGATCGCCTCAAGGAGCGGCTCGACGGCGGCGGCATGGATTCGGCGCTGGTTCGCGTGCAGCGCTGACCCGGCGGCCGACACGAATAGCCCCTAAGCTTCGCGCCGCGGCATTTGCCGCCACCATTCATCGTTGCCCTGGGCGCGCCGGGTGCGGGGGAACTCCCCGCCGCGCGCCGGCTCAGTCTGCGTACCAACTGGAGAACCTTTTCAATGAAACGTCGTGACTTTTCGCTGGCCGCCACTTCGCTGGGCCTGCTTTCGCTGGCTGGCAACACCGCGCACGCCCAGGCGCGCGCGCCCAAGGCCGGCACCGAGTACCTGGCGCTCGACAAGCGCGTACCGGTCGACGCGCCAGCCGGCAAGATCGAAGTGGTCGAGTTCTTCTCGTACAACTGCCCGCACTGCAACGACTTCGAACCGGCGCTGGAAGCCTGGCTCAAGACCGTGCCGAAGGAAGTGGCGTTCCGCCGCATTCCCGTGCCCTTCGTGGGCAACGACGTCGAGGCCAAGCAGCGCCTGTACTATGCGCTCGAGGCCATGGGCAAGGTCGACGAATTCCAGCCGAAGGTCTTCAACGCGATCCACGCACAGCGCCAGAATGTGAACGGCGACGCCAACATCATTGCCTGGGCAGCGGCCAATGGCCTGGACGGCGCCAAGTTCAAGGAGGTCTTCACCTCGTTCGGCGTGGCCAGCAAGGCCAAGCGCGCTTCGCAGATGACCGACGCCTACAAGGTCGCCGGCGTGCCGGCGATGGCCGTGGCCGGCCGCTGGTATGTGGATGGGGAAACCGCCGGCAACATGACCAAAGTGCTTCAGGTCGTGAACTATCTGGTCGGCGAAGCAAGGAAGGGCTGACCCCAGGCTGCGCGCACGTCGTGTCGCTTCGCCTGCCCCTTGCAGGGGGCAACACCTGCGGCCCGGCGGAGCCGGTTCCGCGGTGTTTCTGGTAGAACCAGAAGGAAAGTCAAGCCCGCTTCGGCGGGCTTTTTCATCTGTGCGGGCGGGGCTGACGCAATCAGCCGCATACAATGCCGAGCAAGTTTCGTGCCTCTATGACATTGCACTCTCACCCCACCACTTCCTTCCTTCGTCGCATCGGCCGCCTGGCCGCCGGCGCGCTGTTGCTGGCCGGCCTCGCCTCGGGCGCCGCGGCCGAGACCGCCGACCGCGCCAAGCCGATGAACATCGAGTCCGACTCGATGCGCTACGACGACCTGAAGCAGACCAGCGTGTTCACCGGTAACGTTCTGGTAACGAAGGGCACGATCATCATCCGCGGCGCGCGGCTGGACGTGCGCCAGGACGCCGAGGGCTACCAGTACGGCGTGGTCACCGCCGCGCCCGGCAAGCGGGCCTACTACAAGCAGAAGCGCAATGCGCCCGACGAGTGGATCGAGGGCGAGTCCGACGTCATCGAGTACGACAGCCGCGCCGACAACGTCAAGTTCATCCGCAACGCCACGATGCGCCGCCTGATCGGCGCCACGCCGAACGACGAAAGCCAGGGCGCGCTGATCGTCTACGACCAGAGCAACGACACCTACACGGTCAACGGTTCCACCGTGCCGCCGAACACCGCCGTCAACGCGGCCACCCCGGGTGGCCGCGTGAAGACCATCCTGACCCCCAAGGCCGCGACCGCGCCGGGTGCGCCCGCTGCCGGCGCCCCGGCCGGCGCCAAGGCGCCGCCGCCGGCGCCCACCCCGGCGCCCGGCAAGGGCCTGCGCCCGAGCACCACGCTCGGTGACGAGGGAGAAACCCGCAAGTGATCGAATCCGTTGTATCGCAGGACGCCAACAGCACGCCGGGCAGCCGCCTGGTCGCGCGCGGCCTGAAGAAGAGCTATGGCAGCCGCACGGTCGTGAAGGACGTCTCGCTCGACGTGCAGAAGGGCGAAGTCGTCGGGCTGCTCGGGCCGAACGGCGCGGGCAAGACCACCTCGTTCTACATGATCGTGGGGCTGGTGCGCGCCGATGCGGGCGACATCACCATCGACGGCGAGCCCATCGCCCACATGCCGATCCACCGCCGCGCCCGCATGGGCCTGAGCTACCTGCCGCAGGAGGCCTCGATCTTCCGCAAGCTCACGGTCGAGGAAAACGTGCGCGCCGTGCTCGAGCTCCAGAGCGAGCCCGATGCCAACGGCAAGATGGCGCCACTGTCGAAGCAGCACATCGAAGAGCGCCTGTCCGAACTGCTGGCCGACCTGCGGGTGGACCACCTGCGCGACTCGCCCGCGCTGGCGCTGTCGGGCGGCGAGCGCCGCCGCGTCGAGATCGCGCGCGCGCTGGCCACCCAGCCGCGCTTCATCCTGCTGGACGAGCCCTTCGCCGGCATCGACCCGATCGCGGTGATCGAAATCCAGCGGATCATCAGCTTCCTGAAGGAGCGCGGCATCGGCGTGCTCATCACCGACCACAACGTGCGTGAGACGCTGGGCATCTGCGATCACGCGTTCATCATCAGCGACGGGCATGTGCTGGCACAAGGCACACCCTCGGAGATCGTCGACAACGCCGAAGTACGCAGGGTGTACCTGGGCGAACACTTCCGGATGTGATCGTGCGGCGAGGGTCAAGGATCATCGTGGCCACCGTCCGCGCGGAGCTTCCTCGCGGGGGCCGCCGCGCACGGCCGCCCGAAGCGGCCGGCCCGCCCCCGGTAGGGGGTTGGCGTAGCGCGAAGCGCGCAGCCTGGGGGGGGGCCATTTCCTCATGAAGCAAGGGCTGTCCCTTCGCGTCTCGCAGCATCTGGCACTGACGCCACAGCTGCAGCAGTCCATCCGGCTGCTTCAGCTTTCCACGCTCGAACTGAGCCAGGAAGTCGAGCAGATGCTGGACGAAAACCCGTTCCTCGAACGCACCGCGGAAGAAGCGGCGCGCGAGGAATTCGGGCTCGACACGGCTGATGCGCCGGTTCCGCGCGATGAGGGCGAGAGCGACTTCGCGCCTTCGGCCGCCAGTGCGCCCGCCGAGACCACCAGCACCACCACGGCGGATACCGACGGGCCAGCTGCCGAGATCGCCGAGCGTGAGCCCGACTGGGAAGGCGACGGCACCGTCGACATGGCGGCGCCCGACGACAGCGAGTGGGGCAGCGACGCGCCCGCGCGCCAGAACAACCTCGGCGACGACGAACGTGCCGACGCTACCGAACTCGCGCGCAGCCAGGAGTCGCTGCAGTCGTTCCTGCACCGCCAGGCGCTGAGCCTGCGCCTGAACGAGAACGACAGCGCCGCGCTGCGCTTTCTCATCGAATCTCTCAACGACGACGGCTACCTCGAAGACTCGCTGCCCGCACTGGCCTCGGGCCTGGCTGGCGACGACAACGACCAGTTCGACGACCTCGTGCATCACTTCCAGGTGGCGCTCGGACTGCTGCAGAGCCTGGAGCCCGCGGGCGTAGGCGCGCGCGACCTCGGCGAATGCCTGGGCATCCAGCTGCGCGCCATGGCCAGCGAGGACGAGACCGACGAAGAGGCGCTGGTCCGCAAGACCGCCATCACCGTCTGCAAGCAGCCCATGGAGCTGCTTGCGCGCCGCGATTTCAAGCGCCTGGCCACGCTCACCCGCAGCAGCGAGGAGCTGGTGCGCTCGGCGCTGCAGATCATCGCGCGGCTGGAGCCCAAGCCGGGCCGGCGCTTCGTCGACGTGGAGCGCAACATCGTCATTCCCGATGTGATCGTCACCAAGACCGGCCGCGGCACCAACGTGAAGTTCCGCGTCATGTTGAACCCCGAGGTGATGCCGCGCCTGCGCGTGCACGACATCTATGCCGGCGCGCTCAAGTCGCACAAGGGCGAGGGCAGCCAGGCGCTGTCGCAGCGGCTGCAGGAGGCGCGCTGGTTCATCAAGAACATCCAGCAGCGTTTCGACACCATCCTGCGCGTGAGCAACGCCATCGTCGAGCGGCAGAAGAGCTACTTCGTGCATGGCGAACTCGCGATGCGCCCGCTGGTGCTGCGCGAGATCGCCGACGAGCTGGGCCTGCACGAATCGACCATCTCGCGCGTGACCACCGCCAAGTACATGGCCACGCCGTTCGGCACCGTCGAGCTCAAGTACTTCTTCGGCTCGGCGCTGGGCACCGAGACGGGCGGCAATGCGTCGAGCACCGCGGTGCGCGCGCTGATCAAGCAGTTCGTGAGTTCCGAGAGCATCAAGAAGCCGCTGTCGGACAGCCAGATCTCCGAGATGCTGAAAGAGCAGGGCATCGAGTGCGCGCGGCGCACCGTGGCCAAGTACCGCGAGGCGCTGCGCATCGCGCCCGCGAACCTGCGCAAAGCCCTGTAACTTGGCACACCCCCAGGCTATGCGCACTTCGTGTCGCTTCGCCAACCCCCTTGCAGGGGGCAACACCTGCGGCCCGGCAAAGCCGGTTCCGCGGTGTTCCCCGAACGGACCTGGACCGTATTGGCGCTGGGGCCTGGCGCTGTTGTTCGCGGCTTTCGCACTGCTCGCCACCGGCTGCGCCACCCTGCCCGACGAGGCCCCGCGCGCACCCACCAAGGCCATGGCCGTCTCGGCCGACACCGCACTCGGCAAGCTCGCGCTGGCCTCGCAGCCCGACCCCGACCTGAGCGGTTTTCGCCTGATGCCCGGTGGCGACTTCGCCTTCGACACCCGCATCCAGCTGGCCCGCCGTGCCCAGCGCACGCTCGACGTGCAGTACTACCAGATCGAGAACGACGAGACCGGCCGCTACCTGCTGCGCACCCTGCGCGACGCCGCCCAGCGCGGCGTGCGCGTGCGGGTGCTGATGGACGATCTCTACACCTCGGGCGAGGACGAACTGCTGCTCGGCTTTGCCGCCACGCCCAACGTCGAACTGCGCCTGTTCAACCCGTTCCCGGCCGGGCGCGCGAGCATCCTGAAGCGCTTCACCGCCTCGCTGTTCGACTTCAGCCGCGTCAACCGGCGCATGCACAACAAGCTGTTCATCGCCGACGGCGCGATGGCGGTGGCGGGCGGGCGCAACATCGGCAACCAGTACTTCACGCGCACCGCGGGCGAGAATTTTCTCGACCTCGACACCTTCGTCACCGGTGCGCTGATCCCGCGGCTGGGCAGCCTGTTCGACCAGTACTGGAACAGCATCTACGTGCGGCCGATCCAGTCGGTGGTGCGCAGCGAGTTGTCGGCCGAAGAGCTGCAGCGCCGCTTCGACACAGTCACCGGCCCCGACACCACTCCACCGCCGCCGAAGCCCGCGCCCAACGACCTGCTCGGCTACAGCCCGATGGTGGAAGACCTGAACGCCGGCAAGCTCGGCCTGATCTGGACCACCGCCGAGGCCTATGCCGATTCGCCCGAGCGCGTGATCGGCAAGACCGCCTCCTACGGCGGCGTGCCGCTGCTCGACGTCGACAGCGTGCGCTACAACGTGGTCGAGCAGATGCGCCGCGCACGCTCCGAAGTGACCATCGTCTCGCCCTACCTGATCCCGGGCGCCACGGGGCTGGAGGTGATGCGCGAGATCCGCAACCGCAACGTGAAGATCAGCGTCGTCACCAATTCGCTGGCCGCCACCGACGAGCCGCTGGTGCACACCGCCTACCGCCGCTACCGGCCCGACATGCTCAAGCTCGGCGCCGACCTCTACGAGCTGAGCTCCACGCGCACCCGGCGCAGCGTGCGGCTGGGCCTGTTCGGCACCTCGGTGGGCAGGCTGCATGCCAAGTCGGCCGTGATCGACCGGCGCACGCTGTTCGTCGGCTCGATGAATTTCGACCCGCGCTCGGAGTCGGCCAACACCGAGATCGGGCTGATCATCCACAGCGCCGAGATGGCGCAGCAGGCGCTGAAACTCATCGACGTGCTCAAGCAGCAGGGCGCCTACCGGCTGCGCTTTGCCGAAGGCAGCAACGAGTCGCGCATCGAATGGGTCAGCGAGGATGCCGGCAAGCTCACCGTGCTGACCGAGGAGCCCGACTCCAGTTTCTGGGGCCGGGTCATGCTCGAATTGCTGGCGCCGCTGACGCCGGAGAGCTTGCTCTAGCTGGTGCTCGTGGCGCCGGCGAGGCCGGGCAGCGGTGTCATTGCACGTTGACCGCTTCGACCTGCACCAGCAGCTTCACCTTGTTCTCGAAGCCGAAGTTCAGCCCCCAGGTGATGCCCCAGTCGCTGCGCTCCACCGTGGTCTCGAAGTCGCCGCCGCACACCTGGCGGTTGATCAGCGGGCTCAGGTAGCAGTTGAAGCGCACGGCCTTCAGCGTCACAGGCCTGGTCTGGCCCATCAGCGTGAGCGTGCCGGGCACGTCGGTCACCTTGCCGCCGCTGAAATCGATGCGGTCGGCCACGAAGCGGCCGGTCGGAAACTCGGCCACGTTGAAGAAATCCTTGCTCTGCACATGGCGGTTGAGCAGGTCGACGCCGGTGTTGATGGAGCTGATGTCCATCGTGATGTCGACCTTGCCGCTGGCGCCGGTGCCGTCGATCTGCACGGAGCCGTCCTTGGTGCTGAAGCGCCCACGGTTGGTGGTGGTGCCGTAGTGCCCCATCTCGTACATCACGAAGGTGTGGGTCGGATCGATCACGTAGTTGGCGTTCTTCGCCGGCCCGCCCGCGGGTTTGGCGGCCACGG
>Ga0207709_10000415_pt1 | contig 41490 bp, 74 predicted proteins | sample KBSM34metaG_FD_184397 | JGI IMG/M metagenome (GOLD analysis project Ga0207709, IMG submission 184397) | Miscanthus rhizosphere microbial communities from Kellogg Biological Station, Michigan, USA - KBS M3-4 metaG (SPAdes) (version 2) | ecosystem: Host-associated > Plants > Roots > Rhizosphere >...
GACGTGCCGTCCAGCGCGCGGGTCGGCCTTCACGGCATTCGCGGCAGGCACCCAGACGCCCGCAATGAAGTACCGATCGGTTCCGGGGTCGTAGAGCACGACCTGCGCGCTGGACGGCACGTCCGATAATGCCCTTATCCCCAGGTCGAGCGCGTCTTCGCGTGCCGCGCCTTCGCCGGCGTTTTCGGCGCGACCGCCTGCGCGAAGGTCAACAGAAACGCGTCGCTGTCGTCGGGCGAGGCCTCGCCGCGCGCCATGATGTCCTTCTTCGATTCAATCACCAGCTTCCCCGCCACGTTGATGTGATAGCCGGCGAGGCAGAGCTGCTCGCAGAGCCGGTCTTCGTCGGGCAGGCTGCCGAGCAGGAGCCAGTCCTTGCCCTTCGCGTAGCCGTGCGCGCGCATGTTCAACTGGTGCGCGTCGGGGCTGTCGCCGCCGTTGTTGATCTCGTGGACGTTGGTGAAGCCGAGCGCGTGCAGCCGGCTGACGATCGCGGCGCCGAAGGCGGCGTCGACGAACATCGCGGCGAGGTGGTGCCCCGGCCGGCGGTCGTTGAGGAGCTCGGCGCAGAGCGCGATGCGCGCACTGCGGTCGGGGTCCTTGTCGCCCGGCATTCGGATCGCCGGCAGGACGTCGCCGTTCAGCCCCTGGCGAAAGCGGATCACGTTCCAGGCCTTGCCGCCGCCAGAGACGTCGAAGCCCGCGATGATCGGGTCGTCGGGGAGCGCGACCATCGTGCGCTTGCGCGCCAGGTCGACCCGCGCCTTGTCGATGTACTGGAGCTCGCTCGCCGACGGCGGCAGCCCCCGGATACGGACCTTGATGTAGTCGCTGTCGATCCCGTAGTCGGTGATCCACTGGTCGATCAGCTCTTTGTTGGTGAAGCGCGAGGAGCGGCTGTCGACGCGGCGCCCGTTCCACCGCGCGGCGAGCGACCCGAAGCACACCCGATAAAATTCGCCCGTGTTGCGGACCGGCTGGCCCCAGGCAAACATCATCGGTTCGCCATCGGTCAACCCCCCATACGCGGTCTCCCAGATCTTGTCGCCGATCTCCGAGGCCTCGTCGAACAGGTACCACGACGTCGACGTCTTCGCGTGCTGGCCGGCGAAGCTCTGCGCGTTCTGGTCCTTGCTGGTCTGCGCGATCACCTTCCACGAGCTCGGGAAGTCTTTCGAGAAGATGCCGCGCGCCTGCAGGTCGAACCACGGCGCGGTGATACAGAGGCGCGTCCAGTAGAGGATCGCCGCCCAGGTGCGTTCCTCAAGCTGCATCGCGGTGCCCGCGGTGACGGTACCGATCGAATGCGGCCGCGTCGACAGGATCCAGTCGGTGATCCACCCGCCCATCGCGCTCTTGCCGGTGCCGTGGCCCGAGGTCTCATTCATCAGGATCGGCAGCACCGGCGTCTCGCCGTCGAACTTGCGCTGCTTGACTTCGTCGCCGAGCGCGAGCAGGAACTCGCGCTGGTTGTCGTCGGGGCCTTCTTCGCGCGCGAGCGGGCCGCCGGGTTCCTGCCACGGGTAAGCGCCCATGACGAACCGCAGCGGGTCGTCGTAACAGGTGCCGACCCACTCCTCGATCGCGGCTTCGGTCTCCTCGCGGGTCGGCGCGACCTTCGCCGCGGCGCCGGCGGCGGCGAACCCGCCCGCGGTCCACGCGTCGCTCATTCGGCCATCCGCTGCCCGCGGATCCACGCGCGCACGGCGCCGACCGAGACGCAGCGCAGCGGGCGCACGTCGGCGGGGTCGACAAAGGGCGCGAGCTCGGTCGCGACGCAGAGCGCGACGCTGTCGTCGAGGCTCAACGGGATCGTCCAGGTGGTGAGCGGCACGACGACGACGGGCACGACGACGATCTTCTTCGCGCACGTCGAGACGGCGAGCACGACGTGGAACCCGACCACGAGCGCCGCCACTTGCGTGCGCGTCACTTCTTCGCCGCCGCGAGGCGCGCGCGTGCCGCCTGCAACCGCGCGACGCGCGCGTCCGCGGTGCTGTCCGTCACTTTGATCTTCTCGACCAGGAGCTCGAAGTGCTGCGCGAGCATCTCGAGCGAGCGCACCTTGTCCCAGAGCTTGAATTTATGAATGACGTCGGTGTGCCCGTCGGCCGCGCTGACGTTCTTGATCAGGACCTCGAAGCTCGAGAGACACGCGCCTTGGGCCTCGGTGAGCTCGCAGGGATGGTAGGCGCCCTTCGTCTCCGGGTCGAAGTAGTCGCGCACGTTGACGAACGCGAGCCGGCGCAGCTCTTCGAGCACGCGCGCCGCGCTCAGGTCCGCGCTGATCAACTGCCGCGCCTTGCCGGCGCTGATCGCGGCGGCGATCTCAGGTTTTCTCAGGTTCTCGTAGCCCTGCTGCTCGGCGGTCTTCTCGCTGTAGCCGGCGCGCCGCGCGGCGCCCGCGCTGTTCAAGTCGATCAGGTATTCGGCGACGAAGCGGACCTGCTTGTCGGTGAGGGGGGCAGGAATATTTTTCATTCCTGCGGCGGTCTTCGTTTTGTTGACGCGCTTCAACGTTTTCTTGATTTTCACCGGGTCCAATCGCGCACCAGGCGCCGCACGCGGAAGACGGTCCGCAGCGTCACGGTGTCGCGGTATTGCAGATAGCCGGTCTGCAGGCCCAGCCCGCGCGCAATCGCGGCCTTGCTGAACCCTTCCTCGACCAGCAGGGCGACCGCGCGGTCGACGTCGGTCGCGGCGACATGCGCGCCGAGCAACGGACGGCCGTCGCGGATCCCTGCTCGCCAGTGTGCGCTGTAGGCCGCGTTTGCTGCCCGGCAGGGGGCGCAGCGGCAGTGCGTGTCCTGGTAGGTCTGCCGGGTGCCGTGCGCGCCGTTGCCGTTGGCGAGGCAGTCGTCGCACACGGGCGCCTCGCTGTCGATGGTGGCGCCACAGACGCGGCAGTGATTCAGCGGCGCCTCCAGCGGTCCCAGTCCCAGCCGTAGCCGTCCGGTTGGCCGGCGGTTGCGTCGGGCTCGGTCAGCCGGATGTCGTCGTCGATGCCGTCGACGAGGAGGCGCCGCAGCGAAGCCGGGCGCGTCGGGCGACGTCGGCTCCGCATGGCGGGGGCTCCTTAGGTTGTGAGGAAGGGCCGGGATCGCCCGGCTGCCTCTACCCTGCGCCCGTACGCGCCGCAGATGTTCTAGATGTAGGACCGGCCCGGCCGGCGGCGGGTGTACGCTCTCGGCCATCACCACCGACAAGTTTTGCTGCCCGTCGTGCGGGGACTTCAAATCGCGGGTGGTCGACTCGCGGCCCGACCCGACGAGCGCGGAACGGTATCTGCGGTGGCGGCACTGCTCGAGCTGCCATCAGCTCTATGAGACCGAGGAACGGGTGACCGGCAAGACGTTCCCGCTGCACGCGGAGCTCCCGGCCCCCCAGGAGGCGTGACCGATGCCACGGTTGAAGGTCGAAGATATTTTCAAATATCACGCGCCGCACGGGAATCAGGCCGACCGCTACGTCGCCCTGCGCGAGAAGGCGCTCGAGCTCGCGGTCCTTATCCAGGACACGACGCCCGAGAGCCGCGAACAGTCGACCGCGTTGACCAACTTGCAGCAGTGCATCATGTGGGCGAACGCGGCCATCGCGATCAACGAAAAGGAAACCGCGTTCTGATGCCCGCGACCGGCACCTTCGCCGAGCACCCGGTCCTGCGCGAGGCGCTGCCGCCGCTCGTGCGCAAGCAGCGCCGCCTCGCGCTGACGATTGCCGCGGTCGCGGGCGCCGTCGTCGACGAGAAAGCGACGCGCGCGCAGATCGATGCGTTGCTCCTCGCCGCGGGCCTACGGAAAAGCGAGCTCGTGACGTGCCTCGGCTACGACGTGAAGCACAACGAGCGCGACGGGCAGACGAGCATCAACGCGGAGAAACTTGTCGCGCAGCTCGTCGACGCCGGCCTCCCCGAGCGCACCGCGCGCGAGATCTTGAAGGCGAGCGAAGAGACCGGCGAGGTCGCGAAGTTTGCGACGGTGACGCCGTCGAAAGGTGCGAAGGTGCGCGTGTGAAAGCCGCGCCGCACTACGAGGCCTATCACGAGGCGCGGCCGCGCTACTCGCTGCGGCGCCGCTGGGCGTGGTTCCGGCACCGGGCGCGCTTCACCTGGGCCGACTGGCGCGACGACCTGCACTACCTCCTGCGGGGCTGATGCCGCCGCCGGAATTCTCGCGCCGGCGCCGCCGCTGGGTGCATACGATCACACCCACCGAGATGCATTGCTTCACCGACGCGGAGATCACACGCGGCCTCGCGGCGGTCGTCGCCGACGCGGCGCAGTTGCACGCCACGACGCCGGCGCATCAGCTCTTGGTGTTCCTCGAGGCCGCACGGCCCACCAGCGTCGACGCCTGGCCGGCGACGCACCCGATGCACTGCACCAAATGCGGGCGCGCGATCACCGATGCGACCGGACGCGCGCTCGTCGCGATCGACGCGGTCACGAAGGACTGGACGTGTCAGACGTGCCGGCCGGTGGACCCGACGGTGTCGCCGGGGTCGGGCTCGTGAGGCGCAGGAACTCGCCGGGGCTGACGAAGCGATTGAGGTCAGGCATCCACCGCCAGGCAGTCTCCTCGAGGCGATAGACCGGCACGAGGCGCCCATCGAGATACGCGGTGCACGCCGTGACGTGAAACGTCACCCGGCCGAGCGCGTGACAGCGGACGACGTCGTCGCCGAAGCGGGTGCCGCGCACGATCGTCGCGTGGTCGCAGGTGTCGCAGAGCGGGGGCTGATTGGTCGGGCGCGTGTGCTCGCCGTGAACCTTGTTCACGCCCACGCCTTCCGCACGCGTTCTTTCTGGGCCGTGAGCGCGACCCGGTCCTCGTCAGTCAACGCGAGCCACTCGCGATCAGTCACCGGCCGCAACCGCATCGTCGCGTCGTAGACGAGCCACTGCAGACAGCCGCTACAGACCGTCCAGGCGCCGGGACCGGGCGCATGATCAGTGCCGTCGAAGGTGCCGGCGGCGTCGAGGCGCTTCGCGCAGAGCGGGCACGGTTGCGGCGGGAGGCGGGTGACGCCGGCGTCGTGGTCAGTCATGGGGTGTGCTGCCGGATCACACGTTTCACGGCCTCGTAGGCGTAGACGACGGTCCCTTGCTGCGTATCCGGCGCGTGCCGATAGGCCTGCATCAGTTCGTAGAACGGCTGCTCGTCGAGCCAGTCGCCGTGCTCGTCCTCCTGGGCGGGGGCCGGGGCGGCGAGGTTCTCTGGGTCAGGCGTGTCGAGAGCCCGCGCCCGACTGTCTCGCAGGAGTTGCGCTAGCGGGATCCCATCCCGTTCAGCTTTGCGCCGCAGCGCCGCGAGGAAGCGCGGTTCTTCCGGGTGGGGGGCCGGGGCGGCGAGGAGGGCGGCGAGGTCAGACCGACAATCCGCCATCGCCATGCGCTTGCCGTCGTAATACGCATCCATCACTTGATTGCCTTCGTGATTGCGCTCGCGCGACAACTCCCGGTAGTGGGCCTCACGCTTAACCCAGTCGTCCAGCAGGCGGCGGATCTCGGCGGTCACAACGTCGCCACGTCCTGCTTGCGCACCTTCCAGCCGCGGTCCTTCACCGCGGTCAGCGTGCCCAGCTTGATCATCCGCCGCAGATACGTGACCGTCAGCCCGCTGTAGGCCGCGACCACCGTCAGCGGCACCCAGGACGGCAAGTCCTCAAGTCGGGGCACGACAGACGTGTCGGACCTGTCGGACCCCGTGTCGGACCGTGTCGGACCGGTCGTGAGCAGTTGCACGACCAGTGCGCAGAGCTGCCGGAGCGGGTCGTCGCCCGCGGTAACAATCCCATTGTTAGGGGGTAACAATCCCTGCCCGTTCCTGTTCGTAGCCGTGACGGTCTCCAGAATGCCCGTTCGGACCTCGCCGCGGGCCGTCTGTTTCAACTTTTCGACGTCGGCCTGGGCATACACCGTCGGAAAGCCGGCGCGCGCCCTGGCGGCGATGAGGCCCGCGCGCGCGCGGCGCTCGACCGTGCGCGCGTCGACGCCGAGCAGTTGCGCGGCTTCCGCCTTCGTGATCCAGCCCGGCTCTCTCACGTTCAGCAGTCTCCTGGTCCGACAGGGTCCGACCCTCCGACAGGTGCGACAGTGTCGGGGGTTTCACGTGGAACGGATTCGTAGTCGCCGCACCACGCGGCGCGATCCACCTTCGGCCACGCCCGGTCCGCGACCGGACTGTGCCGGCGACACTGGAGCTCGTAGGGATACGTGCAGCCGGGACACACACCAAACCGGCACGTCCCGCAACAGGTCCCGCGCTCGAGCGTCAGACAGGAACAGCGCATCAGTTGCGCCCTGCCCTCGCGTGCCGCTGCGCGGCCCCGAGCTCGACGCGCACCGTGAGCGGCAGCGCGTTCCATTCGTCGACGGTGAGCGCGCGCACCTGGTCGACCGCTTCAATGAAGAGCGCGCCGCCGCAGTGTTCACAGACCCCGATGTCGCGGCGCCGTGGGGGTCGGGTCGCGTGACTGAACACGACGTCCCACTGCGCGCCGCAGTGCGGACAGGTCACCGGGGCACGCGGCCGCGCAGCACCGCGCGCTCCATCTCGGTCAAGTCCCAGGTCGCGAGCACGGCGTAGAGCATCCCGCCGAGCGGCTTCAAGAGCATCGGGTCCTTCGGCGGTTCGTGCGTCCAGGCCTCGACCTCCCAGAGCGTCTTGTAGTTCGCGAGGTCGTGCTTCGGGCGCAGCGCCGGCGGGATGAGCGGCGTGACGGTGGACTGCGTGTTGTAGCGCCAGAACTCCGACTGCGGCGCCTGCGGGAACGTGCCGGCCGGGAACAGCACCCGGCGCCGGCGGCTGCGCGTCGACTCTTCGCTCGCGAAGGTCGCACTCCCATTCGACCAGAGGCGCAGGTAACACATCGGCGCATCGCTGTTGACGATCGCCAGGCACGGGAGCAGGATCGGGCACCCGTCGAACAGCTTCACCCCGGCCTGCGCCATCGCGGCCTGCAGGTCGAGCACCGTCTCGCCGCGCGCGAGGTGCTTGTAGGCCTGCATCAGCGCGACGTCTTCGGTCGCCCAGACCTTGCGCACATTCGGCCGGTCCGCGCGGACCGCGCGCTGGTATTCCTGAAACGCCTGCTTCGCGTCGGCCTTCGTCATCGTGATCGGTGTGACATTCATGGCGTCCTCCTCTGGGCGTGCCGCTCGGCGGCGTGCATCGCCTCTTCGATCGCGCGGACCGGCGGCCCGAGCGGGTCCCAGTTCACGTCGAGCAGTTGCCAGCCCTCGCCCTGGTGCACGACGTGGTAGGTCTCACAGGCCGTGCGCCGGCCGAATTCGGTGTGCTGCCACGTCAACACGCCCGTCTGCATCGGCGGGTCGTGGCGGCGCACGCGCGGCCCGCCGAGCACGAGGTCGCTCGCCGCTTTGCGGGGCATCAGGCGTGCCTCCGCTGGTCCTGTGCCGGGCGCGGCGCGAAGTGAAACTCGACCCGCACGCCGGGGCGCCCGACGGCGGCGAACGCCCGCGCGAGGAGCTCGAGGTAGTGCCGGGTGAGCCACGCCGCGACGTTCTCGTGGTCGCTGCGCGCGTTCCGGGTCCGCACGACGACGACGTCGCCGCGGTCCTCGAGCTGCACGCTGTCCTTCCACCAGGTGTAGAACGTGTAGCGGTTCACCTGGCCTTCGACGTAGCGCAGCACCGCCGGCCAGACGTCGGGGGCCGCGTCCATCGGGCCGAAGGCCAGTTGCTCGGGCGCGCCGCGCGCGCGCGCGCGGGTGGTACGTTGGGGATCAGAAGTACAGGGGTTCTGTCCGCCACCGGTGGCGGCTATTCCGGGGTCTTGACCGCCACCCGTGGCGGCTATCGCGGACGAATGACCGCCACCGGTGGCGGCTATTCCCGACGAGACGAGACGCGCGTTGACCCAGTTGGTGGCGAGGCGGTCGACGTTGATGTTCCAGACCGTCGCGTGCCGCCGGCGCCGCGTGACGGCCACGATCCACTGATCGGCCTCGAGCCGATGGAGGCCCCGCTCGACGGTGCGCAGCGGGAGTTGTGCCCGACTCACCAGGGCAGGTAGGGACATACGGGCACCGCGCCCGGTCTTGAAGTCCGCGAAGGTCGAGAGGGCGCCGAGCACAAGTTTATCCGTCGCACACCGGAAGCCGGTCGTGAACGTGATCCGTTCCGGGACCGAGAGGTAGCGGTCGGTCATCGCGCGAGCGCAGCAAAAGCCGACACCGAAAAATAGTGCGCGCACGACGGGTCGCGGGGCTTGTTCTCATACGAGCAACTTTGATAGGTTCTCTGCGTCACAACGCCTCCTGCAGCCTCCGTACTGTGGGTGGTGCTTCAGCAGACCAGGTCCCGCGTTCGTCGCGACGTGGTTGCCACCAAAGCAGACGTCGCACGAGCGCGGGGTCGGGTTCGTCTTACTCGCCTTCTAACTCGCCTTCCTTACGCAACCAATCGGTCAGCGCGCGGTTGATCACCTCTTCGATCGAAAGGCCGCTCGCGGCGGCGAATGCTTGCATATCGAGCCAGAGGTCGAGCGGCGGCGTCCACTCCCACGTCGCCCCACTCCCCGCTTCTCTGAACACGATCGTCGGCGGGTCGTCGACTTCAACCGCCATCGCGCGGCTCATTTCTCACTCAGCCCGTCGACGTCATCCGCATAGTCGTTCGTGTTGCTCGGCGCGCCGCGCGGGTCCGTCGTGCGGTCGAGCGGGTCGTCATCCCCGTCGGTGATCGCGTCAGTGATCGCATCGGCCGCCGCCTGCTCGGTGAGCTCGTCGTCAGGGTCTTCCTCGGTGACTTTCATTTCGACACCTCTCCTCTCGTGCACGCGGCGTCCTGCGCTTTCGCGAGCGCGACGCCGCTATCGCGCTGGACCACAATCCAGCACTCGTCGGTGACGCGGTCGTGGATGAAGTAGACATTCGGCGCGCTGGCAGGCGTGTAGTAGCTGGTGATCGTTAACCGCTGGTCGACGGTCACGTTCGTCGTCGGCGGAAGGTCGTCGCAGCCGGCGGCCGTCACCATGAGCGTAAGGATCGTGATCGCCATCACGACCGCCGCGAGCGTCGCGAGCACCCGCAGTTCTTTCACTTCCCTTCCTCCTGCCGCGACGTCCCCGGCGGCACGTCGCCCTCGCGTTTATAACGGCGCGCTTCGAGCCACTGGGTGCTGACCAGGTCAGGGCGCGTCTTGCGGTGCTCCTTCCAGACGAGCGCACAGATCCCGCCAAGGAGGAGCAACCAGCCACCGACGAACAGCAACTGGAACATCACAGGACCATGCGCAGGTCGTAGACACCCTGCAGCTCTTTCGAGAGCGGCCGCTGCTCGAGCAGTTCGCGCTCGAACTGGGTGTTGTCCGACTCCTTGTGTACTGCGATCCGGGTCACGAACGCGTGCACCCGGATGCCGCTCTCGGTGAACCCTTCCCAGATCCGCGCGGGCACATGGCCCGTGCTGGTCGCGAGCTCCACGATCGCGTCGGTGCTTTCCAGCGTCACCTTCATACTCACCTCCTCACCATGAACTGCTCGGCGGTCTTCAGCCACTCGCGGATGTCGACCTCCGACTCCGGGTTCTGGAAATGGTCGTAGGCCTCGCGTACGAGTTGCACGAGCAGCGGGTCGGCGACCGCGGCCGCGGCGAGGCGCGCGAAGCGGTCGACGACTGCGCGGCGCACCTCGAGGGTGAACGGCACGAGCGCGGCATCGAGCTCGCGCGCGAAGGCGACCTGCAGGTCGACGAGCCGCTCCTGCGCGACGTGCGGTTCCACCATCAGTGCTTCCGCACGGCTTTACCGTCTTCCATCGTCCACAAGTCAGGGCGCGCCGCCACGCGCAACGCGTCGAGGTTGTCGTCGACTTCCTTCGCGGTCAGCAGCGCGCCGGTCGGCTCGTCGGGCGCTGGCAGCTCGCACGGTTCGAGCTCGTCGGGATGAATCCCGAAGACTTGCCGCTCGAACGTGACGAAGTTGAAGAGGGCCAGCACGTTGACGCTCACGGTGACGGTGCCGTCGGCTGTGACACCAAACGCAGCGACCGTCACGCGCTGCCCGGTGCTCTGTAGGCGATAGAGCGACCAGGGCTCGAAGCGTTCCGCGACCGCGCGCACAGTCGCCGGCCGCGAGGCGACCCACGCGCGATACCCGGCTTCCTGCTCGGCCGTCGGCTCGTAGAAGCGCGCCATCAGCCCACCACCTTGCGCAGCTGCCGCGCGACATACGCCGGCCGCCACGGCGTGCCGTGGCGCGTCGTGTAGCCGGCGTCGTTCAACCGCCCGGCGATCTCCTTGATCGTCAACCGCACCTCGCGCAGGCGTTTCATCGTCTCGACGATCTGTTGCTCGCTCGGCGCCGGGACCAGTTGCACGGTGCGCCCGCCGCACGCGCAGCGGTCGACCGGGACGGTGCGCGTCGGACAGCCGCGGTGGTGCGTCCGCACGCCGTTGGCGGCGAGCTGGTAGCCGTAGGGCACGGTCCCGACCCGCTCCCCCTTCGCGCGCTTGTGCTGCATCACGTCGCGCGTCCGCTCGCCGATCGCCTCGCGCTCCCACTGCGACATCAGCACGATCAGGTTGAGCATCGTGCGGCCCGACGCTGAGCGGGTGTCGACCAGTTCCGCGACGCTCACCAGGTCGACGTGCCGGCGGTCGAACCGGGTCAGGAGGTCGGCCAGGTCCGCGATCGAGCGCGTCAGCCGGTCCAGCTTCGCGACGATGATCAGGTCGACGGCCCCCGCGTCCACCAGGTCGAGCATCCGCAACATGCCCGGCCGGTCGAGCGACTTCGCCGAGGCGCCGGCGTCGACGCACCACTCGGTGACGGGTTCGCCGCGGACGACGGCCATCGCCGTGACCTTCTCGGTCTGCGCCTCGAGCGACAGCCCGGCCTCCACTTGTTGTTCAGTGCTCACGCGCACGTAGCCTAGAACCTGGCGGTCGCGGACCCAACGGGCCCGTTGAGACTCGCCGATTTTCACGACCCGCCTCCGCGTACACCACCGCTATGGCAGAGTCTGTTTCGCCTAGGGGGGGTGGCCCAATAGGTAGGGGCTCCGTGTAAAATGTGCTCGCGCATGACGCCGGCGGGCCTCCGTTCCCGCGGGTGGTCTACCCCATGTGCGGGCGGTCGCGAGGTCTCTCTGCCGTCCTCGCGACCGCTGTCCCTGTCTCAGACCGTGAGCGCGCCGCACGCAACAGCCTGTTGCGTATCCGCTCCAGACTCGAGCGTCTCGACCCAGTCGGCGATCTGCTCGCGCGTCCAGTGGTCGTCGTCGTTCAGGTGCGTGATCACGCCGTCGAGGCGGCCCATGAACCGGCGCCCTTCGATGTTGGTGCACCGACACGGCGAGCGCACGTAGGTCGCGAACAACGTCTCGAACTGGGCGAGCGGCGTCGGGCAGCCACTGAAGGAGCCCCCGAGCGCCTCGTGCGCGGCCGCGAGCGCGCAGGACCCGACGACGTGGTCGCCGCGATAGCTGAATGCCTGCCGGAACGCCTGCGGCCGTAACATCGCGCCGAGCCGGATCGCTTCACATAACTGCATCGGGTCCTCGTTTCCAGAAACTCAGGTTTTCTCAGGTTGCATTCGTCCACCCGCGCTGCCGGTATTTCGGGTCCTGGCTCGTCACGCGCTCGCGCCGGAGCTCGGCGACGAGCTGCCGGATGCCCCACCGCAGACTCATGGCCGGCGTGGTCGGCCCATAGAGCTTGTAGAACTTCATCTGCTTGACCGCGTCGTCGAGCGCGGCGCTCTGCGCGTCGTCGACGTCGTCGTTGCTGCTCGGGAGGCGCGCGAGGAGCTCGGGGCGGGCCTCGAGCCACGCGCGCCGCTGCGCCTGGAGCTCGAGCCGACGCGCCTTGCCGTGGGTGTTCGCCATCAGGTGCGCCTTCGATCGAGCTCGTCGGCCTTCTCGGTGAGCATCGCGGCGAGCGCGCGCGCCTCCTGCGCCGGCAGTCCGATCCACGCGACCGGCTTCCCGAATGCGATGCGAATGATCGCCATCTGCGCGTCGACGGCGACCGCGAGCTGCAGTTCACCTTCGTCGGTGTCGTCGGCCTTGCCGCGCGGATAGTTGCCGGTCGCGCCGAGCTTGAACTGGTTCCACTTCATGCGGCGGCCTCCAGCTGCCGCTGCAGCCACGCACGCTCGGCGACCAGGAAGTACTCCTCGCACAACGCCTCGAGCGCCATCAGTTCGAGCGGCGCCAGCGGCGGGTCGGTGCCGGCCTCGAGGCGGGCGCGCAGGCGCGCGAGCCCCGCGCGCAGCTCCTCCCGTCGCTCCTCAAACGCCGCCCCGGTCGGCACGAGGCGCAAGGGCATCAGGCCACCAGGTCCTCGGCGAGCGCATCGACGGCGCGGCGCAGGTTGGCGATCAGGCGCGCGCGCCGGGCCACCGGGTCGACCGGCCCGAAGGCGTCGGCGAGCGCGCGGCAGATGGCGGCCTTCGCCTGCAGGTCACAGAGCTCGAGCCGCTCGAACTTGAACTTCCCGGAATCGAGGTCGCGACAGAGCTGCCCCTGGTCCATCTGCCCCATCGCGTAGGCCGCCGCCTTGAAGCTGCCGAAGTGCCGCAGCAGCGCGTCCTTGACGATGATCGTCATCGCGATTGACTGGGGTTGACCGGCGTAGCCGGCGGGCGCCGGCAGGGGTTCAGGCCGGTCAGTACCTTTGACTGCCATCGGCAGCCGCGGCCTCGCTACGCTCTTAGCCATGGGACGGCGGGGGCGCGCTTGACGGAGGGCCGGGGGCTCGGCTACGGTGGGGGGCGTCGTCGGCCGGCCGCGTCACCCCCCGCCACGAGTCAGAGTCAGATTCAGACTGCCCAACCGAAGATCCATTATCGGATCCCGGCACGGCCATTGGCAAAAGCCGGTGTGCGGGTGTGCGGCCCTGTGGTGAATCGTGCAGAAAGTGACTCACGGTTACGCGACTCCGACCAGGACCTCGAGCGGCACGCCCGTGGCGAGCAGCAGCTTCTTGGCGTCGTCGCCGCGGGCCAACTTCCGGCCGTCCTCGTAGCGCGCATACATCGACTGGGACATACCCAGGACGATCGCGGCGTCGCGCTGACTGAGGTTGTGGGCATCCCGCCAGTGCAGCAGCGTCGGGAAGGTTTTCGCGGGCGCGCGCGGCGTTTTCTTCCTCGGGTGCGGGCCGCGGCGGATGGGGCGCTTCGTGTTCCGACTCATAGGCGGCCGATCCTAGTCACAAGCTGACGTGTTGTCAAACTGGGCCAATCCTTGAGGAAACCGCGGAATGAGTCCACTGCTGTAGGGATTGTCAGGAGGCGGAATGTCGTCTACCGTCCTACACGCGATGCTGCTCTCGGAACAGGTGCGGCTGCGGATCCGCGACGAAATGCGCGCGCGGCAGCTCAGTCAGCGCGACGTCGCCGGCCTGACCGGGTGGTCGCAGTCCAAGGTCGCGCACCAGTTGACCGCGCATACCGAGATGAAGGTCGACGACCTGGCCGCGCTCTGCTTCGCGGTCGGCCTCTCGGTCCCCGAGGTTGTGCGCGACCCGGCGCGCGAATGGTGCGCCGAGCTCACGCCCACCGAGCTGCGGGTCGTCGAACGCTACCGCACGCTGCCCGAGGCGGTGCAGAAGGCGACGCTGGTCTTCCTGGCGGTGCCGCCGATCCGAGAAGCCGGACGCCGGCACACCGCGCACCACAAAGCACGCAAGGCGCCGCTGAGAGGAGTTGAGAAAAAGGAAACCATACGGTAGGGTGGGCGCCTTCGCTCGAACTCATCATTTCGCGCATCGGAGACGCCATGCCCGCATCGGCTCCCGTCGCTCCCGCCGCCGGCCGGACCCCCGCCACCCAGCGCACCCTCAAGACGCTCTTCACCAAGCTCGAGGCGATCGGCTACCGCGCGCCGAAGGAGCTCGCGGCGATCGTCACGCTCGTCGACTGGATCTACCGCCGCCTCGAGGCCTGACCCCCGGCCCACCGGGCGCTTTCTCCGCGCGGCCTGCCGTGAGAGGTGTACTCTGTCTGCCGACGCGCCCGCCTGGACCACGGGCCGACTGGAGGCTGTATGTTGCACGAGCTCTATCGCAAGCTGCTCACGCAGGCGAAGCAGACGACGCCGGACCTGCCGATCGGGACGCTGACCTTCTCGCAGGAGTACACGCAGAAGCAATACGGCGACGTCGCCGGCGTCGGCCGCGTCGCGATCGATCAATTCGGGAACATGATCGGCTTCAGCCCGGTCGAGCGGTGCAGCTTCAACGGCGAGACCGCGTGGATCCCGCTCGAGTTGGTGAAGAACATCAGCGCGGACCCGTTCGGGACGACGCGCAGCCGAGCGACGACGCCGGCGACCCCGCTGTCCACCGCCGCACGGCGGCGCAGCACGCGGCGCCCGGCCGCGAAGCCGGCCGCGTAGCACACCGGCCTGACAGGGCAGGTCATACTCGGATCTGCGGACCGTGCGCGGCTGACTCGGCGAGGCGGGTCCTGGGAGCGTCCCCTGCCCCGGTGGACGTGTGACTCGCGCTCGCCGATCAGCGGTCGTCTCTGAACGCGTCCTCGAGCTCGAGGACCTCGAGTTGTTCCCAGATCTCCGCTTCGTGGCTCCAGTCGAGCACATGCGGGATACCGGCTTTCGCGAGGTGCCGCGTCGACGGTTGCATCGCGCGCACCGTGTAGGCCATCGCACGCACGGCGCACCGCCGGCCGGCGTCGTCGGAGGATCCATAGAGCTCGACTAAGTGGAAGAACGCGCGCAACGCGCGGGCGTCCTGGCCGGTGAGCGGTGCGAGGGCGTACTTCTCGCCGGTCTCGCGCTTGAGGCGGTCGCTGATCCACGTCGGGCCGCTCTGGCAGAACGGCTTGGCCTTCGGTGCGCGATACGGTCGCTTCGTCATATCCCCTCTCCCGCCGTCGGCAGCCCGGTGATCAGCGCGTCCTCGAGCGCCTCGAGGCGAGCCGCGACGACCAGTAGCGCGGCCACGTAGTCGACGGTGGACGCGTCCGCCTCAGACGACGCCAGGGCCTTGCGCGCGACCTCGTACTCCTTCGCCGCGCGTGTGATCAGTTCGTGTCGGTGCATCACTTCCCCCTCTTCACACGCCGGGTCGCGGCCGCGGCCTGCGCGCGCCGCTTGTTCATCACGTCGACGATGCCGTCCCGCTGCCGGGCGACCGCTTCGGCGACTTCCGCCGGCAGCACCCAGCGGCTGCCGCCTTCGCTGTCGATCTTCTGGATGAACACGACGTCGGCGCCGTCGGTGCGGATCGTCCGCACCGTCCAGGTCACCGCGTTGCCGTAGAAGTCCTCGAGGTCGATGATCGACGTCTTCTCGACGCCGCCGGGGTGCGCCTTCTTCTCGCGCAGGGTCTTCGAGTACTCGTCGCTCGGTAGCTTCGTCTCGTCAGCCATTGGTCTGCTCCTTCTGCTTCTGCACGGCGCGCTGCAGCGCCTTCAGTTGTTTGAGTTGCGCCTCGAGCTCCGCGATCGAGGCTTCGACGACGGCGATCCGGTCGGTGATGGTCATCGTTTCCGCCTCGCAGGCTGATCGCGGTGTTGAATCCAGTAGGCCGAGCAGATCCCGCGCGCGCGGTCGCGTCCGCTCTCGTAGACCGCGGCCTCGAGCGCCCACTCGAGGCGCGCCGCACTGTGATAGACCGATACGCGCCGGCGCGACGCAGGCCGGCCGATCATCGGCGCGAGGCGCATCACCAGGAACGGACCCTGCGGAGGCATCACGCGCCCTCCTGGCATTGCAGGGTGTTGATGGCGGCGACCTCGGCGTCGACCTGCGCCAGAAAAATGGTGGCGATCTGCGCGTAGGTCGCGACCGCGGCGTCGTCGCGCACGACGCGCACCAGCTTGACCTGCAGGCCGGCGGGAAACTCCGGGTGGAACGACAGCCAGTCGCACCAGCGCGCGCCGGTGATCCAGAACAGGTGCACGAGCTGCTTCTGATACGCGAGCGGCACGACGCCGGTCTGCAAGTACTCGAGGTGCGTCGCGGCGAGCGGGCATTTGAGCTCCACCAGGCCTTCGACGTCGCCGACGTGGCCGTCCAGCGAGGCGCCGGCGGCGTGCGTGGTCGAGGCGAGGAAGCCGGTCTGCGTCACCAGGTGCCCGGTCAGGAGCTCGTAGGCCTCGCGCGCCCGCGGTTCGCGGTCGATGCCCTGCTGCATCGCGCGCGAGACGTAGTCGGCGTCCTGTGGGCGCCCGGTGACGCGCTCGAGCGCGAGCTGCACGCGCAGGTGCCGCCGGCCGGCGGTCTCGGCGGTGCCCGAGCGCGGTTCCGACAACATGTCGACCGCGCGCGAGCTCGTGAGCTTGCCGAGGCGCGCGGTCACCCAGGCGGGCGACCGCTGCAGCGCGTCGACGACGGTGAAGGGCCGCACGGGCGGCGACACGAGCACCAGCGGGCTCACTTCGTGGCCTCGATCGCGCAGTGAAATGCCCGACGCGCGGCGTCCCCTACCTGACGCTCCGCGGCCTCGGCGACCACGTCCTCGCAGGCCGCCTGTTGAACCGCGAACTCGACGCCGCAGAGATACGCGAGACGTCGCCACTCAGCGGCGCTGCTGAGGGCATGTTTGATCCGCGCCAAGTGTGCGACGACCCGCTGCCCGTGGTAGCGCGCATCGCGGCGCGCCTCGCGCTGGCTCGATGAGAGCTTCTTCATTTGGTCACCTTGGCCGCAATCACCTTCAGCTCACGCAGCGCGTCGGGCTGCGTTGCCTTCAGGTGGAGCCGCTGCTCCTTGGTCGAGTCGAGGTAGGCCTGCTCGAGGGCGCGGGTGCCGAAGGCGGCATCGCGCTGCAGGCGCGCGCGCCAGACGAGGAAGCCGCTCGGGTGCTGCACGGGGACGCTCGAGCGCGCCGGCGGCGGCACTGCGGTGTGCCCGTCGTCGTCGCGCATGTCGCGCGTGGTGATGTTCAGCAGGTCGGCCGTCGTGTAGCGGCGCCCGTAGCTGATCGCCGAGCCGAGCGCCTGCACGGCGTTCTTGCTGCCGCTCGTGTCGGCCGGCGTCACGAACGCGCTCTCGCGCTCGTGCCCGTCACGGTGCGTCAGCAGGCCGACCACGCGGATCGTGCGCGCGTCGGGCCACTCGGTGCGGAAGGACAGGCCGAAGCCGTGCTTGACGAGCACCGGGCGCACGGCCTGCTGAATGTCCTCGTGCCGCGCGTAGAACCACTTGCCGCCGTCGCCCGGCGTGGCGGCGACGATGGACGGGATCTCGGCCGCCATCGCGGCGAAGGCCTGGTTGAAGGCGGTGCGCGCCTGGAGCGCGAGAATGTGTTCGTGCATCGCGATCAGGCGCTCGAGCTTCGCGACGTCGACGCCGGGGTTGGCGGCGAGCCGCTCGAAGTTGAGCACGACCGGCGCGAGCGCGGTGTCAGGGGTGTCGACGTCGACGACGGCGACCGCGGGGGCCATTAGGAGCACCTCCCGCAGAAGCCGCACGCCGTGCCGCAGGCGCCGCCGGCGAGCTCGTCGTCGTCGGCGTGCTCTTCGCGCGCCGCCAGGATCGCCCGGTCGGTGGCTTCGTTGTCGGCGAGCAGCGCGTCGAGGTGTGCGCCCGTCGCCGGGTGGGTGATGAAGGTGTGGAAGGACTGCCGCGCGAACCACTGCGCGGCGTTCAGACCGGGGCGACGTGCGCGACGAGCCATCGGGGACCTCTTTCGTGGTCGTGAGGCTCCCGGTTTAGAATCCCCGGAGCCCGTTCGACCGGTGCATCGGTTGACGGGTCAGGCGTCGTTCGGTGTTAGTCGCACCGGGCGGCGCCGTTTGATGTACAGAGTCTAGTCCTTACCCCCTCAAAGGTCAACAGGGAAAATGCATCCGCGGCAAATATATTTTGCGTGGCGGCAGATGATTTTATCGTGGCGTCCTGACCCTACCAGGTGTAAGATGCCGACGTGCCCCGCGCCCGCCTCCCCGCCGCCGCCCTCGACTACTTCCGCGCGCTCGGGAAGCGCCACGGGGCGAGCGGGGGGCGCGCGGCCGCCGCGAACATGACAGCGGCCCAGCGGAAGGCGCGCGCGGTCAAGGCGAGCCAGGCCGCGAAGGCGGCGCGCGCGAAACGGGCGAAACCCTGACTAGCGGAAGACCCGCGCCACGACCCAGGTCGCGACCGCCCACCCGACGCCGGTGCAGAACCCGACCAGGACCCAGACGAGCGCGGCATACGGCGTGATCTCGGTCGGCATGGGCGCCTCCTACGGCACGGGTTTCAGCGTCACAGGATAGCCGCGAAAGAGCTCGCCGGTCAGCCCGTGCGACCAGCGGACCCGGCTGTCGCTCTGCTCGGCGCGGACCTGGGCGAGCGCGGCCATCAGCGCCTCGGTGTTCAAGCGGAGCTGCTGCACCTCCATGAAGAGCTTCGCGACGAGCTCGGTCAGGACCTGCGGCGGCAGCGGCGGGTCGACCGGGGGTGATACTACCGGCGGTATCACCGGCGCGCCGGCGTCGAGGTCCACCGGCGCCGCGAACTTCGTCGCGTCCGCGGTGTTGGTCGCGCCGGCGGTCCACTGCCACGTCGGCGTGTTGATGTTCGCCGGCGGCCCCGCGCTCGCCAGCAGGTCGGCCCAGCCGTCCGCGAACTGCAGCGCGTCGTGCGAGTACTTCTGCCCGAGGTAGACGCACCCGTTCTGCGCGGCGCTCTTCTTGATGAGCGTCGCCCCTTCGCTGCGCAGCACCCAGGCGACGCGCGCCGTGATCTGGAAGGCGTCGCAGTTGGTGGTGAAGGCCTGCCCCTGCGCGACGAGCGCGGCCTTAGTGAGCTCGACGAGCGCCTTGTGGTTCGGCGTCTGCGCCGCGGCCGGCGCCGCGACGAGCAGCGCGAGCGCGATCACACTATGCAAAATATTCATCGGGGTCCTTGGGGTTCCAGATGCACGGCACCGCAGCGTGTGAGCAGGAGACCGTCGATCGTCTCGAGCCGGCCGACAATATGCCGCCCGTCGAAGATGTCGTGCACGTTGACGACCTGGCCGTCGACGTCGCACCGCCAGACGAGCGCGGTCGCCGTCGCGTGCGCGAGCGCCAGCGCGGCCGCGACCGCCGCGCGCCGCGCCAGGCCTTTGCGCGTCGTCTTCATTGCACCAGCGCGTCGATCCGCTGCGCCCACGGCGCGAGCGCCTCGAATGGCACGACAATCGAGCGCACCCGCGGCCACCGCAAGCGCGCCTGCCCTTCCCACTGCCGCGGCTGGGTCTGCACGACGCGCAGCGTGTCGCCGATCCACGCGGTGACCTCGAGGAAGTGTTCGAGCTCCAGCCCGCCGACCTGGTACTGGTCGGCGACGGCGCCGTGAAACTGGACGAGCGCGGTCACGACGTCGGCCGGCTGGAGCTGCGCGCGCGTCGTCGCGGTCGCGCAGCCGAGACTCCCCACGAGCAACCAGACGACGAGCGCGGCGACAAGACCCTTCTCGAGCTTCATCGGTGCTGCTCCCGCGACCCGCGTTGACTGCCGGTCCGCGTGGTCGCATACCGCGGCCGCGCGTAGACCGCGCCTTCCCGCCCGCGCCAGAACTGCGCGCCCCACTCAGTGCGGTCGAGCCGCCCGCCCCACCGCTCGAGGATCGCCTCCTGCGCCTCGACCCGCTGCGCCGGCGTGAGCGTGTCCGCGTGCTGCCCCGGATACGGCGACACGGTGTCGGCGCGCCGGCGCGTCATGCGCGCGGCCTCGGCGTCGGCGTCAGCAGGACCTGGAAGTAGCGCCGGCACACCGGACAGTCGCGGATGAGGCACTGCAGCGTGTGAAAGTGAAACGCCGCCAGCGCGTCGAGGCGCGCCGCCTCGGTCATCACGCGGTCCCCGGTTTCACGTCGGAGCTGCGCCGGTGGACGCCGGCGGCCGCGGTCTGCGCGATCTGGATCTCGTTGCGCCGCTGCACTTCCTGCGCCAGGAGCTCCTTGGCGCCGTTCGCTTCATGGAACGCACTGGTCGAGATCTCGGTGTTCTCCTGCATCAGCACCTTGAGCTCGTCGACCGCTGCGGTCGCCGAGACCGTCGCGACGTCGACCTTCTCGACGAGCACCTCCTGGTCCGACTTCGCGGCGCGCGCGAGGCCGGTTTGATGCGCGACGAGCTCCGCGGCGATCCGTGACTGGTCGGCGGCCACCTTCGCGGCGAGTGTGTCGGCGGTCGCTTGCACTTTCACTTCGAGCGCCTGGCGGTCTTCGATCATCCAGCGGCGGTCGCGGTCCGCGCGCTCATCGACCAGGCGCGCTGCGGCCGCGATGGCGTCGGCCTTGTCCTTCGCCGCCGCGACGACGCTGTCCGCGAGCACCTTGGCGGCGGCCAGCTCGCGCAGCGCCTGCGCCTTTTCGCGGGCGCGCGTGTTGTAGCCGGTAATGACCAACCCGATCAAGGTCGCGATGTTTGTCAGGGCGAGCGTGATCACCCCGATGATGAGCCCGTTCAAGGACGTGTCGGGCATTAGGGCTCCGCGCTCACAGGTTCGCCTCAGCGAACTCGCGAATGGTGACCCAGACGTCGGCTTCCGCCAGCGTCGCGGTGACCTTCTGCGGCACGGTCAGCGCGTTCCAGGCCGGAATGCCGCGCGCGCGCACGATCAGCGCGCACGTCGCCAGCACGTCCTTCTGGCGACTGGTAGTCGTGAAGGTCAACGCGGCCGACGTCGCCGGCGCGGTGTCGATCGCGGTCTGCGCCGCGCTGAGGTGCGGGGCCGTCCAGGCCGTGGCCTTCTTCAGGAGGTAGACCGGTCCCGGTTGATGCTGCACGCCGATGGTGGCATCGCTCGCGCGCAGTTGCGTCTGCAGCGCCGCGCCGTCGGGTTCGGTCGCGCGCGCCGTCGTGAACGTCTGATAGAACGCGGCCATCAAATGACCTCGAACACGATCTCGCCGGCGAAATAGCCGGCGTTGACGACCAGGGTCCACGCCGTCGCCGCCGTGGTGGTGAGCTCGAGCGCGGACCCGCTCGCGGGCGCGCGCACATACGCCGCGCGCACCGCGCCGTCGTTCGCAAACGCGAGCGCGTTGTGGTAGACGAAGGCCGCGATGATGCCGTCACCCCATTGGGGACTGGCGATCCGCAGGTTGGTGTTCGCGACGCCGCCGATCGTCGTCGTGGCGAAGCTGAAGCTATACGTCACCGTGCGCCCGGTGACCCGGAACCGGCTCGTGATGACGTCGCCCGCGTCCACGGTCCACGTCATGGCGCCGTTGCCGAGAAAATCCCCGGCGACGTAGCCCGGCGTGATCCAGCCCGAATCGTGCGTGATCATCCGCCAGCGGGCGGCGCCGGCGTCGTATTCCATCTCGAAGACGCCCGCGCCGAAGGCGAGATAGGTGAGGAAGCCGGGGACGGTGCTGCCGGCCAGCGTGATCACGCGGTTCGCGGCCGACGAGGTCGCCCCTTGGTTTTGCACCGACGACGGCGCCGGCCCGGCCCCCCGGTTGATCACGACGACGCGCTGGCCGTCGATGCCCGCCGTAAACCCGGTGATGCCGATGTTGGCGCCGTCGAGGTAGAGGATCCCGACGCCCGGCGTGAGCGCGAAGTTGTTCTGCGCGCCGGTCAGCACGGTCGACTGCGTGATCGGGACGTTGGTCGCCAGGCGCGCCGGGTTCGCGTAGAGGATGATCGAGGTCGTCGTATCGGCGACACCCACGACGCGCGCGAGCGCCGGCGGCGTACTGGTCAGCGCCCCGCCACTGCCGACGTAGTAGGTCGTCCCGGCCACCAGGCCCGCGAGCCCGGTGACGGTGCCGCCGGTGCGGATCACGCCGGCCGTGCCGCTCGCGATCGTGAACTGCACCATGCCGATGGTCGGCGACGTCGAGCTGTAGTTGTTCGCGCTGTCGGCGAGATACCAGCGGCCCGGCGTCTTCCCGCCCGACCCGTCCGACAGATACACGACCTTGCCCGCGGTGAGCGTCTCCCCGGCGGTGCCCAGCACGTCGGTGCCGTTGAAGAACGGGCCGCTGCTGACATCGTCCTGGCTCCAGACCGGCACGCCGAGCGCGGTCTCAAGCGCGATCGTGTAGGTCACGCCGGGCGGCAGGAAGATCACACAGCGCCCGGCGGCGTCGAGCACGACCGGATTCGTGTTGGCGTGAATGGCGGCCAGGTCCGCGTTGAAGTAGGTCGGCAGCGGCGTCGTCGTGCCCGACGCGTAGGTGTGCACGAGCCCGCCAGGGATCGGGTCGCCGGCGAGGTCCATCGGCGCGAAGCGCGGCGCCGGCATCAGGAACCCAGGCATCAGGACAGTCCTTTCACGACTTGTAGCCGCGCGCTTTGATCGCGGCTTTCGCGGCGGCGTCGCCGACGGCGCCGCCGCCCATCTTCTCGAGGAACTCGCGCTGCTTCAGGATCGCGGCGAGTGCGTCGTCGGGCGAGAGCCCGCGCTTCACCAGGTCCATCGCGGCTTTCGTCTCGACGCCGGTGAGCTTGACCTTCTCGGCCTTGACGACGGTCTGTACGGCCTGCGCGACCTGCGTCGGCGTCGCGGGCGCCTCGCCGGCCGCGACGCGCGCCTGGTAGGCGGCGCGGCGCACGGCGAGCGCGGCTTCGTTCAACGCTTTCTGGTCAGGGAGCGCCGCGGAGGCGGCGGAGGGCGTGCGGACCGGCGGCACCACGGCGGCCGGCGCCGCTGCGACAGGCGGCGGCGCGACGGCGGCGGCAGGTACGGCGACCGGCGGCGGGCGCGGCACGGCGGCCGTCGGGATCGCCGCGGGGGCGGTCGCCGGCGCGGCGGCGCGCGCGGCCGACGCGGCCTCCATGCGCTTGATGAACTCGTCGGCGAGGAACTTCATCGACTCCTTGCCGGGCGACTTCACAAACTTCGCGGCCTTGTAGGCGCCCTGCACGATCGCCTTCCCGGACGGGAGCGACAGTGTCGTGGGGGACGCGACGGAGCGCCGCGCGACGTCCATCGACGGCGCGCGGCCGGCGCCGAGCGTCGCGAGCGAGACCGGGTCTGAGACGCTCTCGAGCACCGAGCCGAGCATCGCCGCCCACTGCGCGACTGACCGCTGCAGCGGCGGCGGCAGCTTCGACGCCTGGTTCGCGATCCAGTCGTAATCGATGCCGATCGCACGGCTGTCTTTGCGCCGCTCGAGGTCGGGCGGGACGGTCGTCGCATTCGCGCGCCGGTAGTTCTGCGCGAGCTCGTCGCCGTGTTCGACCCGCGCGCGCAGCTCGGGATACTTGTCGAGCATCGCGCCCGCCAGGTCGTCGTCAGGCCACGACGCGTAGTCGGGGGCCTGCTGTTTGATCTGCTGCACGAACTCGGGCACGGTCAGCAGGCGGTCGTCGGGTGCGGCGTCAGGCGGCGGCATGAATGTCTCCCCGTGCCAGGTGCCGCCGTCGGTCGGCCCCGTCGAATATTGCGACTCCACCGAGAAGGTCGGGTGCCCGTGCTGCTTGAACGTGTCGGGAAAGTGATCGACGCCGAAGCGCACCGCCGGCCCGCCGCTCTGCTGCCACCACCCGCGATAGTCGTAGTGACTGTCGGGATGGTCGACGTCGGGGACCCGGTTCGTACGCGCCCAGGCCTGGAACCGCTGCTCGTCGGCCGGCGACAACGCGGTGACTTCGGGTTGCGGCATTCACCGGGCCTCCGGGGGTTGAGTTAGGTCCTGCATCATTTCGCTGGCCTCATCGCGGGCGCGCGTGGGACAATACCGACGTGGCGAAATTCACCGACCCGCTCGAGGCCGCGATCACCGCCCACTACGCGCGCGAGACGGCCGACTGCCCGCCGCCGGTGGTCCCGCATCCCGGCTTCGCGACCGTGCAGGACGCGGTTATTGCGCATCGGCAGTCCTTGTGGAACGACTCGCCGACGTTCTGGCCCGAAGCTCGGCCAACCCCGTCGCCAGCAGCGCCACCGGAATCGCGAACTTCTTCGCCAGCCGCTCCAGCCCCGCGAACCCGTCGGCGGCGATGGCCGCGCGCACCTCGCCGAGGACCGGGCTCAACGTAAACCGCCCGCCCGTCTCTTTCGCGAACCGCGCATCGATGTCCCGCAGCCGCGCGGCCATCTTTGGGGCGAACGCGTCGAACTTCTCGGTGCCGATCGTGCGAATGGCGTCGAAGTAGTTCTGCCCCACCGGGTGCGTCTGCCAGTTGTTCTCGATCAGGTTCGACTGGAAGGTGCCCGCGCTCTTGACCTTCCCGCCGAGCGCCTTCGTGAGTTGCTTCGCGGTCGCGTCGTCCATGAACGCGAGGCGGATCCCGTCCGGGGTCGGGATCAAGACCATGTCCCGTGCGGCGGGGCCGAGGTGCGTGAGCGCGGCCTGCATCTGCTTCGGCGTCACCGTGCCGCCGGGGAGCGTCACGTCCCAGGCATTGCGCGCCTGTCCACTGCCGGCGGGCAACACGCGCGAGTACGCGCTCGCGTCCTGGCCCGTCAACAACCCGTAGGTGGCCTCGGAGGCATCGAGAATCCGGCGCGACCCGGCGTCGAGTACGCGCGCGCCCTTCGACCCCGGCACCTCGAGGGACCCGGTCAAGACCTGCGTCTGCCGCCCCGGCGCCGGCTGGCCCTGGAAGACGCCGGGGCCTTCAAACGACGACCCGACGAGGCCGCCATACCCGGCGGCGATCTGGTCGCGCCCGGCGGCGTCGTAGATGCCGCTGTCGCGGTTCACCATCTCGTGGAGGATTTGCCGATAGGGGTCGCTGCCCGGCTCGTGGAGCTCGCGCAGATGCGCGGTCGTGATCCCCGGCACGGTTTCCCGTGAGCCCTGCGCCGCGAGGTCAGCGAAATACGCGGCGTAGGAGCGCGCCGCATCGGCCGGCTTGATCTCGCCGGCGCGCACCTTCGCCGCGACCCACGCGGCGGCCTGCGCCCGACGGACGTCCCAGTTGGTGTGGCCGCCGAGGCCGCGCCTGTTCGCTTCGATCAGAATCTTCTCGGTCTGCTCGTCCATCCAGCGGTGCTGGGCCGCCGTAAAGCCCGCGCGCATCGGCGACCCGTCAGGGTGCATGAACCCGAAGGCCTCGCCCTGCCAGATGTCGTTGGTCGGCCGCGCCGCCGTCACGTTAGGGGGCAGGAAACCCCCGGCCTCGGCCATGTTGTAGGCGAACGGCGACTGCTTCAGGCGCCCCTCTAAGCCACGGGTCCCTTCGGTATGAATGTTCTCGACCGTCTTCCCCATCGCGGTCGGAAACCGGCCCGTTTCGACGGGCACGCCCGCTGTCGCCTGGTTGTAGCCCTTCGTCCCGAAGCCGGTATTCGCGGACACCGTCGTCGTGGACGACGTCGCCGCAATATCCTCGGCCAGCGTCATCGCGCGCGCCGGGTCATCGTTGGCGTAGAACCGGATCGCGCCGCCGGCATCGATGTACCAGTCGCGGCCTTCGACCCCTTCGACCATGCGCTGCATGTAGCGTTCGCGCGCGGCGGCCTCCTGGCGCGCGTTCGTCACGCCGAGCGGCGCGCCGGGCCGCTGCTTGGCGCCCTCGCGCGGCGCGGCCAGCTTCCGCACGATGCGGTCGGGCGTATAGGTCTGGCCCTGCGCGAGCGCGAGCACCTCCTGCGCGGAGACGCGGCGGTCGCCCACCAGGCGCGCGACGTCCGCGACGACGGCCTGCGCCTCGGTCGACAGGCCGGACGCCGCCTCGAGCCGCGCGGTGATCGTCTTCGCGGTGAGGCGCCCGGTCGCCTTCCCGTAGTTGTCCAGGCGCGGGAACAACCGCGCCACTTCCTGGAACACCCCGGCGAGCTCCTTGAACGCGCGGCCTGGGACCGCCGGCACGCCGGCGGCGTCGCCCATCGTCGCCGGTCGCGGCCGGTCGCTGGCGGTCTCCGCAAACGCGCTCAGGCCGACCGCGTCGGTGACCTTGCCCGGCAGCGAGTCGGCGAAGAACTGATACGCCGTGCGCAGCGTGTCGCCGACCGCTTCCACATGCGTGCGCGCGCGCATCGACGGGTCGGCGGCGTAGGGCGCCTGAGTCGCGCGGTCCAGCGGCGTCGCGCTGATGCCGGTGGCGTGCGACGCCGCGGTCGCAATCCGGTCCGGCGTCGGCGCGACGGCCGGCAGGTCGCCGAAGACGGCATCGCGCGCGAGCCGTTGCGGGTCCGCATACGCGCCCGGCGCCGCGCTCACCTCACCTTTTTTTTTAGGGGGCAGCAGGTTGAGCGGATTCGGCAATGCCGCTGGCGCGCCCGGCACGACCGTCGGATGGTCGGGGTCGACCCCATGCTTCTCGAGAATGCGGCGCGACTCCGGCGACAGCGCGTCGAAGCTGTCGTCGTCGCCCATCGCCTGGTGGTACTGGTAGTTCAGGTTCGAGAGCTTCGAGCCCATCACCGGGATCAACGTCTTCACGTAGCCGGCGAGCTGCGCCGGTGACTTGTAGGCGTTCATCAGCGCGCGTTGCTCCTGCATCCCGCTGACGGTGGCCTGGCCCCCGCTCATCGTCTTCGCGACTTCGCCGGCGAGCGCGTCCTTGAGCGTGTCGAAGTTGCTCACGGCCGCCGCCCCAAACATGCTCGCGAGCTCGTTCCAGACTTTGTTGCCGGGTGTGAAGGCGAAATTCTTCAACTCGTCCGCGAGCCCGCTGAACTGGTCGAGATGGCCGATCGCGGTGTTGAGCGCGTTGAGCGTCTGCCCCTGCGGCCCGATGGTGAAGGCCTTGCGCGTCGGCGCCCGCACCGCGAACTCGTCGGCCTTGTAACCGGGGTTGACCTGCAGGATCCAGTGCATCAACGTCTCGCGCATCCCGCCGCGCATCGACGCCACCTTGGTCGGGTCCGCGTCGTAGCGCGCGAGCGTCTTCACGGTGCGCCGCCACTGCGCCGGGATCGTCGCGAGGAAGTCGTCGCCGGACTTCGTGAAGTCGCCGGGTGCGCCCTTCGCGCGGTCGTTGTTGATCTGGATCGACGCCGGCGGGATCGGGCGCACGCGCGTCGCGGCGTCGGTGATCTCCCGCTGGTTCAAGTCGTAGACCTTGCCGCCGGGCGCCGGGTCGAGGAGCAGTGTCGTCGGCTTGCCGTCGAGGAGTCTGTCGACGTGCTGATAACTCTTCGCGGCCGCCGGCTTGCGCATCGCCTCCAGCGTGCCTTTCGCGAACGACGACACGACCGGGTTCGGATTCAGCGTCAGCGCGGCGTAGTCGAGCTCGGTCTTCGGCCCCGGCGCGCGCGGCTGCCGCACGACTTCGCCGGTGCGCGGGTTCATCGTGCCCTTCGCCGGGTCAAACTCGACCGGCGGCGGATTCAGCTTCGTGTGAATGTCACTGATCGTGGTGACGAGCTCGGGGAACCCGTTGGTGATTGCGAACTGCCCCGCGCGCTCGACGCTGAAGTGCGCCGGGTCGGGGTCGTCGCCGAAGCCTTCGGCGATACTCGCACGCAGCACCTCGTCCTTCTTCTGCGCGGTCCGCTCGCCGCGCAGGCGCATCGCATACGTCGTGTCCTCGCGCTCGTCCTGCGTGCGCTGGCGCGCGGCCGCGTAGTCCTGCGCCCGCTGCGCCGCGCGGTCGTCAAGGATCTGTCCCGGCAGCCGGCCGAGCCCGCTGACCGTCTGCGCCAAGATCGCGCCCCGGTTCAACTCGTGCAGCCCCGCGCTGCGCCCCATCGCCTCGAGGATCTGCGAGACCGAGCTCATCGCGCCGCCTGCTGGCCGCCGGTGTAGAGGTCACGCAGCCGGCTCCAATAGTCGTTCTGCCAGTTGCGGCGCCGCGCCTGCTCGTCGCCCCAGACGCCGTAGCGCGTGTTGTAGGTGTCGCGCGCGCGGTTCACGCTGCCGGTGTACTCGTTGTAGTTCTGATTGCGCGTGTCGAGCCGCTGCCCGAAGTAGTTGCTGTACTCGTTGCTGGCGTAGTCCTGCGCGTAGCGGTTGATCGCTTTCTGGAACCCGCCGCCGAGGCCGACGCCGGACGCGGCGGCGCGACGCTCGCGCATCTTGCGCCCCGCCTCGAGGCGCGCGCCGTAGCCCGCCGAGGCTTCGAGCTCGGCCTGCGTCGGTGGCGTGTAGGGGTGCGCCAGGTCGTCAGGCAGCGGAGGCGGCGTGTAGTCGCCGCCGGGATACGGTCCCGGCTCGGTGAACGGGGCCGGGGTCGGGGTCGAGCCGCTGCCGGGGTTCGCCTGCACGACCCAGACGGGATGGCCTTCGCCGAAGCCGAGGCGCACGTAGGTGCCGTCCGGCAGCCGTACCTTCGTGCGCTCACCCTGCGCGTTGGCCGGCTGCAGGATGATGCCGTGCGCTTTCCAGGCGGCTTCGTGGTCGAGCAGCGTCTGCTGATTGAAGGGCTGCCCTTCGAGCTGCTGCATGATCCAGCCGCGGTAGTCGCCGTTCTGCGGCCCGCCGCCGCTCGCGCCGGCCGGGTTGCTCGCCTTCAGCGCGTCCTCGACCGCGGGGATCCCGCCGGGGTTGCCGGCGTGCGCGGTCAGTTCGTCCTCGGTCGCGTCGCGGCCGTAATAGCGCCGGTAGAGCGCGTGGATCGCCGCGCGGAAGGCGTCGGTCATGCCGGGCGCGCCCGGCGCCGGACCCGCGGGCGCCGGTCCGTCCGGCGGCGGCTGATCGATGTCGTGTTCGAGTCCCATTAGCCTCTCCCTGGCACGGGCAGGCCGAGCAGCGCCGCCATGCGGTCATTCGCCGAGGTGCCGGTCGCGACATACGGCGCGAGCCGCGCGCGCAGGTCGCCGTAGCGGCCCGCCTCGAGGTCGCGGTCATACGCGTACCGCTCTTCGTCGACCTTGCGGTCGTAGGCGTCGCGCTCTTTCTCGTACGCGAGCGCCTCGCGGTAGTAGGCGAGCTGCGCGTCGCTGGCCTTCCCCGACGCGCGCGCCTGCAGATAGCTGCCGAGCAGGTCGCCGCCCACCCCGAGGCCGTAGCGGAGCGCGTAGGTGCCGAGCCCGGCCGACGCCGCCGCGGTGGTGCCCGTGGTCGCCGCCACGACCGGCGCGGTGGTCGCCGCCGCAGTCGGCGCGGCATACATCGCGCCCATGTAGCCGGGGGCGCTCGCCGCCGCCGGCGCCGCGAAGGCGCCCATCCCGATGGCCGCGCCGATGTAGGGCGTCGCGTGCCCGAGTTGCTTCAGGAACGAGTCCTGCGGTTTCTCGGTGCCGTCGGAATAGAACCGCCCGAGCGCGACCGGGCGCCCCGTCGCGCGGTCGATGAGCCGTCCCTGGTTGTCGAAGCCCCATTGCGCCGGCATCCCGGCCGTCGTGATCTTGTTGTGACGCTTCGCTTGCGCGAGGAACTCCGCGGACTGCGGCGTCGACGGGGCGTTATAGAGCGGGCTACTCGGCATGGTCACTTCCCTGCTACGGTCCACTGGGTGCCGTTCCAAAACGCGAGCACGACGTTGATGCCGCCGCCGGCGACGACGTCGCCCCAGCCCGCGGTCATCGCATCACTCACCGTCACGAGCATCCCGTCCGTCGGCACGGCGGGCAGCTCGACGAAGAGGCGCGGGCGCCGCGACAACAGCGCGCCGATCCGGCGGAAGTAGTGGCGCCACGCTTCCGTCACCAGGCCCGCGGCGCCGAGCACGGTCTGGTCGATCGGGGCGGCGACCTGGTCGGGTTGTGTCGGCATCAGGGCAGCCCCGGCGTCGCGCGGATCCAGAGCCCCGGTCCGAGTACGCGCTTGACCGGGTCGGTGATCACCACCTCGAGCACGAGGCGGTCGAGCCGCGCGCGCCCGCAGCGGCGCCAGATGCACGACGCCTCGGTCTCGCCCATCTTGCCGAGCGGCGCCATGCCGGCGCTCGTCCACGTCTTGCCGCTGTCGGTCGAAATGTTCAAGAGCGCCTGCGGGTCGCGCCCCTGCCCGAGGTTCAGGCCGCTGCCGCTTTCGATCCCGAGCTCGATCTCGTCGAGGAACACCCACCCGTTGTCGGCGCCCAGATACGGCGCGCGCCGGGCCGCGCGCAGGAGCGCGCCGGCGTCGTCGTAGGTCTCGAGGTCGAGCGCCCACATGACGCTGCTGTCGCGGCTGCCCACCAGGTGCGTCGCGCCGATGTAGGCGTGCCCGCGGACGCGCCACGCTTCCTCGCGCGCGAGCGCCTGGTTCCACCAGCTACGTTTGTGCCACTGCTGCTCGGTCTCGTCCCAGACCGGCGTCCACCCGTTGGTGCCGACCGACGGACACGTCAGCGCGTAGAACAGATGCCCGTCCTGGTCGTAGGTCAGCGCCTCGCAGTCGACGAGCGTCGCGGCTTTCTCGAGGGCCTGCTCGATCGCGTGGGTCGAGATGCGCGCGCCGCCGTAGCCGTCGAGCCGGTAGACCATCGCGCCGCCGCGACTGCTGCGCCCGAGCCAGCGCAGCGTGTTGACGCCGATACTCACCGACCACGGCGCCGCGCAGCCGATCTGGAAGAGGCTCCCCTTGATGGGCTGAAACGGCGTGTCTTCGTCACCGACGTCCTCGAAGGCCTCACTGGTCTCGCTGCCGAAGCCCCAGACGCGGTTGTTGGCGACGGCGAGCGCGACGAAGTTGTCGCTGGCCGTCTGCCGCACGATCACGTCGAGCGCGTCCCAGACCAACGCGCTGCCGAAGGTGAAATACCAGCGCGGACTGTCGCGCTCGAGCAGCACGAAGTAGCCGTCGATGAACCCGATCTGCCGGGGCGCGTTCATCAGCGGCAGGGCGACCAGGGCCAGGATATTGGTCAGCCGGTCGAGCACGTAGAGGTTGCCGCCTGAGACGAACGCGAGCTGCGGCGGCGGCGGCGGGTCGGCCGTCAGGAGCATGACGTCGCCGTTGCTCGCCCACGAGACCGGCTGGTGGTCGTCGGCGACGAAGCCGCGGAAGGTCGCGGTCCACGGGTTGACGGTGACCTCGTAGAGGCCGCCGCCGAGCACGGTCCACGACACGCCATCCTGGGTGAAGACGCCGCGCCCGGCGACGGTCGGGTCGCCGGTCACCACCTCGCCGAGTTGGCGCGTGCCTGGCGTCCCGACGAGCGTCGCGCTTTTCGCCGCGCCCTGCGCCTCGACGGTCGCGCGGAACAGATTCGTCGTCTGCTCCGCATCGATCGCCAGCGACCGCTCGGTGTTGCTCCCGCCGCAGAACGCTGCGAAGAGCTGCGCCGCGCCCATTTACGGGAGCCCGTCCCCGCGCGCCGCGGCAATGACGGCGGTACCGGTGACCGCGGCCGTCGCGCGCACGCGCACGCGAATGACGCCGGCGTTGCCGAAGGCCCACAAGCCGTTGGCGGTCGTGGTCGTCGCGCGCACGGTGGTCGCCAGGTTCATCACGTTGAGCACGGTCCAGACCTGGTTGTCGTTGGTGCCCTCGAAGGTCAGGGTGCCGGTCCAGGTGCCCGCGACACTGATCGAGACGCTCGCTGTCACGCTGTCGAGCGTGAAGGTCGCGCACGCGGCGGGCGCGGTGACGCACGCCGTGCCGCTGTCGACGACGGTGATGGTCTGACGCAAGCCGAAGGGTTGCCCCGTCGCCGGCGTGACGAGCGCGACGAGGAGCGCGAGCGTAAGCAGCAGGCGTCGGGTCATCAGTGTCCTCACGAATGAAAAGTCCCGGTGCGGTAGTCATAGAACCCGCGCGACAGCCCCGGCACGCCGGCACCGGCGCGCAGCGGCCGCACGCGGAGGTTGTTGCCGAAGATGCGCGCGCGCGCCTTGCCGGCGTCCATCGCGAGCTTCGCGGAGATCTCCTTACCGAAGTCTTCGGACACGGCTTCCATCAGCGTCAAGGTCAACGCCGGGTAGTAGCCCTGCGGGAGCTCGAGGGTGTCGATGAGCGCGACCGCGGTGAACTGATAGCGGGTCAGCAGCCGGATCGTGATCGCGCCGTTCGGCGCGCCGATGAAGTAGAGCTCGCCGTTGGGCAGCGACGGCGCGTAGTAGGCCGCGATCGGTTGCGGGCTCGCGTAGCTGCTCTGCTGCTGCCACCAGCGCGGGTCCATCGTCACCGGAAACGGCGTATAGGTCCCCGGCGCCGCGAGCCAGGCGGCCCCTTCGATCGACACCGGCCGCTGCGGCACCACCCAGACGCCCGTCGGGCCGATGGTGTGAGGCTGCAGCGCCGGCGTCGTCACAAAGGAGGTGAAGCGGTCGACGTAGATCGCCTGGCGTTCCGCGTTCCAGCCGTCGAGGATCTCGTTGAGCGCATCGACACACGTCTCCGCGTCCGCGTCCTTGATGCTCGCCCCACTGGCGTAAACATTGAGGCGCGAGAGCGCGCGGGCGACGATGCGGACGACCTCGACGGTCACGCGTTACCTCTTCTTCTCGGCGGCTTTCTTCTCGGCGGCTTTCTGCGCGTCGGCTTTCTGCGCGTCGGTCGCATCGGGGTCGTTGGCGGCCGCGTCGGCCTTGTCGGCCTTCGAGGCATCCTTCACGCGCGTCAGGCGCCAGCCGGCTTTCAGCTTGGCCGCGAGGTCGGCCTGGTCGGCGGCGGTGCAGGTCTCGGCGGTCTCGTCGGCCGGGCCTTTGTAGAGCAGGCGCGGCGTCGCGACTTTGTCTTCAGACATGGGCTGGGTCCTCACTCACAAAAAATGTGCGAATGAGCACCGCCGTGGTGCTCATTCGCCACAGGTGAACCGATCAGATCGCGACGGAGACGCCGAGTGAATACGCGACGTAGGCTTCGCTGCCGGGCGTCACGTTGGTGAACACGATCAACAGCTCTTTCTGCTGCTGAAACACGATCGCCGCGGTCCCGCTGATCGTCGCGCCCGTGTTCGCGGTCAGCGTGATCGAGCCGGCGCCGGCGCCGGTGTTGCGGATCCAGGTGCGGAACGAGAGGCCGACGAAGACGCCGTTGATCGCGGCGGCGAGCGCCGCGGCCGTCGGCAAGAGGTCCGCGCGCGCGCTCGAGAGCGCGTCGCGGAGCAGGAGGCCGCTCAGGAGCTCGGCCGGGCTGATCGTGATGGCCGCGGCCACCGCGTTGACGGTCGGCGTGACCGTCGGGTAGTGGAGCGTCGACCCGCGCGTGTCGCCGACGTTCGGAGTGAAGGCTGCAATAGGCATGTGAAATCCTTTTCCTTTAGTTGAAGGTGCGCGGCCCGCTCACGCGGGCCGCAGACCTCACGCGCCGGCGACCACCACCGCATCGCGCTCGTTGTAGAGGCAGCCGAAGCCGTACAACGTCTCGATGCGGTTGATCCACTTCCGCAGGTTCGGGTCGAACGCGCGCAGCACCGACACCGAGATGCCGGTCTCCGGGTCGCGCGCATACGAGCTGAGGGTGCCCCCGCCCGACGGCGGGTTCGCCATCTTGACGTTGACGAGCGCGAACGCCTGCCGCCCGAGCGCGAGGCTCTGGAAGCCGGTCTTCGCGGTGGCGGCCACACCCGCCGTGTTGGTGCCAGGGAAGAGCGTCAGGTCCGCGCCCGCAACGGGCAGGGCGTCGACGTTCTGGTAGGGCGAGCCGGGGCCGATCACGGGCGGCCGCACGACGATCGAGGCCGCGGTGCCCGCCGTCGTCACGCTCGCGGTGATGGTGAACTGCTTGAGCACGCCCGTCGACCGGTAGGTCACCGGGTTCACGTCGAAGACGTTCGCGATGTTGATCTTGTCGCCGGCCTTGTAGGTGTCGCCGTTGGTCTGGGTCAAGGACAGCGTCGAGGTCTCCGGGATCGGCGTCGCGAGGCCCGCCGACACCGGCGCCGTCGCGATCTCGACCACGCCGGCCCACGCGCCCGAGGTGTGCTGCCAGAGCGAGTTGCTCTGATAGGTGTCGAAGGTGTTGACCTCGCCGATCAACCCCTTCTTCCACATCTTCGAGATCGCGTCGGGCGGATTGAACTGCGAGACGACGCTGGCGCGCAGCGTGCGCGTCACGCCGGGGGTGAGGAACATGCCCCAGTCGCCGGGGGGCGCGCCGATCTCGGCCATGCGCTGGCCGGCGGCGCCGAAGACGGCATCGAAGGTGGTCGGCTGCGTGCCCAGGATCCCGACCACGTTGGTCGTGTTCTGATACGCATACTTCGCCGCGCGCGACTCCATGTCGTTGCGGATCGTGGTGATCGCCGGCTTGATGATGTCGCGCTTGATGCGCTCTTCGCCGCGCGGCATCCGCAGCGCGAGCTCGACGCTGTCCCACTCGAAGTGGACCTTGCTGATCTGGTCGACGGTCACACTCGCGTGCCGCGACTGGATCGGCTGGGGCGTGTAGGCCAGCGTGTTGTCCTGCTGGGCGATGAACTGCTTCGGAAACGGGATCCGCAGCGTGTCGCCGATCGGGACCTCGGTCTCGAACTCGGCGTTGTACTCGGTGTTGAAGAACGGCAGGATCTCGAGCGGGTTGGTGAGCTGCCGCAGCGACTCGAGCGCGATCATGTCCGTCACTTCGAGATAATTCAGAGGCATCGATTACTTTCCTCGCGCCGCGATCTCTTCGGCGTTCGCGGCGCGCTTGTAGGCTCCGAAATCGCGCGCCTTCACGGCACTCACGACCGCGTCCCCTTGCGTGGGTCGGGTCGAGAGCACGGTCGGCGGCGCCGGCGCCCCGGTGGACGAAGCGGCCGGCGCCGCGGCCATCAAGCGGTCTCCGAGGCGGATCACTTCGGCGATCTGCTGGAGGGGGGCGAGCTTGAGGATCCGTCGACGTTCGTCCGCGTGCTTTTGGAGGTGATAGAGAATCTCGGCCCCGTGTTCGTGTTCGAGGATCACGACGTCGACCGGGCCCCCTTGCGGGATCTCGGTCGCGCTCTGCAGCGCCACGGCATCGAAGTCGGGATGCCGCGTGCGCGCCGCACTGGCGCGTTCCTCGAAGCCGGCGATCACGCGGTCTTGCTGCGCGGCCGCTTCGGCCTCCTGCTGCCCCTTCGTCCAGGTGTCGCGTTCCTTCTGCAGGGTCGCGGCGACCTTGTACTCGGTGAGCGCCTCGAGGTACTCGGGGTCGCTCGTGCCATACGCGAACGCGTCGGGGTCAGGCTTCACGAGTCCAGCCGGGGCGGGTGACGAGGTCGCCGGGGGCGCGTCTGCGGGTGGCTGGGGCTGACGGGTTTCGGCCGCGATGGCGCGCCGTTCCTGCTCCGCGGCGCGCCGTTCCGCACGGTCCTTCGCCTCGAGCAGTTCGTTGATGCGCTTCGCGGTTTTCTCTTTGTAGACCGGGTCCGACCCCGGCTCCGATGTCGCGTCCGTTGACGCGGCCTGAGCAGACTCAGGCGTGGCGGCTGGCGTAGCCGCGGGCGACGCCACAACTTTCGGCGCAGGGAAGTCCCCGGTCTGCCGCCACTCGCGCAGTTCGGGGTCGCTCAGATGGGCGAGCCGATCGGGCGAGGTCGCGACAGGGGTCGGGTCGGGGGCGGCTGACGGGGCCGCGGGCGCGTCGGGAGTCAGCTCGGACAACGCAGCACCTACCCACGCGTCGTCCGTCGCGCGTCGTCCGGTGATCGAGACCCAGACGCAAACGGCGTGTACTCAGCGGGAGGCGGACCCCGCGAGCACACGCCGTCGACGTGTGAGTCCTTGTATCGTTGACCGTCGTGGACGAGACGACCCTTCGGGCTGCAGGCCCTAGTCAACAATGCAAACGGGATCTACTTCATCGGCGCCACTGGTCACCGCTGACGAACGCGAGGTCTGCCGCGCTCTGAATCTTCATCTCGAGCATTGCAGACGTCGCGGCGTTGTAACGGCGCTGCGCATCGGCGACTAATGCCGCGTCTGGGTCCCACCAGAAGCCCGCGTGCTCGCTGATCGTGCCCGCGCGAAACCTCTCGTAGAGCGTCTTCGGACGCACCGGCGCCGGTGCCGGCACAAACGGCGCGACGACCGCCGCGGCGACGAGTCCGAAAAATCCGCGTCGACTCAGCATCAGCGTCCTATCCTATCGACTCGCGCGCGCCGGCGTCCGATCACGCCGCCTCGAGCAGCAGCACCGCGAGTTGCTCGCGCGTCAGATGTTTCGTGCCCCGCGCCGTCGCCCGGCCGACCTCGCACGTCGCCTGCACGCCCCGTGGCGCCGCGACCGCACTCCCGTGCGCGACCCCCTGGCCGACCGCAAACGTCGCCTGCACGCCCTGCGGCCGAGCCACCGCATCGACGCGGTGGCGGCGCGCGAGGTGCGCGAGCTGCGCGAGACTCCAACGCCCGCCGCTCGCCGCCTCGACGGTCCCGCTCGCCGTCGCCAGGCCGACGCTGTAGACCGCCTCGACGCCGGCCGGCGAGGCCGTCGCATCGACGCTGGCCCCGGTCCCGCTGGCGACCGCGGTGCCGACACTCCAGACCGCTTCGACCCCGGCCGGGCTCGCGACCGCACTCCCCGTCGCCGTCGCGGTGCCGACGCTCCAGAGGGCCTGTACGCCCGCGGGCGAGGCCACGCTCGCGCCGGTCGCCGTTGGCGTGCCGACTGCCCAGGTGGCTTGGACGCCTGCAGGGCTCGCCAGCGCGCCGCCGGTGGCGACCGCCGTGCCGACCGCGTAGGTCGCCTGGACGCCGGCCGGCGAGGCCGTCGCATCGACGCCGCTCGAGGCCGCCCCTGGCAGCGTACTGATCGGCGTCGTCGCGAGCGGACCAAACCCGAGCATCAGGTCACCACGAGATGATGATCACGAGCCCCGAGCCCCCGTCGCCGCCGCGGCCGCCGGTCGTGCCGCCGCCGCCGCCGCCGCCCCCGCTCCCGTAGGCCCCGTTGCCGCCGTTCGCGCCCGCCGCCGCATTCGAGCTCGAGCCGCCGCCGCCACCGAAACTGAAGAACGGTTCCCAGAGTTGCACGCCGCCGCTCCCGTGGCCCGCGGTGCCCGCCGCCGGCGTCGCGGGCCGCGCCTCGGAGAGCCAGCTGTTCGCGACCGCAGTGAAGAGCCCGCCGGCAAAATCCGCCGCCGTCGTGCCGCCGCCGCCGCTGCCGCCCATCGTGAGCACGCTCGTCACCGGGAACGCCTGCGAGGCCCCCACCGCGCCGGCCACCGCGCCGCCGAGCGCGCCGTTCGCGCCGGCGATCGAGAGAAACTGCCCGAGCCCGGCGAGGATGCCGTTCGCAATCGCGAAAATCGCGCCGCCGGTGCCCGCCGCGCCGACCGCGACCGCCGTGCCGGTGCCGCCGCCGGTGGCGACGCCGCCCCCGGAGCTCGCCAGCACGTTGGTCACGCCGTTGTCGGGCGCGACGCTGATGTAGGAGAGCACGCCGCTCCCCGCCGTGCCGCCGCCGGACCCGACCCCCTGGCCGCCGGCGCCGACCTGCACGTAGAGCTGGTCGGCGAGAAACATGCACGGGAAGGTGACGCGCGTCACCGCGGCACTGCCACCCCCGCCGCCGCCGCCGCGCGCCGAGCCCGCAATCCCGGTGAACCCGCCGCCGCCGCCGCCGCCGCCGCCGATCAGGATCGCGTGGCTCATCACCGCGCCCCGCGGGCGCAGCCAGGACAGCCACTGCGTGTTCGCGACCGTCGACGGCCGATTAAAGATCTGCACGTCGGTGCCGCGCGTCATCGGCGGCAGATGCCCGACGTCGATCACGACTAGTACTTCCCGGCGATCGGCGTGACCACCCAGCCCGCCGCGACCGCCGTCGCCAGGCCGACGTAGATGCGGAAGCCGGCCGGCAACGCGAACCCCATCGGATAGTCGATCTCCACCGTCGCCGCGGTCGCAATCGCGGTCGTCGCCGGCAGACTGATCTCGCCGTAGAAGGTGTTGTTGGTCGCGGTCGTCGGCGCCGAGCCGTTGTTCAGATAGATGCGCGCGACGGTCGCGATGTTGGTGCCGGCGGCCTTGAAGCGCAGACGCTGCACGAAGCTGCCGTTGGTCGCATCCGCGGTGAAGACGAGCGACGTGTCGGCGTCGACGCCGGTGTAGTCGGTCGCGGCCGCGAGAATGGCTTGATTCATCCCCGTCGTGCCGTTATTGGTCACGTCGCCGACGCGCGAGAAAATCGGGTCGTTGTTGACGGCGGCCATCAGTAACCCTGCCCCGCCCAGCCGCAGAGGTTCGCGATCACCTTGCCGCGCGACACGCTGCGATTCAGGTGCAGCGCCGGCGCGGTCGCGAAGACGTCCTTGGTGCCGGCGGCGAACGACACGAGCGCATCGGCGTTACTCGATTGCAGGACCTGCGTGCGCACGAGCGTCGTCGCGCCTGAGAGCGTGCCGAGCCCCACTTCCCACTCGGTGCCCGTCTGGCCGACGATCGCGTACGGGATCACCTCGTTCACCGCGTAGTTGGGACTGAAGGCCTCGAACTGCGCGACCGCGCCGGCGAGCGTCACGTTGCCGGTGCCGGTCGTCGTCGTCGTCTCCTTGACGCGGTCGTAGTAACGGTTCGGCATCAGGCGAGCCTCACCGCGCCCGCGGCCGCGGTCGGCGCCGGCAGCGCGACGGTGAACGTCCCGGCGGTCGACGTGATGTCGCTGCCGAAGTCGAGCACCGCGACCGCCTTGTTGCTCTTGCTGCTGTTGTAGATGAGCGCGCCGCGCGCGGTGATCGTCGCACCGGTCCAGACCGGGTCGGTCGTCCAGTCGAGCACCGCGGTGTCGGTGTCGAGCGCGGTCGTCAGGCCGACCAGCGCCTGGCCGCCCGCGCTGTAGGTGCCGCTGGCCGCGACCTCGTTGGTCGCGCTGTAGACGGTCGTCGCCTTGCTCAACGTCGCGGCCGACGTGTAGAGCGCGATCTTGTAGACGTCGCCTGAGAGGTGCACGCCGGCGACGGTCGGCAGCGTCTCGAGCTTGAACGAATTGCAGACCGCCGCGGTGATCGCCATTTACTCGGCTCCCTCGTCGCGCGCGGTGATCTCGGCGCCGGTGGTGTTGCCCTCGGCGTCCTTGTGGAAGGCGATCGTCTTCGCGACCTTCGCCGCTTTCTCGGCCGCGTCGACCTTGGCCGCGTTGTTCATCTCGGCGATCCGCTCGGCGCTCGCCAGGTCCTCCTGGTGCATCCGCTCCTTCATCTCGAGCTCGTGCACCTTCAGCTGCAACGCGTCGCGCTCGAGCGCGAGGGCCTCTTTCTTCAGCTCGAGCTCGACCTGCGCGAGCTCGGCCTTCAGCACCAGCTCGCCTTCGGATTGATGCGCCTTGAGCTGGCGGTCCGCGTCCGCGTTCTGGTCCTTGCTCTGGAGCTCGACCTGCGCGATCTGCAGCTTCGCCTCCTGCTCGGCGCGCTTGGTCTCGACCGCCTGCTGCGCCTCCTGGAGCGCGGCCTCGCAGGCCTGCAGCTGCTCCTTCAGCGCGCCGAGCTCCTGCTGCAGCTGCTTGGGGTCGGGCTCGGCACCGGGGCCTTGCTTCGCCTGCTGCCGCGCCTGCTGCATCTGCGGCGGCTGGAGGAACTCGAGGTCCTCGGCCATCTGGTCGCCGATCGGCCCGAGGTCCATCAACCGGATCGCATCGGCCGCGATGATCGGGAAGGCCTGCGGGTTGCCGAGCAGCGTCATCGCGGCTTCTTTGCCGGCCTCGCGCTGACTGTCGAAGTTGGGGCCGGTCGAGATGGTGATCGTGTGCCGCCCCTGGTCCATCCGCACGTCGTCGGGCCCGTAGGTCGTCGTGCCGTCGGGCGCGACCTGCGACGGGTGGTTGATGCGCTGCACCTTGCTCGTGCCGTCGGCGAGGCGCGTGACGACCTCCTTGTCGGTGTCGTCGTAGTACTGGAGCAGGTCGTCATACTGCTCGCCCATGAATTTCTGAAAGTCGTCGTAGTGGTCGAGGAAGTCGAAGCTGCCCAGGTCGCCCGAGCGTTTGAGCTCGGCGAGCGCGACGCCGCTCGTCACCTTGTTGTTGCCGAGGCGCGCGTCCTGCGTGTTGTAGTGGCCGAGCGCGTTCTGAATGTCGCGCTGAAAGCCGTCGGCGGCGAGCAGGTCGGCCTGGATGTCGGGCTCGCGCGTGCCGTATTGCGGGAGCGGGAGCACCGCCTGCCCCGTCGCTTCGGTCTGCGCCTTGAAGCCGAGCCACGCGACCGGTTCCTGCGTCGCGCGCTCGACGTCGTCGAGGGTCTCCGGCGTCGCCTGCCCGTCGTAGCCGATGAGCGAGGCGCGCACCGGCAGCGCGATCTTCTCGAGCAGCGTCGACTTGGTCCAGTTGTAGGCCTTCGCGCTGTCGCGGGCGAACCGGATATACGAGAGCATCAGCTTCTCGGTCTCGCCGTTGCCGGTGTCCTTGTAGACGATGCGGCCGTAGCACGCGGCGAACGGGATGTATTTGCCCTTCCAGATCGTCTTCTTCGGCTGCCCCGGCTTCGCGAGGAGCTCGATGCCGTTGGTCAGGTATTGGCAGACCTCGCGCGTCGGGCGGCCTTTGCCGCGCGGGTTCGGGGTCTCGGTGACCTTCCAGTACTCGGCAATCTGCACGCGCTTGTCGGAGAGCCACTTCGGCGCGCGCGCGATCAGCGCCGCGTCGAAGTTTTTGAACGTCGCGCCGGGATAGTCGCGGTGAAACTCGCGATGGCTGATGGAGTGCACGAAGAAGCAGCGCATCCAGTCGCGCCCCGAGGTCGACTCGGCGTCGCTGTCGGGCAACACCTGGTTCGGGTTCGGGATCGCCTTGGTGCGCAGGACCTGGTTGTCGGTCGCTTCGTCTTCGTACTCGGCGATGATGCGCGCGAAGCCGTAGCTGCGCGTCAGGCAGTCGCTGAAGGCCTGGCTGTAGGCTTCCTGCGCGTGCGACTGGTATTCGATCTCGCGAATGCGGTTCGCGCGCAGCTCGGCGGTCTGGTCGGTGGCGCCGCCGCCGGCCTGCGAGACCTTCACGCCGCGCTTGTTCTGGCGCACCGTGTTCTCGACCTGGTTGCGATACTGCGAGAGTTGGTCGAGGTTGAGCATTGGGCGCCCGGCGCGCGCGAGCTTGTCTTCGGCGCGCCAGGTATCGTTCGCCGCGTAGGCGACGTCGATCGCGGCCTCGGCGCGGATGGCGGCCCAGTTGTCGGTGTCGTAGTCGAAGTAGTCGCGGATCTCCTGCAGGAGCGCGGCGTCGGGGTCTTCCTTGGACGGCGTGTCGCCGTCGGTGCCGCGCGTGGGGGGCGTCGCGAGGTAGGTCTCCATCAGCGCCCGACCACGAGCCAGCGGAGCCGGTCCCAGAACGTGTAACTGTCAACACGCGCCCAGCGGTCGAAGATCTTCTTCTGGGCGGCGGCCGTCGCCAGCCAGCGAACGTCGGCGGCCTTCCGCACGTCGTCGAGGGCCGCCACGGTCAGCGCATCGCGGCGCTTCAGGTCGCGCGCGAAGGCCTCCATGACCGTGGTCAGGTCGTCGACCTGCTTTTCGACGGTGCGGACCGCCGTGTGCCGCTGCTTTTGCTCGGTGGCGTTCACCGGCCGGGCCGCGCGATCTTGCCGTGCGCCGCGCGCAGCGCCCGCAGCGCCTCGGGCGAGAGCGCGGCCGTCTCGGAGGCCGTCGCGCGCCGCACCTGGCCCCGGTCGAGGTGGAGGCTGGCGCCGCACCCGCGCGCGCTGCAGATGGCGAGCGTCTCGAGCTGCACCGCGGGCTCGCCGGCAATCCGACAGACAGGACAGGTGATCGGGGGCATCAGTCGGTGTAATTGGGCAACAGGGGGAGGTTCGCCCGATACGCGCGGGCCATCCGCAATTTGCGCGGCGGGAGCGGGGGCGGGTCGGCCTTCACGGCATTCGCGGCAGGCACCCAGACGCCCGCAATGAAGTACCGATCGGTTCCGGGGTCGTAGAGCACGACCTGCGCGCTGGACGGCACGTCCGATAATGCCCTTATCCCCA
>Ga0207709_10000422_pt1 | contig 41052 bp, 50 predicted proteins | sample KBSM34metaG_FD_184397 | JGI IMG/M metagenome (GOLD analysis project Ga0207709, IMG submission 184397) | Miscanthus rhizosphere microbial communities from Kellogg Biological Station, Michigan, USA - KBS M3-4 metaG (SPAdes) (version 2) | ecosystem: Host-associated > Plants > Roots > Rhizosphere >...
CGATGCAGTGCCACGCCGGGTCAGGGCGAGGCCGGCGGCGGCGCCGGGAACAGCGTGCGCAGCGCCTGCAGGGCGGCCGGGTGATAGATCGTGGCGTGGGTTTCCTCAGGCAGCGGCAGGTACTTCATCAGCGGCGACGGCGAAGCCTGCTGCAGCAACTCGGCCAGTCGCGCAGTGGATGCGGCCAGTTCCGGCTGTCCGCTGCTGGCCAGGAACACACGGGGCTGCGCGCGCGTCACAGCCGGCAGCTGCTTGGCCGCAGCGGCCAGCATCGTGCCCCGGTTCCACCACAGGCTGGGGTCCAGCGCGATGTAGCTGTTGAACAGTGTCGGTTCCTGCAGCAGCGTCTCGATCACGAACAGGCCGGCCAGCGATTCACCAATCAGCGCACGCTCGTCGGTGGTCGGGTAGCGCAGACGCACCTGCGGCATCAGCTCATCGCGCAGGAAGCGGCGGTAGGCCGCCGATCCACCGATGCGCGGCGCGATCTTCTGGTCCTGCGGGTCGTTGCTGGGGCCGGTCATGTCGCGGCGACGCTCGGTGTTTTCGATGCCGACCAGCAGGAACGGGCGCATGCTGCCGTTGCCGGTCAACACCTGCACCAGCCCGGCCACATGCAGGAAGTCCTCGCCGATGCCGCCATCGGCCATGTACAGCACCGGCAACGGCGCTTTCGGATCCAGGCCCCACGGCTGCGGGCGATAGACGTTGATGCGGCGGGTTTCGCCCAGCGCCTTCGATTCAATGCTGAAGGTCTCGCCGATCACCAGTGGGGCTGCGGCATCGGCCAGCGCGGGCGGTGCAGTTTCGGCGGCCATCAGGGGCGCGACGGAGACAGCGGACAGCAGAAGCGACAGCACGATCAAGCGCATGGGGTAAGCCATCCTGGGAAAGATGCCGAGCATAGCGTCAGGGCCGGCGCGTTGGCGGTTTCGGCATGCTCGCTACCGCTGCCAGATGCTCAGTAGATCCAAGCCCTGCGTGGATGAGAGGAACACCTGCACCACGAACGGGCCCATACTCGGGCCAGACCGCACCGTAGTCCAATCGAAACCTACAAGGAGGTACGCATGTTGAATGCCCTGGTCATCGCAGCGCTGGCTTCAGGCCCCGCTGCATCTGCACCGTATGCTGACTGCTTGCTCGGCAACATCCAACCCGGCCTGTCCGACCGTGCGGTACAACTGGTGCAACAGGCCTGTGCCTCGAAGTATCCGGAAAGCTTCGTCGCATCTGCAGAACTGGAACGCCGGATCAGCGCGCAGCGCCGGGCAGACTTCGAGGCGGCTCAAGCGGAAGCGGCGCGTTCCGCGAATGCGGCAGCAACGGCCGCACAGGAGGCTGCCGACGCAGCAGCCGCAAAAGCCAAGGGAATGCGGACGAAGTAGAGGCACCGGACCAGGGCAACAAAAAAGGCACCGCTTGGCGGTGCCTTCCTGAATGACCTGGGTCACTGGATGCAATGGTGGGCCGTGAAGGATTCGAACCTTCGACCAAAAGATTAAAAGGCATCACGTTTACGCTTTGAAATCAGCGTCATTGGGCCTTCAATTTTTCCGGCGCCGCGTCGTGAAACGCCTGCCACGCATAGCGAGCGTGAGGCATTTTTCCGGTGATCGAGCGTCGGATCGCGCCTCAATCCTGGTCTACACGCTTGCTAGGGTGCATCAGACCCCGCGCCGTAGATCCCGCAGCGCTGCGCTCACTCGCGCCTTTTGCGGATCCCTCGCCCTGGGCTTCGTCGCCGCCGGCGGACGGATTGGCTCCAGCACTACCTTGACCCGCTCCAGCTCCGTCGTCCCGGCCTCGGCCAAGCGGCGGGCCTGTTGCTGCTGCTCGCGGGTCGGCGGCAGGCCGGGCATCGGCGGCGGCGGCTGGATCGGGGTGCTGTCCGTCAGCAGGGCGACGGCCTCACGCAGAGGCAGGTAGGGATAGAGCCTGGCGGCGCACCAGCGCTCGGCGTCAGCAGGGCAGTGAACACCCCTCGCAACAACACCCAGCAACTGCCGTTGCAGGTCCCCTGGCGCCGGGGCGGCATGAGCCGGGTACAAGCGGCAGCATGGGGGTGTGGGTAGACCCTCCCCCCTTTACAAGGCAATTTTCGATGTGCCCACGGCAACGGGGTAATTCAGGTAACCACCCTCGGAAACTGCCCGCAAATTCCTTATATTTCAGATAGATAGAATACTTTTCATAAGGTAATAATAGGGTAACCTTTGAGTAACCACGTCACCTTTCAAGAGGGTAACCAACGGGCCAAAAATAGTCGTTTCAAATCAATCACATAACCTTTCTCGGCTTTAGAAATTACCCAGAATTACCCCCTGAGGTAACCCCGAAAAGCCTTGCGGCAGTAGGACCATCGGCGTTCGCCGCCGCGTGGGTTACCCGATTACCCGGTTCCGATGGGCACATCGAGAAACGGCCAGTCGTTGAACCACGCCGTCAGGCGCCCTGGGAGCACCTACAGAGGGCCGTTCCGCGCAGGGTTCCGCAGGGCCGACCGAAGGCTGTAGACGCCCCGTGCAGCCATAGCGGGCGGGGCTTGGCCGGTTGTGCGGGGCATGCAGAAAAAACACCCCATGAAGTGCGCAGGCGTGGCGGGGAGACGAGTGCGCGCGCAGGCATCCCCACAGCGCCACCGTACCAATTTCATGACTTGCGTATGGTTGGCGTGAGGCATACTCGTCGCACTTCACAGGGGGCAGGGATGAACGAGGTGGATGTATGGGAGGTGTGGCCTGTCATCGGCCGGGCGTGGCAGTGGCTATGCACCAACTGGCTCGAACTGCTCAAGGCGTTGGCCGCGCCGATCATTGCCCTGGCGGCACTGCGTGTGTCCCGTCAGCAGGTCGAGATCAACGCGAGCAAGTTCCGCCTGGATCTCTACGACCGGCGGTCGGAGGTCTATGCAGCGGTGAAGACTCTGTTGGGAGAGTTCTGGGCAGACGCCACCGTCACACCGGAGGGCTTGGATCGGTTCCGCAAGGCGACCGTGCAGGCCGACTTCCTGTTCAACGATTCGATCAGCAGCTACATCGCGCGGATGGATCGGAAGGGGCAGCGACTCATATCGTCCACCGCCGCCCACTTTCGCGGCGCTGAGAACTCGCCCGGCCGGCCAACACCTCTGCAGGAAATGGACGACCTACAGAACTGGTTTGCGGCGCAAGGGCCCGAAGCCAAAGCCATGTTCAAGCCGTTCCTGAGATTGGAACAGCCTCGACCTCAAAGCTGGTGGCAACGCATTGCTCGTTCGCTCGGATTGCACCCAAGAAGAAGCCGCCCGTAGGCGGCTTCTGGCGTCACGTCGGATTGGTTACGGGCTGGGCAGTCGAGATCGCGCCACGTCGAAGTAGTGACCGGTCATCTCGATGCCGGTCCAGCTGTAACCCTCAAGATCCGCGGCCAGCAACGTCGTACCGGAACCGGCGAATGGATCGAGGATGCGCCCACCCTCCTCGCAGATCCGCACAAGCTGACGCATGAGGTCGGTCGGCTTGCCGGTCATGTGGTGCTTGTCGGCTTTGCGCACGGCCTCGCGGAAGACTCCCGGCAGCGTTGGCGCCGCCCGGCCCAGCGGCATCCCGCCCTTGCTTCCCCACACGACGTACTCCGCCTGGTTGGAGAATCGCCCGCGTTGCGGCCGCACGCCGCCCGTCTTGTCCCACACCGCCACACCGCGCCAGGTGAAGCCAGCGCACTGCAGCGCGTCGGTGGTCAGCGGCAGCTGCCGCCAGTCGGTGAACAGCAGCACCGGTGCGCCATCCCGCAAGACGCGATTGCACTGCGCCAACCACAGCTGCATCCATGCCAGGTGCGAGCGCTGGTCGCGTTCGTCGCTGGGGAAGTCAGCGTGCAGCTGCTGACCACCGCTCTGCATGTATTTCTCGTTCGGGCTGCGCTGGCGGGCAGAGGCATGCACCCCACCGCTGGCATACGGCGGGTCAGTGATGAGGGCGTCGAAGCTGTTGGCCGGCAGGGTCGGCAGGACGGTCAGGGCATCGCCGTGGATCAGTTCGTTCTTCATGGGTAGAGCCTTCTTCGTGGTGTCGCTCGCGGCGATCCGTGGAGAGGCTCTGGGCCTTCATATGGTTCATATCCCCACAACGGGGGCATTTCATCTGTAGGTCATAGTCGCCGGCGGCCCTGGCCAGCAGTCGGGCACAAGCGCCGCAGCGCAGGTTCTGGCGGCCGGTCATCATGCTGCCGCTCCCAGCTCGAAGGGGTTGAAGCGGATCACCTCATCGCCCAGCCATTCGTTGAGCGCGGTCAGCCGCGTCTGCAGGGGGGACAGTTCCATCGCAGTCCACACGGTCGCCGCCTCGCGGATCGAGCCGAACCCGCCGCTGTTCTGCGGCACGATGCCCAGTAGCTGGGGCGGTGTGCGTAGGGAGGCCAGCATGTCGTCACGGGTCACGCTCTTGATCCCGGTGAACTCGTCCTTCGCCGCAACCTCGCTGACGGGGATCAGCTTCAACCCGTCTTTGCTTCCGCCCGGCGAATGCAAAAACAGGTTGCGGAAGTTGCCCGGCCCGCGCGACTCCCGCAGTGCATTCCGGATGCCGTCCACATCGTCTTTCTCGGTCACCGAGTCGGTCAGGTACAGGATGAACCCGGCGTGCGAACCGTTGTTGTAATACTTCCGGCGAAACAGCGTCGCCGATTCGTTCAGCAGGGCCGACTGCACCGCCGGCATCCACTCAGGTAGCCCGTAAATCTCCTGGTCAACGTCTGCCTCGCGCAGCTGGAACACATCGCCGCGAGCAAACTCATGCTCGATCTGACCGGCGCGGATCTGGAAGAACTCGCCTGGCTCCACGCCTCGGCGGACGTATTTGGCCAGCGGCACTGCCAGGGAGTGATTGACACCGGACATAGAGCGGCGGCGCTCAACGTAGGCCATGCCGAAGGTGATGTAGTCCAACGCCAGCTGTGCGAACGCCTCACGGCTGAGCAGCTTGTGCGGGCGGAATGTACTGACCAGCATGTTCCGCTTGAACGTCAGCCCGCTGTGCAGATAGGGATTGGCCCGCGTGGTGCGGGACAGCCCATGCAGATCCACGGGCGGCTCGAAGTAGCGCCCGTTGCGCCAGCATTCGAGATAGTCGAGGATGCCGCGCGAGTCCAGCACCGGCGTAGGGTCGCCAAAGGTGAACGCCTCGACGCCGGCAGGCGCGGTCGCGGTAGCGCCCTGGTCAGGGTCAGTCATCAGAAAATCTCCATGGAGCCGCGCGCAGCGGCGCCGCCTTCCAGCGGTTCGTTCTGCAGTGCGTGCATGAGTGCCCACGCCAGATCGGCGTGGCCTGTGGTGCGCGAGCGCCCGGCCGTGTAGGTGACCTGGCGCCCGCTCGGGGTAATGGTCTTCTGGATCGCCAGCAGCGACTGCGTGACGTCCGTCCAGCCTGCGTCGTACTCCAGACGCTCATTTTTGATGACATCGAACGCCTTCAAAACCAGACGGGTTTTCACCTCGGGCGAGTAGTTGAAGATCGTCACGCCGGGGAAGAACTGGCGCACCAACTGCGCCACGCCGGTGCCCATGCCGGTTGCGTCGATGCCGATGTAGGTCACCCAATACCGCTTTGTGACCTGCTGGATGAAAGCAGCCTGCGCCGCAAAATCCATGCCCTTGAACTGATGGCGTTCCAGCACCCGGAACTTACCGCCGGGCACCTGCGGCGGCGCCACAATGACGATGCCCGCGCTGTCGCCTGTCTCGGCCGGGTCATACCCGATCCACACCGCGCGGTCGCCGTAGGGGCGAATGGCCAGAGGCTTGAAGTCGTCGGCCCACTCCACCCAGCTATCGACCTGGCACGGCTGCAGCATGGTGAGCGGGAAGATGCTGGCGCTGTCGTCCACGAACTCGCACATCAGCAGGTTGGCGAATTCCTCTGCGCTGTAGTCGCGGCGCAGCTCCTCGATATCGAACAGGTCGCAGCCTCGGCCTGCCGCATCCAGAACGGTCACGATCTGGCGCCACATGGCGTCTTCACACCGGCGTCCGCCCATCAGCCGCGCGTGGCTCACATCCATCTGGATCTGCTGGGAAACCGGGCGCCCCTTGTTGAAGCGGTCGCCGGTCCAGAAATCGAAGGCTTCGTGCGCCATGGTCGATGGCGTGCTGAAGTAGGTCTTGCGCCACTTCTTGTGCATCGCCATGCCGCTGGCGACCTTGTTCAGCTGGTTAAAGCCGTGGGTCCAGAAGAACTCGTCGAAGTAGAAATTGCCGTGGTAGCCCTGCGCGGTGCGGGCGTTCGTCCCGAGGAAGAACAGTTCCGCGCCGTTGGCCAGGGTGATCGGATCGCCGGTCAGATCGCGGTCCAGCACCTCACGTACAAAGCCGCGCATGTAGCCCAAGAAGATATGGGCCTGGCTCTTTGAAGCACTGAGGAAAATCTGATTGCGGCCCGTGGTCAGCGCATCGATCAGCGCCTCGCGCGCAAAGTAGTAGGTGGCGCCGATCTGGCGGGATTTCAGGATCACCCGCGTGCGTTCGTTGCCAGCCCGATACCAATCGCGCTGGTAGTCGAAACAGCCATCGACGAACGCCGTCTGCAGGCGCTCGATCTCCTCTTCGCTGAACTCGTTCTTGCGTGCCTTCTTCTTCGGCGCGGCGTTGCGGTTGGCCACCGCAGGATTCAGATCGACTTCGTTGCCGCCGCCCTGGTATCGCTGGATGCGGGCCTGCCGCTCAAGCTGTCGGTGCAGCAGATCGATTTCTTTGAAGTCGCCGCCGGTCTTCCCTTCCTTGTGGATCAGGATGGCCAAACGCGCTTCCAGTGCGCCACCGATGCGCTCCACGGCATCGGCGCGGTCCCATTCGTCTCGCGCCTTCCAGCTGTGGATCGTCTTTTCTTTCTCGCCGATCAGGCTGGCGATATCGCACACGCGCCACCCCATCCAGTACAGGAACTTGGCTTGGCGTCGTGGATCGACGTGGAGTTTTTCGGCTACGCTGGTCACGTGAACAGGTTGCCCGGCGTCACGCGCGCGCGACACGGAAAACCCACGTAGAACAGCGGCTTACACGCTCTGTGCGTTGCTGCAGCCTCGCCCTCATTCGACCATGGGTCATCGCATCGAGAACCGATGCGCACTGACACCAGCAGAGGGCGAAATGGCCGGCAAGACCGACAAAAAGAAGCTGCGTTCCAAGTTCTTCCGCGTCGCCGTCGAAGGCGCAACGACCGACGGCCGCGTAATCGAGCGTCAGCACATCATCGATATGGCCGCGTCCTACGATCCGCAGCTGTACGGCGCCCGCATCTGGGTGGAGCACCTGCGCAGCCTGATGCCCGACGGCCCGTTCAAGGCGTTCGGCGACGTCCTGGCCGTGAAGGCCGAAGAGGTCGAAGTGGGCGGCGTGAAGAAGCTGGCCCTGTTCGCCCAGATCGAACCGACCGACGCCCTAGTGGCGATGGTCAACAACGACAAGCAGAAGCTCTACACCAGCATCGAGATTGCGCCGAAGTTCGCCGACACCGGCAAGGCGTACCTGCAGGGCCTGGCGGTGACCGACACCCCGGCGAGCCTGGGCACGGAAATGCTGGCATTCGCCGCTCAGAACCCGGACAAGAATCCGCTCGCATCTCGCAAGCAGGCACCCGACAACCTGTTCACGGCGCTGGAGGAAACGGAAATAGCCTTCGATGAAGTCGAGCAGCCGGCGCCGCGCCCGAGCAAGATGGCCATCCTGCTCTCTGGCCTCGGGCTGCTGCCCAAGCCGGCACCGGAACCGAAGGAAGACGCCGCACCTGACGCAGGCAAGTTTGCCGAGCAGCTGCTGGCGACCTTCACCGCGCAGGAAGAACGCATCGAGCAGCTGGCCGAGGAGTACCGCAGCTTCGCCGCCAAGGTCCAGAACCTCACCGCACAGGTGGCCAGTGTGCGCAAGACGCTCGATGACACCCCGCAGACGTTCAGCCAGCGCCCGCCGATTTCCGGCAGCGGCGGCAACGTCGGCGACGCCACCGACTGCTGATCCCCACCGGCCCCCTACTCACGGAGCAACGCTATGCGTACCGAAACTCGCACACAGTTCAACCAGTTCACCCGCCGCGTGGCGGAACTCAACCACATCGAAAACTCATCGCTGGCGTTCTCTGTCGACCCGACCGTGCAGCAGACCATGGAGCAGCGGATTCAGGAGAGCAGCGCTTTCCTGTCCGCCATCAACATGCCCGGCGTGATCGACCTCAAGGGCGAGAAGATTGGCGTGGGTGTGAGCGGCACCATCGCCGGCCGCACCGATACCAGCGGCAGCGGCAAGCGCGAGCCGGCGGATGTGACGGCGCTCGACAAGACCGGCTACGAGTGCGTCCAGACCAACTACGACACCGCCATCCCTTACGCTCGCCTCGACGCATGGGCGCGTCAGAAGAACTTCCAGACGCTGCTGCGCGACGCGATCATCCAGCGCCAAGCACTGGACCGCATCATGGTCGGATTCAATGGTACCAGCGCTGCCGATACCACCAGCCGCGCCACCAATCCGCTGTTGCAGGACGTGAACAAGGGCTGGCTCCAGAAGTACCGTGAGCACGCCGCCAAGCGCGTGATGAACAAGGGCAAGGCTGGCGGCAATGTCCTGATCGGCGGCAACGATAAGAATGCGCGCGACTATGCCAACCTCGACGCCCTGGTCATGGACCTGGTGTCCAACCTGATCGACCCGTGGCATCAGCAAGATCCGGCGTTGGTCGTCGTGCTCGGCCGCAACCTGGTGCATGACAAGTATTTCCCGATCATCAATCAGGACAACAAGCCCACTGAGCAGCTGGCCGCGGATCTGGTGCTGGGCACCAAACGCATTGGTGGCCTGCAGCCGGTCGTTGTTCCCTTCATGCCGGCCGATGCCCTGCTGGTCACCTCGCTGGACAACCTGTCCCTCTATTGGCAGATCGACGGCCGCCGCCGCTACATCAAGGAAGAGCCGGAGAAGAACCGCGTGGCGAACTTCGAGTCGTCCAACGACTGCTACGTGGTCGAAGACTACGGCCGTGGTGCGGTGGTCGAGAACATCAAGGTCATTGAGCCGGATGAAGCTCCGAAGGTTGGGGGCTAAACCATGGCCGACAGTCCTGCGAAGCGGCACCTGCAGCGCGTGGAGGCCGAAGAAGCGGCCAAGCGCGCAGCGGGGGGCAACCTGATGGAGGGCACGCCGATCTATCAGCAGACCCTGCTGCAGCTGGCCACCGACCGCGCTCGACTGAAACAGATCCAGTCGAGCCAGGCCAAGGGCCAGCTCAAGGCCGCCCTGCTGCCGACCTACGATGCGTATATCGAGGGTGTGCTCGCCGCCGATGCAGGTGGCCAGGATGACGTGGTGTCCACGCTGATGCTGTGGAACATCGACGCGGGCCTGTACGACGCGGCGCTGAACATCGCCGCCTACGTGCTGGCCCACGGCCTGGCGATGCCCGACCGATTCGAGCGCACCGCCGGCTGCGTCGTTGCCGAGGAAATCGGCATCGCTGCGCTCAACGCGTTGAAGACGGGCGCAGCGTTCGACCTCGGCGTGCTGAACCGGGCCGTCGAAGTTACCGACGGTCACGACATGCCCGATCAGGTCCGCGCCCGGCTGCTGCTGGCCCGCGCTCGCGGCCTGCTGCCGCCGGATACCGACGGCGCGCCGCTGGATGCGGAGGCTGTCGACCAGGCCATTGACGATCTGCGCAAGGCCATCCAGCTGCACGACAGCTGCGGCGGCAAGGAAGACCTCAAGCGCGCCGAGCGCCTGATGAAGAAGTTCGAGGCCAGTCAGTCCAACGACTGACCTCACACCGAGCGTACCCCGCAACCCCGCCGGCTCGGGGCCGATCACCAAGACCTCTCTCCCTTGGTGTGACGCCCCGACCACCGGCGACCTACGAGGCCACCATGAGCGGTTTTGTCGCCAACGCATCACCTGTCGCCAAACAGCCCAACGTCACCGCCGGCGCGTTCTGGCCGGAAATCGACGTAGCCGTGCTGCGTGAAGCGATCCGCGTCCCCGGCGACATTCCGGCCCCCCGGATGCGCAGCACTGTGGTGTCGGCCGTCATGGACGTAACGCGGGAATTGGAAGCGTGGCAGGCAGGCAAGGAAGCCGCCGGCTACACCGCCCTGGCCGATGTGCCCGCGCAGGTGATCGACGGCAGCACGCGGCTGGTGCATCTGTTCCTGCGCGCGGTCGGCTGCGCCACCGCCGTCGAACTGCATGAGCGCTACCGCTCCTATGACGCCACCGCACAAGGCAACCAGCGTGCGGAGGAACTGACACCGACCATTGATGAGATCCGCCGCGATCTGCGTAACGCCATCTGCGACCTGCAGGGCTTGCCGCGCGTCACGGTGGAACTGATCTGATGCGCGTCGTCTCGATGCAGGGCGACACGCTTGACGCGCTCTGCCACCGGCACCTGGGCACCACCGCCGGCATGGTCGAGAAGGCGCACGCACTGAACTACGGCATCAGCCTGCATGGGCCGGTCCTGCCCATCGGCACTGTCGTGGAGCTACCCGACGTACCCGCACCGTCCACCGGCGCCGCGATGCGCCCCCTTGTTCAGCTATGGGATTGATGATGACCGAACCAACCTCTACCGGCAGCATGGCAGCACTGGCAACGGGGGTCGGCCTTGCGTCGATCCTGCCGGGGATCCAAACCGATGCGTTCCTGGGCGCGTTCGCCGGCGCCACCCTGTTCGTCGTGTCGGCCAAGAACCTGCCGATCTGGAAGCGCCTGGTGTATCTGGCCATCAGCGTCGTGGCCGGCTACCTCGGCGGTACCGAGGTGATGCAGCGCTTCGGCGTGGTGTCCACTGGCCTTGCCGCGTTCATCTGTGCGGCGGTCATCGTCACCCTGACCCTGAGTCTGATCGAGCGCAGCCGCACCGCTGATGTGACCCGCCTACCGCGTGGAGGCTCCGATGGCTGAGTTCCTGACCACTGCCACGCTGCTGTGCAGCCTGGCCATCTGCGTCCGCCTGCTGACCTACCGGCCAGCACCCGGCGCCAACCACCGCCCCGCCATCGCCTGGTGCGCATGGCTGCTGATCGCTTCCACCGGCGGCCTGGCGCTGCAGATCATGCTGCAGGGCGCGCGTGCCCACGTCACCGTCTGGCAGCTGCTGCTACTGCTGGTCCTGCTGGTGGCCACCTATCGTTCGCGCGGCAACGTCGCGCACCTCTTCGGGAGCAACTGACGTGCTGACCGCCCCACAACTGGCGCAGATCATGCAATGCCCGCTCGCCCGCGCTCAGCGCTGGGTGGCGCCATTCAATGCGGCCATGAAGCGTTTCGGGATCAATACGCCCGTGCGCGCCGCCTACTTCCTCGCGCAGGTCGGCCACGAGAGCCTCAGCCTGTCGCGTGCGGAGGAATCGCTCAGCTACAGCCGCGAGCGCCTGCTCGAAGTGTTCGGCAAGTACGTCGCAGGCCCCGAGGCTGCTGCGTTCGTCCACCAGCCGGCGAAGCTGGGCAACCGCGTCTATGCCAACCGCAACGGCAACGGTAACGAGGCCAGCGGCGACGGCTTCGTCTATCGCGGACGTGGCCCGATGATGCACACCGGCCGGGGCAACTACCGCCACATCGGCCAGCTGATCGGCCAGCCGCTGGAAGAGATGCCCGCCCTGCTGATCGAGCCGGAAATCGGCGCCATGGCAGCGGCCGCGTTCTGGCACGACAACCGCCTCAATGCCTACGCAGACCAGCGGGACGTGCTCAGCGTCAGCCGGGTGGTCAACCTGGGCAATGCCCGCAGCCGCGCCACGCCGAACGGGATGGCCGACCGCACCGCTCGCACCACGCGCGCCCTGGCAGCGCTGGGCGCACGCTGATGCTCTACCGCGCCCTCGCCCTGGCCACCTTGATCGCGGCCACCGCTGGCCTTTTCAGCTGCCAGCAGGCGCGGGTGAACCGTGCCACTACCGCGCTGGATCACGCCAACGTCGCCCTGGCCAGTGCCAACGCCGAGAAGAAGGATCTGGCCGCCAAGCTGGAACTGGCACAGGGCACCACCCGCGTCGTGACCGAGTACGTGGACCGCGTACAGGTGGTGCGCGAGCGCGGCGCCACCATCACCAAAGAGGTTCCCGTCTATGTCACTCCGACCGCTGATGCCGCTTGCGCTGTGCCTGTTGGCTTCGTGCAGCTCCACAACGCCGCTGCGGCAGGCATCCCCCCCGCCGGAACTGCCGGCGATCCTGATGCGCCCGCTGCCGGCGTTACGCTCTCTGCCGTCGCCGAAACCACCGCAGCCAACTACAGCCAGTACCACGGCGCCGCCGAGCAGGTGAGGGCGCTGCAGCAGCTGGTCACCCAGCTGCACACCGCCCTGGCCGAGTGCGCGCGGCGATGAAGAAGCCCCAACTGCTCCGCCAGCACCTGGTCGCGGCCATGCCGTCACTGGCCACCGACCCGGAACGCCTGCTGGTGTTCGTGGACGACGGCGGGCTGGTGGCCAGCTTCACGGCGGGCCTGTCCTTCCAGTACCGCTACACCCTCGAACTGATCCTGCGCGACTTCGCCGGCCCACCGGAATCCGTCATGGTGCCGCTGCTGCAGTGGCTGACGCGGCACCAGCCCGAGCTGCTGGCCAACCCCGACAACCGCGAGAAGCTCGCCTTTGAGGTGGATGTGCTGAGCGACACCGTTGTCGACCTGGCCATTCGGTTGCCGCTCACGGAGCGCGTGCGTGTCGCGCAGGACGATGCCGGCGTGTTCCAGCTGCAGTACCTGCCCGAGCCACCTGCAGAGTGGGAACACCGCCATTCGCTCGCTGGCGGCCCGCTGGTGGCCGATGGCCAGCTGCTGGCGACACTGCCGGCGGTCGGCGCGTGAGCGAGGATCTGCAGCGCCTTGAGGCATGGGTGGCACCGCTGCTGCAGCGGCTCAAGCCTGCCGAGCGCAGCCGCCTGGCTCGCAAGGTCGGTACTGCCGTGCGCCGCTCGCAGCAGAAGCGCATCGCCGGCCAGCAGAACCCCGACGGCACACCGTTTGCCAGGCGCCGCAACACACCCCCGCGCCGGGCCAAAGCTGGCCGCATCAAACGCGGCGCCATGTTCGGCAAGATCCGGCAGGCCAAGCACCTGCGGGTGCGCGGCAGCGCCAACGAGGCGGCTGTTGGCTTCGCGGGGCGCGTCTCGCGCATTGCTTGCATCCACCAAGAAGGCCGCACCGATAGCGTGAGCAAAGGCGGTCCCCGCGTCACCTACGCGCGCCGCGTGCTGCTCGGCTTCACCAATGCCGACGAACAGCTGATACGCGAGCTGATCCTCGATCATCTGCACACGCTGTAGCGTAAGCGGCGGCGCTACACGCCACATTCCACGGCCTCGCGCGCGCGCGATGGGAATCTGGACCGGACCCATCAGCCGGTGCATCCGTGTCCTCATTTACCGCCATCGAAGTCGATAAGCTGCCGGCGCCGGACATCTTCGAGCAGCGAACGTTCGAGGCCATCTTGGCCGAGCGCCTGACCGAGTTCCGGCGCCTGTGCCCCGACTACACCGCCCTGGTCGAATCCGATCCGGTGATGAAGCTGCTGCAGGCCAGCGCATACCGCGAGCTGGTGCTGCGCGAGCAGTTCAACCAGCGCGCTCGGGGTCTGCTGCTGCCCTACTCGAACGGCGCCGATCTGGACAACCTCGCTGTGCCGTTCGGCGTGCAGCGCAAGCTGCTGACCCCCGCAGACCCCAAGACCAACACCCCGGCCGTCTACGAGAACGACACCGCGTTTCGTCGCCGCATCCAGCTGGCGCCGGAAAGCCTGTCAGTGGCCGGTCCCGAGGGCGCCTACATCTTCCACACGCTCTCCGCACACTCGGACGTGCTCGATGCGAGCGTGGCCAGCCCGTCGCCGGGCAAGGTGGTGGTCACGGTGCTATCGCGGCAGGGCAACGGCACGCCGTCGGCGGCGCTGTTGAAGACCGTCGAGGCTGCGCTGCTCAACGACAACGTGCGCCCCCTGACCGACTACGTGACCGTGGCCCCAGCCACCGTGAAGCCCTTCGAGATCCGCGCACGGCTGGTCACCTTCAATGGCCCCGACAGCGCCCTGGTGCTTGCCGAGGCCCGCCGCCGCGTGTCGCTGTTCCTGCAGCAGACACAGCGCCTGGGCCGCGACGTGCCGCTGTCGGCGCTCTACTCCGCCCTGCATGTCGATGGCGTCCACCGCGTGCAGCTGATGGCACCCACGGCGGATATGCCGGTAGACGCGCAGTCGGCGCCGTTCTGCACCAGCGTGGTGATCGAACACGGCGGCACCGATGCCTGACGCCACCTCGCTGCTGCCTCCCAACTCGACGCGGCTAGAACGCGCAGTGGAGCGCGCCGATGCCCAGCTGTCGGCAGTGCCCATGGTTCACAACACGCTCTGGAACCCGTGGAACTGCCCGGCCGAGTTCCTGCCGTTCCTCGCGTGGAGCGTGTCCGTGGACACCTGGGACAGCAACTGGCCAGAGCGTATCAAGCGCGCCCGCATCGCCAGCTCGTTCCAGATCCAGCGCCACAAGGGAACCGCCAAGAGCATCGCGGACCTGATCGCCAGCTTTGGCGGTCAGATGCAGATTCGCGAGTGGTGGCAGACAACGCCGCAGGGTGAGCCGCACACGTTCAGCCTGTTTCTGACCATCAGCGGCGACGGCGGACAGGAGTCGTCAGCCGAATTCGTCCACCAGATCGTGGACGCGGTGAACCGAACCAAGCCCGTGCGCTCGCACTTCACTTTCACCCAAGGCATTCAGGCCGACAGCCAAGTCGGAACCGTCGCAGGTGCCCAAGCGGCGGTCTACCGCCGCCTGACGATGACCGGAGATTGACCCCCCATGCGCATGAAGATCACCAACGCCGGCCGCGCCAAGCTGGTCAACGGCACCAACACCGGTACCAACACGGTGCTGATTTCTCAGATCGGGCTGACCTCTACCGGCTTCACCCCCACTGCGGCGATGACGCAGCTGCCGGGAGAGCTCAAGCGAATGACCAGCTTCGGCGGCGAGTCGGTAGCGGCCGACACGATCCACGTCACGCTGCAGGACAGCGGTACCGACAAGTACCCGCTGCGCGGCTTCGGCCTCTACCTGGCCGACGGCACATTGTTTGCCGTGTACGGCCAGGCCGACGCGATCATGGAGAAGGCGAGCATCTCAACGCTGCTGCTTTCGGCCGACGTGGTGTTCGCCGATATCGACACGGCGCAGATCAAGTTCGGCAGCACACAGTTCCTGAACCCGCCGGCCACGGAATCGGTTGCTGGCGTAGTCGAGTTGGCAGACGGTCCCGAGACCATCGCGGGCGCGGACGCCGTGCGCGCAGTCACCGCTCGCGGATTGAAAGCCACGCTCGATAGCCGATTCGGCCCGAACGCACCTACTCCGTTCGTGAAGACGGTGCTGGCGCTGGCCACGGCGGCGGCTATCCGCGGTGCCCTTGAAGTGAGAGGCGCCGCGCTGAAAGACATGGGCCACGGCAAGGGGCTGGACGCCGACACCCTCGACGGCATGCACGCCGCCGACTTCCCTCAGGTGGGAAAGGTGCAGACCTTCGATTCAATTCCTAGCAACTCGAACCAGATCCGGTGGATCAAGCTGGGCACCCTGCCGTGGCGCGGCGCCGCCGCAAGCATCCTGATGCTGGAGATCACCAATGGCGCTATCGGCAGTCCACGCTACGTGTGGGAGCAGATCGCCGCCTCGACGCGCACCTACAGCGAGACGACCACGGTTCTGACGCAAGCCCTGGTCGACGCCATGGTTCACCAGACACGCACCGGCCCTGGCGACGCGCTCGACCGCCCATCCCGATTCGGTCTTACGCTGACCACGGACAGCGCCGGCAAATCCACCGGCGTCGAACTGTGGATGCAGCAGCGCGAGTACAACCAAGGCCATGCCGTGCGTGTCGTGAATGCGACTGGCGCGACGTTCAATGGCGTCAACGCGTTCACCACTACCGAACCTGACGGCATCATCTATGCAACGGCGCAGCCGCTGGCCTACGTCAGCGATCTGCGCAAGGTGATCGATGCGACAGAGAACCGCTGGGGACGCCGCCAGACCTTTACCCTAGGGCTGACACTGCCCAGCGATCAAACCGTCGAACTTGGCGCCGGCGGCGCCAGTGCGCGTGGCACAGATACCGGGAGCGTGGTTCTGTCTGCCGCCGCCAGTGGCGACGGTGGCTTCGTCTACCTGCGCCCCAATGGCAACACCAGCACAGCGGGCCAGCTGGTGGTCTACAAGAACGGCGTGGCGGAGATGGCCAGTGCGCGTGTGGGTACTGGAACGGGCGATGGCAGCGTGCTGCTTGAGCTCTATTCCCAGCGTCCGTGGCAGTTCAAGCAGGGAGGCGTTGACGGCCTCACCGGCTTGGAACTGCACGACACCACCGGTGGAAAAGAGTTCCGACTGACCACAACCGCCAACGCCAGCAAGATCGTGCTTAACCCCACCGGCAGCTGGATCAGCGCCGCCGAGTTCAGGGGCAAGCTGACGGGCAACGCTGACACTGCCAGCAAACTCGCCGCGCCACGCTCGATCAATGGGACCAACTTTGACGGGGCGAACGGCATCACTACCGCGACGTGGGGCACTGCGCGCACGATCCAGATCGGCGATGCGTCCAAGTCGGTGAATGGTGGCGCGAACGTGTCGTTCACGCTGGCCGAGATTGGCGCTGGGTCCGCAGCCGATGTAGCTGCGCGCGTGGCCTACCTCACCCCGACCACCAACGATGACACCTGGCTCGATACGTGGAACGCGCTGCGAATCAACAGGCAGGGCAACCCATCGCCGACCACCATGCCGGCGCAGTACACCATCGCCTGGTCGCTGCCGAGCTATGACAACTCCCGTGGCCTTGCCCTCGCTGCCGACTACGGTGGCGGCAACCGCTTCTGGTTGCGCTCGCGCCGCGATACCGCACCGGCCGATCAGCGCTGGAAGGCTTGGGCGGAGGTGTGGACAGATGCCAATTTCAACCCAGCAACCAAGGCGAGCCTTGCAGGTGCCGATTTCACCGGAGCCGTTACAGCCCCGTCCTTCAAGGCAACGTCGAACGGGTTCATCGGCGGCGCAAAGTACGCAGTGCTTGCCCCAGATGCGCAGGACGGCGAAGTTCTGCTCCGCCCGAATGGCGGCGGCTCGGTTGTCGGCCAGCTGAGTATCACCAAGGCGGGCATGCGCTGGGATCAGAAAACCGTCTGGCACTCGGGCGTCTTTGATCCGGGCACCAAGGCCAATCGCATCGCTGGCCAGGTCATCATGTTCGCCGGCAAAAGCGCCCCGGCCGGCACCCTGCTGTGCGATGGCGCCCCCGTGTCCCGAACCACGTATGCGGACCTGTTTGCAGCTATCGGCACGCTTTACGGCTCAGGCGACGGCAAGACGACCTTCAACCTGCCGAACATGCACGAAGGTGCCGTCGTCGCGCACACGACCAAGCCCGATTCGGTTGGCACCGCGACCGTGGGCGAAGTGATCGGCCACACCCACACCGGTAGCGCCGCGAGCGCCGGCGCACACACCCACACCGTAAGCGTCGCAGCTGGGGGCGCGCACTCCCATGGCGCGAGCGCCAGCGCGGTTGGCGACCATGCGCACGGTGCGTGGACCGACCAACAGGGTCACCACGCGCACACTGGCGGCACGTCCTGGATAGGCGATCACCAGCATTTGACCGCGTTCGCCGAGTCGGGCATCGCTTACCCGTGGGGCGCCGACTACGGCCAGCACGCCGGCTCACGCGGTAATGCCGACAACGACAATCCGTGGCCGAACACCAGCCCGGCCGGTGGTCATGCGCACAGCTTCACCACGGACGGCGCTGGTGGTCACGCCCATAACATCGGCATGAATGGGGCCGGCGCTCACTCGCACGACATTTCCATCGCCCAGGTCGGCGACCACGGCCATACCGCAACCGCTGCCAGCGGTGGTGCTCACGCGCACACCGTCACCGTGGACAGCACTGGCGGCGAGCGCAACCTGGCTGCAGGTCTGCGAATGATCTACTGCATCACGTACTGAGGAACGGAGCATGTCCAACCAACCCCGCTTTGCCCACGCCTTCGACCCCATCACACGCGCCTACATGGGGGCGGTGCGGCTGCAGCCATCCCCGGACGGCGCCTGGCACCTGCCGGAGCGCACTGTGGACGTGGCACCCAAGAAGAGCGCTGGCGAGTGCCAGGCACTGCGCCTTTCCGACGACGGTAAGCGGTGGGATGTGGTGGCCGACTACCGCAACCGGATGCTGTGGGACACGCGCACCGCGATGCCGGTCCCGAACCGCCTCACGCTCGGGGAGCTGCTGCCCGAAGGGCTCACCCTTGCCGAGCCGTTCCGGCTCGATGGCACCACGCCACAGTGCAACGCGTGGGACGACGGCAAGGCCGCGTGGGTACTGCTCCCCGACTACAGCGGCCGGCCGATCTGGAATAAGGCCGATGGCACCTTTGCGGCGCCGGTGACGCGTGGCCAGTACCTGCCGCCGTCGGTCACGGACCACGCCCCGCCGTCAAATCGCAGCGCGCCGATCACCTACGACGACGCGACAGAAATGTGGGTCGCCACCGCAGTGGCCGAGCCGGAGGATGCTCCACCGGCCAGCTGATCCGGTACTGATCGGATATCGGCGGCGCGACACGCTCGGCCGCCGTTGTAGCAGCCCTATCTACCGCCCGCGCCACGTGCGCGCGCGAAAGGGTGTCGGGAATATGGGGGCATGGATAGTGCGCTGCCCCAACAGATCAACAACCTGCTCCGCGACGGCGTGGTGACCGAAGTCGATTACGCCCGGCATCTGTGCCGCGTGCAGACAGGCGAGGCGCACACCGACTTCCTTCCGTGGTTCAGCGCTGCCGCCGGCGAGCTGCGCACCTGGGCACCGCCGAGTAGTGGCGAGCAGGTGGCACTGCTGTGCTGCGACGGCGACCTGGCCAACGCCATCGTGCTGCGGGGGCTCTACTGCGCGCAGTACCCAGCACCCTCGGTCAGCGCAAGCCTGACCCTGATCCAGTTCAAGGATGGCGCCGTGGTCAGCTATGACCACGACGCACACGCACTGTCCGCTGTTCTGCCCGACGGCGGAACCGTCGCCATCACCGCAGACGGCGGAACCACCATCACCGGCCCGGTGACCATCAAGGGCGCCACCCGCATTGAAGGCGCGGTGACGGTCAGCGGCAAGGTCGAAGTGTCCGATGACGTGACTGCCGCCGGCATCAGCCTGACCAAGCACAAGCACTCCGGCGTGCAGCCGGGCGGTGGAACCACCGGGGCGCCGGCATGATCGGCATGGACGGCCGCACTGGCATTTTCAGCGACGACCTGGCGCACCTGCGCCAGTCCATCGCCGACATTCTGACCACGCCCATCGGCTCACGTGTGCAGCGCCGCGAGTACGGCTCGCTGCTGCCCGAGTTGATCGACCAGCCCTTCAACGATGAGACCCGCCTGCGCCTGTTCGGCGCCACGGCCACCGCGCTGATGCGTTGGGAGCCGCGCATCAGCCTCACCCGTATCGACCTGGCCCACGGCGACGTGGCCGGCTCGTTCGTCCTCGATCTACAGGGCCAGCTGGCCACACCGAGCGGCGCTTCGCGCAACACCCGCCTTTCCGTACCACTCCGCTTTCACACCCCCTAACCGAAGGAGAAGCCCATGGCCGCCAGTGGCTATCATCACGGCGTTCGCGTCATCGAAATCAACGGCGGCGTCCGGCCGATCCGTACCGTATCCACTGCCGTGATCGGCGTCGTCTGCACGGGCGAAGACGCAGACAAGACCGTATTCCCGCTGGATCGTCCGGTGCTGATTACCGACGTGCTGAGCGCAGTCGGCAAAGCCGGCATGACCGGCACCCTGCGCGCCACGCTGCAGGGCATCGCCGATCAGGGCAACCCGATTGTGGTCGTGGTGCGCGTGGCCAGTGCCAGCAATGACACCGATACCACCGCAAAGGTCATCGGCGGCGCCAATGGCGGCAGCTACACCGGCCTGCACGCACTGCTGGTTGCACAGGCACAGCTGGGCGTCCGTCCCCGCATCCTGGGCGCGCCGGGGCTGGACACCCAGCCGGTGACCGCCGCCATGGTTCCCATCGCCAAGAAGCTGCGCGCCATGATCTACGCCAGCTGCGCCGCCAGCGCCACGGTGTCGGAAGCCATCGCCTACCGCGAGCAGTTCGCGGCCCGCGAGCTGATGCTGATCTACCCCGACTTCATGGCGTTCAACACCACCTCCTCCTCGACCGGCATGGCCTTCGCCGTCGCCCGTGCACTGGGCGTGCGCGCCATGACCGACCAGCAGCAGGGCTGGCACAAGTCCATCTCGAACGTACCGGTTGCCGGCGTGACCGGCATCAGCCGCGACGTGCATTGGGATCTGCAAGACCCCAACACGGATGCTGGCCTGCTCAACGCCGGCGACGTGACCACCCTCGTCAATTCCAACGGCTACAAGTTCTGGGGCTCGCGCACCTGCAGCGAAGACCCGTTGTTCCAGTTCGAGACGGCAACCCGTACCGCGCAGATCCTCGCCGACACCATCGCCGAGGCGCAGGAAATCTACATCGACAAGCCGCTGCACCCGACGCTGGTCCGCGATCTGCTGGAAAGCATCAACGCCAAGTTCCGCGAGCTGGTCTATGCCGGCTATCTGATCGGCGCCAGCGCTTGGTACGACGATGGCGCCAACCCGTCGCAGTCGCTGGCCAGCGGCCAGCTGGTGATCGACTTCGATTACACCCCGGTACCGCCGCTGGAAAGCCTGCAGCTGAACCAGCGCATCACCGACCGCTACTTCGCCGACTTCCCGGCCCGCATCAGCGGCTAAGGCCGCATAAGGAATCCCTGCCATGGCTCTGCCCAGCAAGCTCAAAAACCTCAACCTGTTCAACGATGGCCTGAGCTACATCGGCCAGGTCACCGAATTCAAGCTGCCCACCTTGACTCGCAAGATGGAGGAGTACCGCGCCGGCGGAATGCTCGGCCCCATCGACATCGACCTGGGCCAGGAAAAGATCGAAGCCGAATGGAAATGCGGCGGCTTGATGCTCGATGTTCTTCGCCAGTACGGCGCCGTCTCGCACAACGCAGTGCAGCTGCGCTTTGCCGGCGGCTACCAGCGCGAAGACAGCGGCGAGGTGGATTCGGTCGAAATCGTCATCCGCGGCCGCCACACCGAGATCGACGCCGGCACCGGCAAGGTCGGCGATGACACCGAGTTCAGCGTCAAGACCACCGCCAGCTACTACAAGCTGACCGTCAACGGCCGCACCGAGATCGAAATCGACCTGGTCGGCATGGTCTTCATGGTCAACGGCGTTGATCGTCAGTCCGCCCTGCGTCGCGCCATCGGCGCCTGATCCCTTCCCCCCTTGCCCAGCCGTTCCCATGGCTGGGCCAACCCTGTGAGAGACACACCATGAACACCGAATCCACCACCACCGTCGCCGACGAAACCACCGGCACCAACGTGATCGTGCTCGAAACCCCGATCCAGCGCGGCGAGCAGGTGATCCGCTCGGTTCGCCTGCGCAAGCCCACCGCCGGCGACCTTCGCGGCATCAAGCTTTTCGACCTGGCACAGATGGATGTGACCGCGCTGACCACGGTCCTGCCGCGCATCAGCCAGCCGATCCTGACCACCGCCGACGCCGGCAAGCTGGAACCGGCCGATCTGATCGAGTTTGCGCGCGTCATCGGCGATTTTTTCGTGCCGAAAGCGGAGAGGGAATCCCTGTCTGCGTAGAGGATCTGATGGCCGATGTCGCGGTGATTTTCTCCTTCACCCTCACCGAGCTGTCGGCCCTCTCCCTGTCTGAATTGATCCAGTGGCGTCAGCGCGCCTATGAACGAAGTGGAGCCCAGCAGTGATACAGTCCGCCCATGGACACCCTTATCGCCATCGTCTTTGCGCTGTTTCTGCTGACCACGGTCGGCGGACTGTTGCTGTGGGCGTTCAGCGCTGCGTGTCGCCTCCTGGCCGCGCTGGTAACCGATCCTACGGACACCACGACGCCGTAACACCCGCATCGGTTGTCGTCGCATGAGCGGCGGCAACCTTCGCCTGCAGGTGGTGCTGGAGGCGCTCGACCGCGCCAGCGCCCCGTTCAAGAAGGTCATGGCCGGCAGCAAGGGCCTGTCCACGGCCCTGCAGGAACAACAGGCCAACCTACGGCGCCTCAATGCCGCCCAACGTGACGTTGCGGCCTACCGTCAGCAGCAGCAGGCTGTTCGTGCCACCGAACAGAGCCACCTGGCCGCGCAGCTGCGCGTTGCCGCTCTCGCCCGGCAGATCAAAGAGGCCGGCACCCCTACCCGCAAGCTGAATCGTGAGTTCGTGCAGGCCAAGACTGCCGCCGCACAGCTCAAGGGCCAGCACCAACAGCAGTCGGTCGAACTGCAGCGCCTGCGCAGCGGTCTGGACCGCGCCGGCATCAGCACGCGGCAGCTCGGCGCACATGAGCGCAAGCTGCGAGGCGAGATTGCCGCCGTCTCGACGCAGATGGATGCGCAGCGCACGCGCCTGGCCGCGCTGGATGCGGCGCAGGCCCGTAGCCGCAAGATCCACAGCGCCGGCATGAACGCGGCTGCGCACGGCACGGGCGTTGCGCTGGCCGCGTTCGGCGCCCTGCGCGCGCAGACGCTGCCCATCGCGCAGGCCATGAGCTTCGAGTCGGCCATGGCCGACGTGAAAAAGGTGGTGGACTTCGACACGCCGGACGGCTTCGAGAAGATGGGCCGCGACATTGAGGAACTGTCGCGCCGCTTGCCAATGGTGCCCACTGATATCGCCAAGATCGTCGCGGCCGCTGGTCAGGCGGGTATCGCCAGCAACGAGCTGACGCGCTTCGCCGAGGATGCGGCGAAGATGGGCGTGGCCTTCGACACCACGGCCGAAGATGCCGGCCAGACGATGGCCACATGGCGTACCGCATTCCGTATGGGTCAGGACGACGTTGTCGTGCTGGCCGACAAGATCAACTATCTGGGCAACACCGGCCCGGCCAGCGTCCAGAAGATCAGCGAGGTGGTGAACCGCATCGGTGCCCTGGGCGAGGTGGCCGGCCTCGGCAGCGGCCCGCTGGCTGCGCTGGGCGCCACCGTCGCCGGCATGGGTATCGAGTCCGAAGTGTCTGCCACCGGCATCAAGAACATGCTGCTCACGCTGTCATCGGGCGACGCGGCGACCTCGCGCCAGATCGCATCGTTCGAGAAGCTGGGGCTGAAGGCCGGCGATATGGCCAAGGCGATGCAGGACGACGCCGGCGGCGCGATCCTGCAGGTGCTGGAGAAGCTCAAGCAGCTGCCCAAGGCCGAGCAGGCGGCGACGATGACGCAGCTGTTCGGCCGCGAATCCATTGGCGCGATCGCGCCGCTGCTGACCAACCTCGATCTGCTGAAAGAGAACTTCGGCAAAGTCACCGACGCGCAGAAGTACGGCGGCTCGATGAACGCCGAGTACGCCGCGCGCGTGGGCACGGCAGAGAACGGCTTGGTGCTGCTCAAGAACAGCGCCACCGTGCTTTCCCAGCGCCTGGGCAAGACCCTGCTTCCGACGGTAAAGGAACTGGCTGCGCGTGTGGCCAAGGTTGCCGACCGGATTGCCGAATGGGTGACGAAGAACCCGCAGCTGGTGGCCGCCTTCGCCAAGGTGGCCATCGGCGGTACCGCCCTTGCCGCTGCGCTCGGTGGCCTGCTGGTTGCCGGCGGCGTCGGCGCCATGGCGCTGACGCAGATCCACAAAGCCGTGATGCTGCTCAGCGGCGGCGGTGGCATTGGCAAGCTGGTCGGTCAGGTGCTGTCGCTGGGTGGCCGGGCATTCCCAATGCTGTTCAACGTTGGCCGCATGCTGCTGCCACTGTTGGGTGGCATCAGCTTGCCGGTGCTGGCCATTGGCGCCGCCGTGGCCTTGGTCGCCGCGCTGGTCTGGAAGTACTGGGAGCCGATCAAGGCATTCATGATCGGCGTCTGGCAAGGCGTGCTCGATGTGGTCAACCCGATCATGGCCGAGCTGATGACCGCCCTTGAACCGCTCGGCCCGGTGTGGGACACGATTTCCGGCGCCATGGGCCAGGCATGGGATTGGGCAAAGAAGCTGTTCACCCCGTTTGAGGCCACCAGCGAGCAGCTGCAGGGTGCGACCGACGCCGGCCGAGGTTTCGGCCAGATCCTGGGCACCGTGCTGACCGTCAACCTGCGCATGGCGGTGAAGGCCCTCGGCTGGCTGGTCGATGCATTCACCACGATTCTGCCGGCAATCCAGAACGCCGTCGGCGGTGCCTGGACCTACCTGCAGGGCGCATGGGATCTGATCGTGGGCCTGTTCACCCTCGACGGCGGCAAGATCCGCGCTGGCCTAACTGCCATGTGGGAAGGCGCCAACCAGATCCTGCTGGGCTGGCCCGCGAAGATGATGCAGGCCGGTGTCGATATGATTACCGGCCTCATCAACGGCGTGAAGTCGATGGGTGGCGCGGCGTTCGATGCCATCGCCGGTATCGCCGAGGGGGTGACGGTCAAGTTCAAGAGCATGCTCGGCATCCATAGCCCGTCGCGTGTCTTCGCGCAGTTTGGCGACTTCACCATGCAGGGCTTGGCAGGCGGTTTGGACCGCAGCCAGGGCGAGCCGCTGCAGCAGGTGACCAGCGTTGGCGACCGCATTACGCAGGCCGGCGCCGGCATGGGCGAGCGCATGCAGCAAGCGGGCATTGGCGGCACCGATGCGCCAGCCAGCCGCCTTGATGAACTGCGGCAAGGACGCATCGACCGGAATGGCCCTGATGCTGACACCGCACGTGCCACCGCCAGCCGTGACCGCCTGCGTGCTGCAGCAGTTGGGGGCGAGCGCGTGACGCAGATCGGCGCTGGCATGACGCAGCGCATGCAGGCCACCGATAGCGACACCGCACCCTCCCGGCTTGATGCGCTGCGCGAGCGTCGCATTGCGCGCGGTGGCGACACCGCCGCCGCCGCGCGTGCCACCAGCAGCAGGGACAAACTGCGGCAGGCATCGGCCGGGCTGGCGCTGGGGGCCGCTGCGTTGCCCGTCATGGCCGCAGCTGCTCCGGTGGTCGCTCCGGCGGCTGCGCAGGCCGCAGCGGGCGGCACAGGCGCTTCCAGCTACACCATCAAAATCCAACCGCCGTCCGGCGCCGACTCCCGCGAGATCGCGGATCTGGTGCGGCAGGCCATTGAACAGATCGAGCGCGACAAGGCCACCCGACGCGGTGCCCGGCTCAGCGACTGAGGACCACCACTATGCAGATGACCTGGGGCACATTCGTGTTTTCCCTCTCCACCGCCGCCTACGGCGAACTACAGCGCCAGATGACTTGGCGCCACGCCAGCAGCGAGCGCGTGGGCGCCCGCGCGGCCCGGCAGTACGTCGGGCCAGGCGATGACACCATCAGCCTGCAGGGCACCATTGCCGGCGAGCTTGTGGCCGACCTGCAGGTGCTGGACAAACTGCGCGAGCTCGGCGACCAGGGCAAACCGCAGGCGCTGGTGGAGGGCACGGGGCGCGTCTACGGCGCGTACCTGCTGACCAGCCTCAGCGAGACACGGCGCGAGCTGTTCAACGATGGCACGCCGCGCCTGATCGACTTCCAGATGCAGCTGGAACGGGACGACGACGGCGCAAGCGAGGCCATCGCATGAGGGCGACGCCATATCCGATTCCCGCATGGCGGGTAGTGCTCGATGGCAAGGATCTGACCGACCGGCTCGCGCCGCGCCTGCTGGATCTGTCACTGACTGAGAGCCGTGGCGATGAAGCCGACCAAGTGGATCTGCGCGTGCATGACCACGACGGCATGCTTGCGCTGCCGCGCCGTGGCGTCACCCTGCAGGTGGCCATCGGCTATGAGGGTAGCGGTCTGTTCGACAAGGGCACCTTCAAGGTGGACGACGTAGAACACAGCGGCTCGCCGGACATCATCACGATTCGTGCGCGCTCGGCTGACCTGACCGGGGCTGTGCGTCGCCGTCGCGAACGCAGCTGGCACGACACCACCCTGGGCGACATTCTCGCCACCATCGCAGGCGAGCATTCGCTGCGTTCGTCCATCGCTGCGGATCTGGCCAGCGTGCAGATTTCACACCTCGATCAAGCCAACGAGAGCGATATCAACCTACTGACGCGGCTTGGCAAGCGATTCGACGCCATGGCCACGGTGAAGGCCGGGACGCTGATATTCGCGCCCATCGGTGCTGGCACCACGGCCAGTGGCCAGCCGCTGCCGGGCGTGCAGATCACTCGCGCCTCTGGCGACCAGCACCGCTACAGTGTTGCCGACCGCGAGAAGTTCACCGGCGTGCGCGCGTACTGGGGCGACCGCAAGGCAGCACGTCGCACGGGCGTGCTGGTCGGCACGTCCGAGAACGAGAAGAAGCTGCAGGCCACCTACGCCACGGCGGAAGAAGCGCGGCAGCACGCTGATGCCGAGTTCAAACGGCTGGACCGTGGCACCGCGCAGCTGAGCTATCGGCTGGCGGTGGGCCGCGCCGATATCTACCCGGAGCAGACCGTAACTGTCAGCGGCTTCAAGCCGGAGATCGATGGCACCGACTGGTTGGTGGCCAAGGCCACCCATACAATCGACGGCAGTGGGGGGTTCATCACTGCCTTGGAGCTGGAGCGTGGCGGCGAATACTCGCCCTCAGCCGATGCTCAATAACGGCAGCATGAGACGGTCCACGTGCGGCGGCCGGAAACGGGTACCGCGACGTCATGGTTCAAGTCGGCACTAGACCGTGCCGATCTTTGTCCCGGTCAGGCGGTGAATGTCGCGGGCATCAAGTCCCCAATCGGCGGCTCGGCCCAACTGTTGGCGAAGGCGATGCACGCCATTGATGGTGGACCCAGCTTTGCCACGTCCCTTGAACTTGAACGTTGGGCAACGGCGTAGGCGCCTGTCGCGTTTACCTCTACAGGCGCCCTTGCCACGGTCGATATTTTGGCCAACAGCGAGTATCAGCTGTCCAATATTCAGCTCTAGCGTTTCCGACCGCCCTTGTTGCGCGAACCGATCTGGAAGCTGACATCGCCCTGAGTCACCGTGCCCGCATTGACCTGGCCGGAATTGTTGCCGCCCACCATCGGCGCCGCGCCAGCTTCGGCGTGCTTCGCAGCGGCCTCCTTCGGTGCCGTCAGCATCAACCGCACCGCAAAGCGCATTTCAGGCGACGCCGACCGGAAGCGGGCCAGCATCTCGCCGTCCTCGTCGTCCAGTTCTGTCGGGAAGCCGGTCAGCACATACCCAATATCCACACCGAGCGCGGCCAGGTCATGCAGATAGGCGGCGGTGGGCGAGTTCACGCCCGTCTCGTAACGCATCTGCGTGTTTTTGTTCTTGCCGGCGCGCGAGCCCATTTCCTCTTGGCTCAGGTCCAGCCGCTCGCGCTCCGCGCGCAGCCGTGCGCCTACGCCGAGCTTGGGATCTTCAGTAAGTGACATTTTTCGAACTCTCCATGTTGACTGGTGCGCTTTTTCGCACTATCGTTGCCCCAAGTACACAATAATCACACTTTGGTGCCCGATATGTCCAAACCTGTCCTAAAAACCGCACCACAGGTGCGAGAGGAACTTGACCGGAAGGGCATCTCTATCGCCGAGTTCGCCCGCACCCACAACCTCGACCAGCGCGCCACGTGGCTGGTGCTGTCCGGTCGCAACAAGGGTCGCCGCGGCGAAGCGCACAAGGCCGCTGTAGTGCTGGGCATCAAGGCCGGCTCCATCGATCCCGCGTCGAACTGAGGGCCGGTCATGTCGTCGCACGGTGCACGCAAGAAAGTGGTCTTTCGCTGCGATTTCTGCCACTCCCCCCTGGTCAAGCGCACTAGCCACCTGAGCCATGACCATCTGCGCCATGACTCGTTCAATTGCACGAATCCAGTCTGTTCTGCTGCCTTCACAGGGCACACGGAGTTGACCGGCGTAGCCAGTCCCAGCGGCCTGCCCCACGCACTGCCTACGGACCTTCCCCCTAGCCCCGCATACGCGCGCGAGATCGCGCAGCGCGCACATCGCCTGCAGCTGTGCGGCAGCCAGCCCGATCTGCTGGACGCACTGCCACTCCCGGCCGACCACTAAGGAAACCAACCATGGCTGTTCTTGAACTGGCGATGCTCTCGCCAATGGCGAAGCTTTGCCTGCAATCCACCATCCGCTATGGCGGCTTGGTGGTTGGTGCTCGCGGCTATACCGGCCTGCAGGCCGAGGCCGGCGACGCCTTCACCGCCAAGCCAGTGTGGCAGTTGATGGCCCTGGGCCTAGTGCGTTGCGCCCCCCGCAATGACCGCCTGCTGGAAGCGACTGATCGCGGGATCGAGTTGAACGACTGCGGCGTGGTCGAAATCAAGAACCCGCCGGAGGGGGTGGGCCTGATCGACACCGAGACCGACCAAGGCGAGGCCACCCCATGAGCCAGCGCGACGCATGGTCGACCGCACAGGTGCCCTTCCTCGTCCCCGGCCCTGCCGGATACGTGCCTACCGATCCTGCCAAGAAGGCAGAGGACGCCGCCATGTTGGCCGCGCGGGTAGCCGCGTTCCGCAAGGCAGGCGGCAAGGTCGAAGTCATCACCGAACCCACCTACCGCCCGCAGAAAAGCAGCAAGCGCCGCAGCGCGAAGGCCTGAACCGATCATGCAAGAAGACATCCGCCAGCAAGTTCTGCAGCGCATCGAGCGGGACTACGGCCTCAAGCACCGTCCCAGCACGGAATACATGCGCGGCGGCAAGTGCCCCGCCTGTGGTCAGAAGGAGCTTTACACCAGCTTCCAGAATCCGTGGGTGCTGCGCTGTGGGCGTCAGGCCAAGTGCGGGCATGAGGTCAGCGTCAAGGATGTCTACGACGATCTGTTTGATGACTGGTCAAAGCGCCACGAACGCACGGAGACGGCGCCGCATGCTGCGGCGGACGCCTACCTGCGGTACTCGCGCGGCTTCGATCTGACCGCGCTCCGTGGCCTCTACACGCAGGAGAGCTACTTCGACCGCAAGTCCAGGGAAGGCACCGCGACGGTACGGTTCCCGCTGACGAAGGGCGGCTATTGGGAGCGCCTGATCGACCGCGCTCACCGCTTCGGCAAGCAAAAAGCGCGCTTCATGCCGGGCCAGAGCTATGCGGGCGCCTGGTGGCTCGCCCCCGCTGCGGCCGACATGCTACCGACCGCGCGTGAGGTCTGGATCACCGAGGGCATCTTCGACGCTATTTCGCTCCTGCAGCATGGCATTGCGGCTGCATCCGGTATGTCCAGCAACGGCTACCCCGAGGAATCGCTGCGCGCCCTGCGCGACCAGCGTGGCGGCAAGCTGCCGGTGCTGGTATGGGCATACGACAACGAGCCAACCGCACGTGATTACGTGCGCAAGCATGCACGCCGGGCCGAGTCGCTGGGCTTCAAGAGCCGTGCAGCACTGATCCCGCAGAAACCGGGCAAGAAGACCGACTGGAACGACCTGCATCTGCGCGCGTCGACCATCAACGACGCCGATGCACGCCAGGCTCAGTGGGATGCCGACATCGCGGAGGCGCGCTATCACGGCGACGTACTGCTGGCGAAGTCCGCCATCGAGAAGGGCCTGCTGATGTATGCCCACACGCAACGCCGCGAGTTCCACCTTGAACACCGCTCGCGCCTGTTCTGGTTCAGCTTCGATAGCGTGAAGTTCGACAAGCTGTGCCAGGAGCGCGCCAAACGTAAGGAAGACCCGGACGAGGAACTGGACGCCGACGAGGCCGAGAAGATCCGCCGCGCCTGCTGCAGCGTGGAAGAAATCGCCAACTGCTATCCAGAGGCGCTCTACTTCCAGAGCCATGAGGTGACCGACGAAAGCTGGTACTTCTTCCGCGTCAGCTTCCCGCACGATGCGCCGCCCGTAAAGGGCACCTTTACCGGTGCGCAGGTCGCCAGCGCCAGCGAGTTCAAGAAGCGTCTCATCAGCATGGCGCAGGGCGCCGTGTTCACCGGCACCGGCCACCAACTGGACTGCATCATCCGGGACGTGCTGTATGACATCACCAAGGTCCAGACCATCGACTTCGTGGGCTACAGCGAGGATCACAAGTCCTACATCCTCGGCGACGTGGCGGTGCGCGACGGCGAACTGAGCATCGCCAATGCCGAGGACTACTTCGAGTTCAAGAACCTGCGTGTGAAATCCACGCAAAAGTCGATCCGACTGGACATTCAGCGCGACCCCGAAAAGCAGCGCAACGACTGGCTGGCGTGGCTGTGGATGTGCTTCGGCACCCACGGCATGATCGCGCTCACGTTCTGGTTCGGCTCGCTGTACGCCAACCAGATCCGCAGCGCGCACAAGTCGTTCCCCTTCTTGGAAGCGACGGGCGAGGCCGGCGCCGGCAAGACCACGCTGCTGACCTTCCTGTGGAAGCTGCTCGGCCGCAGCGATTACGAAGGGTTCGACCCGGCGAAGTCATCCAAGGCCGGCCGCGCCCGCGCCATGGGCCAGATTTCCGGCATGCCGGTGGTGCTGCTGGAGGCCGACCGCAGCGATGCCGATCGCTCGCACGCCAAGTCGTTTGAATGGGATGAATTGAAGGACTACTACGGCGGCGGCACGCTCGCCACGCGCGGCGTGCGCAATGGCGGCAACGACACCTACGAGCCACCATTCCGGGGCACCATCGTCATCAGCCAGAACGCCGCCGTGGACGCCAGCGAGGCCATCCTGACGCGTATCGTCAAGCTGCACTTCCGCAAGCCGCAGGTCACCACTGAAAGCCGCATCGCGGCCGACAACCTCAACGCCCTGCAGGTGGAGGAACTGAGCCATTTCCTGATCCGCGCCGTCCGCGCCGAAAGCCAGGTCATGGAGAAGTTCGGCGAGCGCGTCCGCTTCTACGAGGGCAAGCTGCGCGAGCGCGGGGAGCTGCGCATGGAGCGCGTCATCAAGAACCATGCGCAGATGCTGGCGCTGTTCGACGCCCTGCGCCTGGTCATGGAGATCCCCGAGGATATGGTGGTCGCCACGCGCGAAGCGCTTGTTGCGGCCGCACTGGAGCGCCAGAGCGCGGTCAGCGCCGATAACGCCCTGGTCACTGAGTTCTGGGAGGTCTACGAGTATCTGGAAACCACCAACGGCGGCCTGCCGGCGGTGAACCACTCGCGCGATGCATCGCGGATCGCCATCAACCTCAACGAGTTCGCCGCCAAGGCAGCGCACCATTCGCAGCAGCTGGCAGACCTCAAGGTGCTGCGCACGCTGCTGCGTGACTCGCGCCGGCACAAATGCCTGGACACGAACGTCGCCGTGAACAGCGCTATCCGTCAGGGCACCATGGGTGCCGCCGCCACGGTCAAATGCTGGGTGTTCAAGGCATGAACACGCTAAGAACTGCGCGAGTTCCAGCGTGCCCTAGCTCTTTCGCAGGCTGCCATCGCAGAGGCAACGAAGGCAACATCGTCGCCAGCCTCTTCATGGCAAGCGGCCATGTACATCGCGATCTCCTGCTCGTTTCGCAGGTGATCTACAACATCGAAGTCCTGCAGCAAGGGTGCGCCCAGCTTTGCGCCGGGCATCACCTCTTGGCCGCCATGGGACGCTTGGCGACCGCCGCACGCTTGGCAACGGTTGCACGCTTGGCGACCGTCGTCGGCCGCTTGCCCTGGCGCGCCACCACCCAATCCTTCAGCACCGAGTCGATCTTGGTCTGCCAGCCGGCACCGGTTTCGCGAAACGCATCGAGCACATCCGGCGATAGGCGGATGGTGATGCGTTCCTTCGTTTCCGCTGCCTTGGGCCGGCCACGGAGCTTGCCCTGCAGCCCCGCCGGCAACCCAGTGAACGCAACCGCTCGGGCCACATCGCCTGCGGTCCATTCCGGGTTGTCCTTGTCAGGCGTCTCGCTGTTCTTGTGCTTGTTCATAGCTTTTGACCTCTCGTTTGTTGGCCTTGCGGAAGCTGATGACCCGGATGCCCCCGGCGGTTTCGGTGAAGACCAGCGCATGTACCCGCTCGCCTACCAACCCCAGTCCCCGGTAACGCACCTCGCCGTAGTCCTTTCGGTCATCAACGACGAACAAGGCGGTCTGGAAATCAAACCCACGCACCAGCTCGAAGGACAGGCCGCGCTCTTCAACGTTGCGGGCGTTCTTGGCGGCGTCGAAGGTGATTTCCATGGCATTTATTGTATGCACATTAATTCGATAACGCAACCCCGGCGGCGCCCCACCGTGCACGGGACCCATCGTCAGCCCGTATCAAGCCGGGCCGATCAAGTGCCGGGTGCCCAGCACGTGACCCGTTCTGTCTTGACTTGCACAAAAAACGAGGGCAAAGTCCGCTGCAAGGAGCTTAGAAACTCCGAGAACGTAGCGGAAACCGCACCCGTCAGCATTGCGGTTTTTTTGCGCCTGAAATTCAAGCGCACCGACGTCTTCTTGCGTCGGGAGGCGGCAGCGATACAACACCCGCAAGGGGAAAGCTGTCGGCCGGTCTACGTTCCGGTTTCTAACCTCCCGACACCCTCGGTGCGACGCGTAGAAACGTCTCCCCGAGGATCAATCTCGAACGTAGGAGACGTCCCCGATGTCGCACGACACCCAAGTTGCGCCTGCTCATGCTGCGCGCCAGCTCGCACACTTTTTCGGCCAGATCGCCGACACCACCGAATGGAACCACGCCTGCTGGCAGGGTCTCTTTGCGCGCCTGCTCGGCGCGGGGAAGACGCCGGCAGAGTTGACGCTTGGCGAGATCCAGAACGCCGTCGACCAGGTAAAGGCCCGGTGGGCAGATTGCCAGGACACCGGCCCGAGGGCGCTGTCATGAGCGCACACACCCGCAACGGCACCCGCACAGCGGCGGATGTGGTGAACAGCATCCACTTCGTGGTGCACGAAAACGACATCGACCGTCTCTGGCAGGCCCAGCAGGCCATTGACCTGCTCGCGCTGCTCGATACCGATCAGCCTTCCCCCATCACTCTCGACCACATCGCCGCAGTCGCGGCGTACGTGGCGGAGGACCTGCGCCACGTGTTGGGCAATGCCCACCGGGCCGACCAACTGCCAGCCGTAGACCTGGCGGACACCCTGTAAGAACGGGCCCGGCCGGTGGCGCGCCAACGCCACCGCTGGGCCTTCCCACCACGACGCTCGGAGAAGAGCCATGTATCAGCAAACTGAGTCACCACCAGCCGCCGCATGTTCGCAGGGGGCCGACACCGGACCCGCCGCGCAGGCTACCACGCAGCCGGAACCCACCACGGCACCCGACAGCAAGGCTGTGCTGCAGTTCACCATCAGCCCCGATGAGATCGTCGTGACCGCGATTCTCGCCATGGGGCCGACGCGCTGCATCGAGCAGCGCTGGAAGCGCCGGACCCGCAGCAGCTTCCTGCTGACTGCAGGGCCGGTACTTTGGGAGATGGAGAAGGACGCCATCGGCCACGACCTCGCCGACTTCCTCGACCGTGCCGGCGTGCCCCTCGCCATCTCCAACATGCTGCCTCGGCCTGCCAGTACCGCCGCATCCGCGGCTATCGCTGCGGCAGCGCAGGAGGTGGCCAATGTTTGAGAGCAAGCCCTGCCGATGCGCACGGTGCGAGACGACACCGGCCAACGCGCGCCACTGGGTGAAGCACCTGACCGAGCAGGCTGAGTATGCAGCGGAGCTACCACCCTACGAGCGCGTGGTCGGGCTGCATCAGGCCCAGCAGGCACTGGCGGCCGTGCTGACCGCGCGCACCTCGCCTGCAGTCCAGCCGCTTTCTGGCCGGGAGGTTCTGACGGCTGCGGTGATCGCTGCGGTGAAGCGTCATCGCTCCGTGGTGCACTCGCCGCACAGTGTCTATGCAACGGACCTGGCCGCTGCGAGCCAGCAGGTCGACGCCGCTTTGGCGGCACTGGCCGCCCACGACTTCGATGCTGGCGAGGTGGTCACCGCATGAAGTACCACACAACCCAACGGCAGATAGCGGCGCCGTGGCCGATGCCCAGCTGCAGGGCTGGGCATACGGCTCGACTGATGGAAGACCGGCGCAGGGCCGATGCCGGCGGCGGCCATTTCATCGAATGCCAATGCGGCCGCACCCACAAGCACCCCAGCACGCACCTGGCGTTGCAGGAGTGGACCCGCCTGTACGGGCGCGCAACACCGGTAGCGCCCACAGCCAACAACGTGATCCAGCTGGGGCTGGGCCTGGGTGATAGAAGCACCGGGTAGTGGATGACGCCACAGAGCAGCATCGGCGGGCCTGTGAGGCCCGCCACTGGATCAGGCAGGGCTACAACAGCGGCAGATGGGTGGACGAACTGATTGCCCGCATTGCGGGTAAACGTGGCGCCGCTGCCGCCGAAGCCTTACGGGAAGAAATGCGCCGGCAGTGGCTACGTCGGCGCGAGTGGATGGAGGCGTCCGAGCTTTGAGCAGCCGCATTGTGCAATTCAACATCCTGCAGGAGCTGTGCACCCCGCACGGCCCCCCACCCCGTGCGGCGACCGTGCGGCGCTGGGCAGAACGGCAGGGTATCCGGTACAAGTACGACCGCCACGGCGGGATCTGGACCACCCTCGACGCGCTGAACGCCGCGCTGGGGCTGGTCGAACCGCTCCAGCACGAAGTACGGGAAGAGGACAACATCTGATGACACGCGGCAGAAAAAGGAAGTTCAATCCGGCCATACCGGGGCACATCGAGCAGGGAGCATTGCCGAAAGGGATCTACTGGCACGACGGCCGCTGGTTCATCTACGAAGACCACGCGGAGGGCGGCCGGCGCGTAAAGCGTACGGTCGCCCACGCCAGCGCCCGCCTGTCGGATCTGCACGCCATCGCGGAAGAGATGCGCACCGGTGCAGGGCGCGGCACGCTACGCTTTCTCTTCGACCGCTACCACGAATCCAGCGATTTCAAACGACTCGCCGCCGGCACCCGCAGGAACTACGAGGGCTACGCGGAGGTGTTGGCCACCTACGTCCGCAAGGATGGAACGTCGCTGGGATCTATCCAGGTCGACCGCATCACAACGCCGGTCGTGCAGCGGCTGGTGGAGACTTTTGCTGCAGGCCGCCCGGCGAATCGCACCCAGCCCGCCCTCCCTGCGTACCCCAGCAAGGCCAATCATCTGCACCGCTTCCTGCGGCTGACCTTGTCGTGGGGTGTACGCATGGGCTACTGCAAGACCAACCCGGCCAAAGGCGTGCGCCAGGCGAAAGAACGCGGCGACGCACGCATGCCGTCACAGGAAGCGTTTCGCGCAGTGCTGGCTTTCGCACGGGAACGCGGCGCGCTCCCTTCCAACGCCAAGGGCAGCTTTCCCGACTACCTGGCCCCGGTGATGATCCTAGCCTACAGCGTCCGCCTGCGCGGCATCGAGGTCTGCACGCTGACCGACGCGCACCGCCAGGCCGAGGGGGTGCATAGCAATCGCCGCAAAGGGTCCCGGGACAATGTGACGGAGTGGGACGCAGCGATGATCGAAGCATGGGAGCAGCTGCTGGCGCGGCGCCACCGCATCTGGAACCGAAAGGGCCGAGTGCGCCCTGTTCCCCTGCGCGCCAACGACAGGTTCTTGCTGGTGGAGCGCAGCGGCGAGCCGATCACCAAGTCTGCGCTCGACAGTGCATGGCAGCGCTTCATCACCGAGGCGGTTCGCGTAGGGGTGATTTCCAAGGCCGAGCGCTTCGCACTGCACGGCTTGAAGCACCGGGGCATCACAGATGGTGACAACAAGGCTGCGGGCGGCCACGTTTCGGAACAAATGCGGCAGCGATATGACCATGAACTGCCCGTGGTCCAACCGCCCGGCAGGAGGAACGCGCTTGACTGTGGAACCACTTGATTTTTCCGAAGAACCTCCCTACGAAACGAAGAAGGCGCCGCTAGGGCGCCTTCGTTGTTGATGCATTTCGTAGGCAGAGGTGAATTTGACCCATAATCCGTCGAAATGTGGGGTGCCTGGGCCAGTCGCGGGAGCCAGGAGCTAGAGGGCCAACCGTCGGTGCGCTGACCTGTCTGTTCTCTGCAGACCAGACTGCGCGGATGCCGGACAATCAGCCTTGCATGCGAGCAACCTACTTCTTCTCACCATCCAGTTCAGCCTGCTGGCCAGCATCATCTTCAAGCCGCCGGATTTCGGACCCGATGAGGCGCTGGGCATTGGCAAATGAGATGTCGGCTCGCTTCCAATTCTCCTCAGCGACTTCAAGAGATTCGGCCCTCAATGCCGCTGTCACCTCATCGATCAGATCATCCAGCCGGATGCAAACCTTGGCTGCGTGAATTCGATACTGCAGCACAGTCATTTCAGCCTTGCTTGATTGAATGGCGCCATTCATTGCGTGATCCATACGAACGCGGGCCCAAACTCCATTGATTCTAAGGGCATCCAACATTGCGCCATGCACCTCGGACGCGCTGAGATAGTACTTTGCTACAGCTTGCTGAAGAGCAAGCAGATTGGCTCTTTCCGCATCACTTCGTTGCATCCTCGCGTGATCTAGCCGCAACTCCTGCCGCAGGAGCCTCTGGGATTGCTGCATCTTTCCTTCAGAGAGGTTCTCCTGCACCCATCTCAGCGCAAAACCCAAGATCAAGGCCAACACAGGGATCACCCATTTCCAATCATCCGTGCAGACCACACTTGCAGGCTGTGCACACAGATTGGGAGCGGCTTCCCACCCAAAACTAACCGGTGCCCATCCCATGAAATCTCCTTGTCCAAGCACGGCTGCATAGTTGCAGCCGTGCTTGCCTATCGACCTACGAAGTAGATCAAGAATCCCTGCGCAAAAGCACTCTGGAGTGCTTGATGCAGGTCACCAACTGTAGCTCATACCAACCTGAGCGCTCGTCTGATGGAATCCGCTTGCCTTCTGCAGCAATAGACCGCCCCACGCGCCCAGTCCGTTGGCGAATTTCAACGAAGCACCCGCGCCGAACTCACCACGGCTACGTGGGATGCGCGCATCCACGGCTTCACCGTCCATACGGATCTGCGATTCGGCGCGGGTGTGCAGCCATTGGGCCGTGACGTACGGCTGCACCTCGGCGGCGCCGTTGCCCCAGCGCGTCACACTGGATAGACGCACACCGACTCGGCCGAAGAGACCGTCAGCATCCTCGGTAGTCACCACTGTACCGTTGGCTTCGGTATGGCTGCCGCTGTCCCAGCGGTTGTAGCCAATCTGCAGCTGCGGCTCCAGATACACCCCACCATTGCTGGGACCGCCGGCGCGGAAGGCATAGCCGGCCTCCACGGCCCCTTGCCAGGCGCGACTGTCGTAGCGCTCCTGAGCCAAACCGACGCCGTCCACACGATTGCGGAACTGGGCACGCTGCACAGAACCGTCCAAGTAGAACCCCGCGTACGGATCACTCATACCTGTGCGACGCCACGTGCCATACACACCCAGCGCCTCACCTTTCACCTTGCCACGGGCGTAGTAGCCAGTCAGTTCATTGACAGAGGTGCTGGTCGCATTTCCGCTGGACAGCATCAAACCCACGCTGCTACCCGAATCATCACGCCACACATCGGCACCCACACTCAGGCTTTGGCTGTTGCCACGGATGTCGAGCTGACGGCTGATCGCGTCGAAGCCGTTGCGCGAGCCGTCGACACGCGCCCAAGCCCGCCCACCATTCTGGCCTGCATTGCGATCATGGTAGCCCAGGCGGAACATTGTCTGCGCCGCCTGCAGGTTGGCCAAGTACGCGCCCGGCTCGGGACGGAGCAGCGGCTCCGGCTCCGGCTCCAGTTCTGGATTCGGATTCGGATTCGGATTCGGATTCGGATTCGGATTCGGATTCGGGTTCGGGTTCGGGTTCGGGTTCGGGTTCGGGTTCGGGTTGGGATTGGGATTGGGATTCGGGTTCGGGTTCGGGTTCGGGTTCGGGTTCGGATTCGGGTCGGGATTGCATTGCGGAAGGCTGGGATCTACCACGCAGGGGTCTGGCGGAGTCGGCACCTGTGATCGGAGATACCAGTTCCCGTTGGAGTCATTTTTAGTGAGGAAATAATCGTACGGGCCACCAACCGCACGCCCAGCCAGCTGAAATACAGCTCCCGATTGCCCCCCAACCTGAATCAGCTCAATTCCGTTGGTCGTCTTGGCTCCTGCTCCCCCTACATTCGCAACCTTTACGTACGCCTGGCCACTGGAGTCTCCCAGCACACGTAGGTGATCCGTGGCCGATGTATCTCCGGCCAGCACAGTGTTGAACGCGAGTGTGCCACCGCTTCCAACGAACGAGCCTGCAGTAAGGCTATTGAATTGCGAACCGTCACCCATGGTTACGGTGCCACCCGCCTGGAGGTCCAGATTGGCAACATCGCTCGCGGCGGTAAGCTGCCAATGCCCTCCGTCCATCACCTTTGCGTTTCCTACGTTGGAGAACGCGCCAGTGATGCTACCCCCACTTGCTAGCGTCACATTTCCTATGGTGAAACCATTGCGAAATACGTTGACATCGCCTTGAAGCGAGCTGTTGGTGACTGTGAAATTTGCCGTAAACGGCGATGGGTTTGAGCCAAGGGGAATACTCGTTGAAACTCCTAGCAGAACACCATTTGCGCCAATCAACTGGGAGCCGTTCTCAACAAAAATATTGGCAGTCAAATTTTCACCCACCGCCCCTCCGCTTCCCGACGTTGCAACTATGGCGGAACCTGTCCTCCCGACTACTTTTGAGGCATTGATGACGATCGCCTCGTCCCCGCGCAGCGCTGGGGAACTATTTGTGGTGAGGTAGATACCCGTCCCCCCCTCAATCGACGAACCGTTCGAAACGATGATCCCATTCGAGTTGATCGCCCGCAGAGCTGTTGAGAAACCATCGGGGCCACTAGTATCCAGGGATGAATTTGACAGCAAAACGCGGCTGCCAGCACCCGCCTCGATAGCAGTGTTTTTCGCAACCACGGAGCTATCAAAGAGTTCTGCATAACTGGGGTCTGGAGAGACGTTGTCTGGCGCGTTTCGTGTGAGAGTAATACCCCGCTGCCCACTGTGAACAATGCTGCTCGAAAAAAGACGAACTCCAGAGGAATCCGAGGCCAACACGGCGCCGAGCGAAAAATTTGCTGAAGCATTTGCAGTCACGCTTGCGTGATCGAAATTGGCGACGGAGTTTGTTTGGATCCGAACCGCGCCCGTTCGGGCCCCAGGACGTACGTTCAGGGTGGAATCGTATGCAACAAGCCAATCCTCTAGCGGCCCTGCTGAAGTTACGTCTACTGTGGCGCCATTGAGTGCATTTCCACCGTAGGCGGGAGCGGCGAGCGCGATTGCAAACGCGAAGAAGAGTGCCGAACGAGAGTTGGGTCGAGATGACATGCGTGCTGCCTCAGTTGGTGAAGGGCAATCAACGCAGCAGAAGCTAGACCTACATGGAAGATGCCTTCGTGAATTTGATTGTGTGATGTGCATCACACAAATTCCGAGAAGGCACAGGCTAACACAACGCAATTTTAACAAGCTGAATGGACAGTCATGTTCGGCATGATTCTTGCATCGCCCACTACTACCCCAACACTGATGCAGCTGTCAGCGGGCCGTAGTCGAGCGCGGGACGCCCTAATTTTTCCGCCAATTTTTCCGGACCCACAAAAAAGGCGCCCTGAAGGCGCCTAAGTTGTTGTCACAATTGGTGGGCCGTGATGGATTCGAACCATCGACCAAAAGATTAAAAGTCTTCTGCTCTACCGACTGAGCTAACGGCCCATTGCACTTCCCCGGCCTTTCGGCGGGGTGGGCATTCTACCCTACTTTGCCGGGCCGGGTGAAACCCCGATGTGTTGCGGGTGCCGGCCAGCGGCCGGCACTACCCGGCCAGGCGAGCCCGCTTAAACCTTCCGGGCCTCCTGCGCATCCCAGGTGTGATCCCCGCTCGGAGCCACGGATGCGCCTGCCCTTCAGCCTGATTGCTGCCTTGCTGCTGCCGTGTTCAGTACTGGCCGCCCCGTCCCAGGTCGTCACCGATGATATCGGCCGCTTCTGGGCCACCTATGACGCGGTGCGCGCCGAGCCTGATGCTGAGCGTCAGGTGGCGCTGGTCCAGCAGCGCTACATCGATCCGGGCAGCCCTGGACTGCATGCGCTGATGCAGGTGCGCAACTACACCGCCCGCGAATACGCCGAGGCCATGAACGCGTGGCCGCGCTTCTGGACCTCGGTACGCCCGCTCACCGCCAACGCGCAGCAAGCCAGTGCCTCGCTGGAGCGCGATCTGGCCGCGTTCCGTGCGCTCTACCCTGCTCTGCGCCCGGCCACCATCACCTACGCGGTGGGCGTGTTGCGTACCGGTGGTACCACGCTGGGTGACAAGGTGCTGATCGGCGCGGAGATGGCGCTGGGCGATGAGCACGTGGACGTTAGCGAACTGCCGGCGAAGATGCGCGACCGCCTGCGGATCTTCTACGACAGCCGCCCGGGGGCGAACAATGCACAGAACAACCTGCACGAGTACGTGCATACCCAGCAGCGTGAGACCACGGGTAGGCTGGCCCAGTACGCGGTGCGCGAGGGCGTGGCCGAGTATGTGGCGGAGCGCATCAGCGGGCGCCGGCCGGCACTACCCTTCTACGACTACGGCGCAGCACACGAAGCGGACATCCGCACGCGCTTCATTGCTGAGATGGACGGCGAGGACCTGGACAACTGGCTGTACAACAGCGCCCGCAATCCGTTCGGGGTGAGTGATGTGGGCTACTACGCCGGCTACCGCATCGCGCAGGAATACATGCGGCAGCAGGCCGATGAGAAGGCGGGCATCGCGCGGATGATCGAGCTGGACTACGACGATCCGGAGGCGGTGCGTGCCTTCATCGCGGCATCGGGGTGGTTGCGGCAGCGGTAGCGCCGGGCCGTGCCCGGTGGAAGTGCCAACCAAGGTTGGCAACTACCAGAATCAAACCTGCCGGCGTATCCGCGGTCAGGCGTACAGCGTCGGGTCGGCTACACCGGCCTCGGTGAAGCCCTGCGCGCGCAGGCGGCAGGCGTCGCAGTGGCCGCAGGCGGCGCCGTTGGCGTCGGCGTTGTAGCAGGACACGGTGAGGCCGAAGTCCACGCCCAGGCGTACGCCTTCGC